>ERZ764778.2871-NODE-2871-length-14264-cov-6.535998_pt1 | contig 14264 bp, 6 predicted proteins | sample MGYA00374951_ERZ764778 | MGnify/ENA primary metagenome ERZ764778 (study PRJEB28918, sample SAMN05720193) | bioreactor metagenome | isolation source: Anaerobic biogas reactor | place: USA:Washington, USA | collected 2015-08-08 ...
CGTAAGGGAAACAGCTTTGTGCAGGCATCTGTTGCAGACAACCGCAGTGATGGATACAGGGAAAACTCCGAATACAACCGCAGTAATTTCCTGTTTCACGGACGACATACGGCTGGCAAACATACACTCTCCCTTCTGGCCGGATACACCGACCTATTGGCCTATATCCCGAGTTCGGTAGACCTCAACTCCTACCTCAACACACCCCAAAAGGCGGCAGCAAACTGGCTCGCAATGAGGGGACACAGGCAGTATGATAAGTGGCAGGGAGGTCTCTCGCTTAAGTCTGAAATCACTAAAAACCTAAGTAATACCCTCGTACTATACGGTATGAACAATGATGCTTACGAGACGAGGCCTTTCAATATTCTCGATGAACTAACCAACACCGTTGGCGTAAGAGAAAAGCTAATGCTTAATATGGGAAGAACATCACTGATGGCAGGGATAGAGTATTTTGACGAGAAGTACGAGTGGAAGATATTCGAGATCGTTGACGGTAAGGAAGGCCAACTCCAGAGCAGCAACAGTGAGAAAAGGCATTTTATAAACTTTCAGGTACATGCAGATTATCGTCTTACTCCAACTACTGTGGTTACAGGAGGGGTAAACGTCCATCGTCTTTTCTTTAGCCGTAGCGAGGAAATAGGTCATCTGGAGGAGGAAAGTCATAATTACCCATGGATCTTGTCACCACGTGTTGGACTTAATCAAAGATTAAGCACCACCATGTACCTCTATGCCTCGGCAGGGCATGGCTTTTCAGCACCATCACCCGAAGAGGCCCTGCTGCCTGATGGGGGCATCAACCGTGATCTAAAGCCTGAAGAAGGTATTACAATTGACGGTGGACTGCGTGGCACCTTCTGGCATGACAGGTTACAGCTCAACCTTACAGTTTACAGCATCAATGTAAGAAATATGCTTATGACCCGTAGGGATGCCGAGGATATCTTCTATGGAGAGAATGCTGGAAAGACAAAGCATAGAGGATTGGAGACTGACCTGAGACTATATATACTTCCCTACAGTAAGGATCGCATAAATATGACACTTGCAGCCTCTCACACATGGATGAGCAACAGGTTCAAGCACTTTATTCAGGATGAGACAGACTACTCAGGCAAGACTCTGCCCGGCCAGCCGGCATCCATGCTAAACCTCAGCCTTGAGGCCGAAGCACCTGGCGGTATCTTCCTTCAGGTCCGGATGAGGAATGAAAGCGGCCAACCCCGTAATTTCTTCCTGACGCTCTCCTACTCATTCTAGCGACAGCTGCAGGCGCGATGAAAACAGCGAGCAGACTGTGCCGTAGGCTGCCTTAAGAAATCTGCGTGAAGAAAAGCGACTTGAAGCCTTTAAGATATCAATGAGCATATGTCGTCAGCCACTACAGCGTCAGCAAAATCAGCGTCTGCGCCAGTAAGATTCTGAGGAACATAGTCAGCGGATAAACAGTTGCGTAGGCACTGGCCTGAGCGTAAACAGGCGCAATGCTGTTGGCATATTCAAGAGCCGGCGGATCAGTCATAGCACCTGAGATTACACCGCATATCTTAAGGTAGTTGAGCTTCATAAACCTCGCAACCAGCGACACGATAAAGATCGGCACAAAAGTTATAAGCGCACCATAGAGCAGCCATGCTGAGCCACCCTTGCTGAGGGTCTCAACAAACTGCCCGCCAGACGATAGCCCGACGCAGCACAGGAAGAGAATAATACCCAGCTCCTTAAGCATCATATTCGCACCCGGAGTCATGTAAAAGTCGAGCGAACCGATACGACCCTTATGCCCAAGCAGGATAGCAATCAGCAGCGGACCACCGGCCAGGCCCAGCTTCGCAGGAGCAGGTAGTCCTGGCAGAAAGATTGGAATACTACCTAGTATCACACCAAGGAAGATACCCATAAACAAAGGTATCACGTTGGGGTGAGCCAGTTCTTTGACAGAGTTACCCAACTCATGGCGCACCTCAGGAAGCAGTTCACGCTTACCCACTACCCTCACGGTATCACCAAACTCAACAGTGGTATCAAGTGTAGGCAGAATCTCCATCCCCGATCTGAAGATACGCGTGATATTTGCCTCATACCTTCGGTAGATACCAATTTGTTCGATAGTCTTACCTGCCAGTTTACGGTTGGTTACCAGCACATGGAACATAGCCAGTGATCCCGAAATCTCCCTTTTCTGTCCGATGGTAACCTCACCAATCTTTATCTTCAGGTTGTCTATATGATTGATTGCGGAGACACCGTATATCACATCGCCCTTCTCAAGTGTCGAATCATCCGTTGGTATAAAAAAGTCCCCTCCCCTCTCAATACGAGAGATAACCAGCTCCTTATCCACAAAGTTTTTCAGGTAACTTAGTTTCTGACCGAAGAGGTTTGGATTTGTAACAGCAACCTCAACACCTTCAAGCTTTTGTTGATTCTTTGTAATCTGCGCATTGTACTCGTTTACTTCCTTATCAATTTTTATGCGGAATATCCAGCGTACAAGCAACATAGTCAGGATAATACCTATCACACCGAAGGGGTATGCAACAGCATAACCCATACCTGCAATAGCAGCATCATCCGGCTTACCACTTTCGATAAGCGCCTGCTGAGCAGCGCCAAGCCCCGGAGTATTAGTAACGGCACCACTCATGATACCGGTAACCACGGCAGGATCCACGCCGCCAATCATGTGTATCGCAAAGGCTGTAATAAAGCCCAGTAGCACCACACTAAGCGCCAGCATGTTGAGCTTCAGTCCGTCATTACGGAATGAGTTGACAAAACGCGGTCCCACTTCAACACCGATACTGTAAACAAAAAGGATAAGTCCGAATTCCCTCACAAAATGAAGGACGTGTGCGTCAACCTTTGCGCCAAAGTGCGCAAAGAACAACCCGGAAAACAAGACCCCTGCTACTCCCAACTTTACATTTTTGATAGTAATCTTTCCAAGCAAGACACCTACGAAGGCAGTCAAACTGATAAACAAAATGGTTGTAGCAATTCCAGTCCCCTTAAACAAGCTCAGCAAAAAATCCATTGCATTACATATTAAGCAGTTAGCCCAATTGGGCAATATAGAGGAATATTATGAAAAAGCAGGAACAAAAGTACAAAAAAACGAATCACACCTGTGTGGAACCCAAACAATCAAGTGCCCTGAAAAAAAACAGCGGTGTGGAGTTTACTATTGATTATCTGTCTCAGAATGTGTGGTAAAATAAAACCGGTTTTCCCAAACCGGTTTTGCGGAGAGTGAGAGATTCGAACTCTCGAAACCCTTTTGAGGTTTACACACTTTCCAGGCGTGCGCCTTAGACCACTCGGCCAACTCTCCTTGGGAAGTGCCCAGAACAAGACTCGAACTTGCACGCCGTTAACCGGCACCAGCCCCTCAAGCTGGCGTGTCTACCAATTTCACCATCTGGGCAAAATGAATTTTGCGGTGCAAATATATAAAATTAAAGATACTCTTACAGCCCCCGTACAGAAAAAAATTTTGTTTTGGAAAATAAGCCTGACTTTCGGCACGTTAGCTTTAAACACAAATTAAAATTTCGTATTTTTCTAAGAAAAATATAACCGAAACCGGTATACTTGCGTATTGATGTAACCTTTCAAGAGCTCAAAAACTAACTAACAATGGCAACAATATTTGGTATTCAGATAGGCAGTAAGTTTCCCTCGACCAAGAAATACGAGGCCTGGCTCGATAAAACCCAGGCAGATTACGAGAGATTCACCGCTTTCGAGAATTCCGAACTGCTCAGGCGTTATCGTGAACTCGATGCACTGATCCACTCAGGTGAATTTGAAAAGAAGGTTAGAGAGCTCAAGACATTACGCTACAAGGATACACCCCAGTGGCACCAGCTCAACCAGTACAAGGCTCTAAGATCGTCTTCCGACATCAAAAGCTATTTCAAATATCTGAAGAGTGGCAAACTCGAACGCATGAGGCAGATCGAGGCTTCTTCATCATATAAGGAGTATATCGAACTCAAAAACTACATCAATTCGACCGAGTTTATCGCAGCCAAGGCACATAAGGACTTCAAAACTTCTGATGCCTATGCAAAATTCAGGACATTCAAGACTCTTTCCAAACAGGCTGATATTAAGTTTTACAACTCCACGGCCTCCAGACAGGAGTACAAGACTGTCATCAAACTGGAGGATAGCGAACGACTGAAAGGTTTTTTCGAACTTGAAAACACCATTAAGTCTCAGGAATTCCAGGACCACAAGGCCTTTATGGAAGACCGTAAGCGCTTCGAAAAGTCTGAGGAAGCCCGCCTGATCAATGAGTTCAAACTGCTTCAGAAGAACGAAGAAATCAAATGGTTCTTTGAGAAAGAGAAAAAGAACCCATTCACCGATATCAAGAAGTGGAAGCTGACTTTTGAGGAAAACTTCGACGCAATATCTCTCGATACCGGCAGGTGGATGACAGGATATTACTGGGGCAAGGCCTTGATCAACGAAAATTACGTTCCAGCTAATGAAAAGCAGTTTTTTACCGAACGTAATATCGAATTGAGGGAAAGTATGGCTCGTATCACTACCCGCCAGGAAGAAGCCAGGGGCAAAGTCTGGGATCTTACTATGGGCTTTATCTCCCATCAGTTTAACTATACCTCAGGACTTATCTCAACAGGTCGCAGCTTCCGTCAAAAGTACGGCAAGTTTATGGCCAAGGTCAGGTTCAGCGCCACCTACCCTGCCGTTAGCGCCTTCTGGATGGCCGGTGAGAAGATTACCCCTCATATCGATATCGTCAAGACTGCCTACAAGAAAGGTGACAATATCGAGTGCGGTGTCTATATGAACGAGGGCAAGGAATTGGCAAAACGAACTCACAAGGTAAATGGTGCAACTTTCAAAAATGAGTTTTATATTTACACATGTGAGTGGAGTCCTGAAGCAATCATTTGGAAGATCAACGGTCATGAAGTTGCAAGGGAAACAAAGCATATCCCAAATGAAGCAATGTACCTGAGCTTCTGTACAATATTGCCGGAAGAACCGGCTGCAGGAACATTACCTGCTACAATGGAAATTGATTGGGTTAGGTGCTACGAAGCTGTTCAGGCTTAAGTAGCTAGGTTTATAAGGGGAAGAGGTTGTCCAATTAAGGGCAACCTCTTGCTCATTGTTAATCAGTTAATATTTAGGCTATATTCTATAAAATTTTGAGTTCTATCCTCGCACCAAGTTTCAGCCACAAGCCCGGCTGACGGAGTTCGCTAAGGTCTGAATAAGTGGCATCAAAGAGGTTGGATGCCTCAGCATAAAGGCCGTAGTTGCCCTTATTCCAGCTCACCCTGAGGTCGGTCAGCCAGAAAGGTGTATGATCAACCCTTGTGCCATCCGACTTTGTATAATACCCTGCACGGTCGCGGTATTGCATGTTCCAGTTTACCTCCACATTGGGCAGTCCCAGACCATGTATAAGGCTGATATTCAGCTTCTGTCTGAGGTGGTCGAGCACGTAGTAGGACTCATAGCCCTCATCCGACACCTTGTCCTGCCACACATAGCTGTAGTTGACCGACAGAGACCTCAGCAAGGTCTGTCCCGGAATCAGCTCACTCAGCAGCAGGTCGGCAGCCGCTTCGGTTCCCAAAGCCTCCACACGGTTGATATTCGAAGTGGTATAGACTGTCTCACCGGGAATGCGCCCCCAGTCTATCAGGTCACGTCCAATACGGTAAAAGCCTCCCACGCTTGCGCTGTAGGTCTCATTGCGCAGTCTGAAGGCAGTCTCGTAGGTCTCAGCCCTCTCAGGTTTCAGGTTGGGATTGCCCACGTTGGTGGGTCCCGAGTAAAACAGATCGGTAAAGGTTGGCATACGCAGGGATCTGTTGTACGAGGCAGTCCATTTGAGCAGTGTAGTAAGCCTGTAGCTCAGGTCTATGCCGGGATACCAGTCCACCCCATAGCCGCTGTTTGAATGGCGGTTGATCAGCACCCCGCCCGACAGGTCAAAGCGACCAAAGTATATATTGTGTTCGGCAAATACTGAGAAGTTTGTTCGGTTGAAACTGCGGGTAAACTGCCCCTCATTTTCACCGGGCACGTCAAGAGGCTTGTCCATGGGTAGGCCCAGCACATTGCTCCAGATGCTCTCACTGCGTAGTTCGGCACCCAGTGAGGTAGTTCCCAGGCTCCAGGATGTTGTTGCGTTAAGGCTTGCCCCTGCCGTTTCGCTCAGGTGGTAGTTGTGCCCCGTGTACCATGAGGCAGCCCCTATGTAGTTGCGAAACAACTCAAAGCGGTCGTGATGCCTACGCCAATAGACATCAGAACGGATGCGAATCAGTCCGCTGCTCTCCATCGAAGCAGCAGCAAAGAGAGTGCGGTTGGCATCAAACTGGTTTGGATAGCTTGCAGAGTAGAATGAATTGGCGCCGTAGCTCTTGTCGTTGTAGCCAAGCTGGAGGGAAAACTTCGACTGTTCGCGTGTCACCTGACCACGGTAGTAAAGGTTGAGAATATCAAAGTCCGTATTGTCAATATAGCCGTCACTTGCGCCCTTCTGAGCCGAGAAGTAATTTCCGAAGGCCCCTTTGCGGTGGCTCAGTCCCGCATGCAGGTTGTATAGTCCGTGATCCCCGGCTGTAAGCTGTGCCGACACCTTGTTTTCCGAGCCTGATTTAGTGACGAAGTTTATTGCCCCGTCGAAGGCGTTGGGTCCATGCACCCTGGCAGCAGGTCCCCTCAGTATCTCTATCCTTTCCACGCTTGCCAGGTCAACAGGTAGGTTGAGTCCGTAGTGACCCGTCTGGGGGTCCGTCACATTGATTCCGTTGAGCAGTATCATCACCTGGTCGAAGGATCCCCCACGCATGCTGATGTCGGCCTGCATACCGAGCGGTCCCCTCTCGCGGATGTCCACCCCCAGGGCTGTACGGAGTAAGCCCTGGATGCTCTGGGCGGGGAGTTTTTCTATTTGCTCACGCGATATCACAGCGATCTGTCGGCCCGTTTCCTGGTATATTCCTGGAGCACGCTTCCCCGAAACCTGTATTTCGTTGAGGGTTATTTTTGAGCTTATTGAATCAGACTCAGTATTTGCCAGTGTCTGGTGATAGCCCAGGGTAGTAAAGTAAACAGCAGCCAGAATGCCGATTTTGATTTCTCTGTGCAGTGTGTTAAACACGGCCCACTTGTCGCCCGACCACTTTTTAAAACAAAGGCCGGAACCCTTCAAACTAAATTGTCTTTTTTTCATAAATTGAAATTTTTAATGATAAATTAAACGGTTATTAAGATGCAAATATAGCATTAAAGGACCGGTAGCTCCTGTAAAATCACTACATTTGAACTTAAAACATAGAATAATGCATACTTCTGACAGACTGGTTGACTTACGCAACAAGATGAGCGAATTGGGTGTTGACGCGTGCATCATCCCGTCGGGCGATCCGCACCTGAGTGAATATCCTTCAGAACATTGGAAAGTACGGGAATGGATCAGCGGCTTTACCGGTTCGGCAGGCACCGTAGTTGTAACAATGGAAGAGGCCGGCCTTTGGACCGACTCGCGTTACTACCTTCAGGCCGAAGAGGAGCTTGACCCGCATTGCATGCAGCTTTTCAGGGATGGTGAAAAGGGGGTCCCCTCGATCACTGAGTGGCTGTGCGAAGTGCTGATGCCCGGCAGTCGTGTGGCCATCAACGGTCAGACAGTATCGGTAAGCTTTCTGCGCAAGCTTACCCGTGAGCTTCGCAGTAGTCAGATCAGAGTTGACGCCAACCTCTCACTTGCTGAGGACAGCTGGGAAAACCGTCCCGCTCTGCCTGAGAACACGGTGTATCTGCATGACGACAAGCTGGCAGGTGCCTCACGTACCGAAAAGCTTGACTTAGTACGCAAGCTGATGAAGCGTGACGGCGTCAGCCATTATATCACCGGGGCTCTTGACGAGATAGCCTGGCTGCTCAATATGAGGGGCAACGACGTGGCTTTCAACCCCGTCTTCCACGCCTTTATGATAGTTGAGCACTCCTTTGTCAAGCTCTTTATCAACCCTCACAAACTCACGGCACAGATAGCCCGCAAGCTCGATGCCGACGATATAAGAGTTTCGTTATACGAGAACTTCGAATCGCACGTCAGGGAGATACCCGACGAGGCCACCGTGATGCTTGACCCCGACAGGATCAACTCCACGGTTTATGCCATCCTCTCTCCCAAGATCAACAAGATCGAAGGACTCAGCTATATAGCAGCCCTCAAGGCAAGGAAGAACGAGACAGAAATTGCTAATATAAAGCAGACCCTTGTCAATGACGGCGTTGCCATGGTCAAGTTCCTCAAATGGATCGAAGACAACGTACCAGGTGGTAAGGTCAGCGAGATATCTGCAGCAGCCAGACTCAAGGCTTTCAGGGCCGAACAGCCGGGCTTTGTGGGTGAATCCTTCCGCACCATTTCAGGGTATGCAGGTCACGGGGCCATCGTACACTACAGCGTTAGTACTGAGTCCGACGTACAACTCAAGCCCGAAGGTCTCTACCTTGTTGACTCTGGAGGACAGTATCACACAGGTACCACCGATATCACACGTACTGTGGCACTAGGGCCTTTCCCCGAACAGGCACGCAGGGACTACACCCTGGTGCTCAAGGGGCATATCTCCCTGGCAAGGGCCATCGTACCTCACGGCACACGGGGTGTCCAGCTTGATGTCTATGCGCGTCAGGCTATGTGGCGTGAAGGGCTTAACTACGGCCATGGAACAGGTCACGGTATAGGTTACTTCCTCAACGTGCACGAGGGACCGCAAAGCATACGCCCTGACAATAGCTTCGTGATAGAGCCGGGCATGGTATGTTCCAACGAACCGGGTCTTTACCGTACCGGGCACTATGGTATCCGTATCGAAAACCTTATCCTGGCCAAGGTCAGCAAGGAGACTGAGTTTGGAACTTATCTTGAATTTGAGACCATGACCCTTTGCCCTATAGACAAGACATTGATAGACAAGACCATGTTGACAGAAGAAGAAATCAACTGGCTAAATAATTATCATAGGCAGGTTTACGACAGCCTGGCACCAAAATTGGATGAAGAACACCTAAACTGGTTGAAAGAGAAGACGACAGAACTATGAGGAAAGTGAAGCTCTTTTTGCTGGCTGCCCTATTATCAGCCAATGCAATCGCTGCAATGGCAGCCACCGGACATGAAATCAAACTGACAGTTAAGGAATTTCCCAATCAGGACATTATCCTGGGCTATTACTTCAACAGCAAGATGTATGTCCGCGACACCGTGAGGACGGATGCTGCAGGACTGGCAATTTTCAAAGATGAGGAAGCCCTTCCGGGAGGACTCTACCTATTCTATCTGCCCAATGGCAAGTACTTCGATGTGCTGGTATCTGACGAGCAGCATTTTGCTCTAAGAACCGACACCATGGATCTGGTAGGCAACCTGAGCATCAGCGGTGCCAGGGAGTCGGAGCTCTTTCTGGGCTATCAGCAGTTTATCGACAAGCAGCACAAGAACTACGACCGCATACAGAAAGAACTTGCAAGTGCAGGCAACGATGAGGAGGCCAAGGCAAAGCTGAGGGCTGAGGCAGAAGCATTGGGCAATGAGGTAAGTGCTTATATGAACAAAGAGATCAGCCTTAATCAGGGAACCTTCTATGCTAAGTTTCTCAAGGGCCTGCAGGATCCCGACATACCCGACTTTGAGGTAGCCGAAGGCACTGCAAATCCCGACTCAGTGATTCAGGCCATGACCTATCATTACTACAAAGAGCACTTCTTTGACAACATTGACTTACAGGATGAGCGTTTTCTGCGCACGCCTTACTTTGCCCAGAAACTGGAAACCTTTATCGACAAACTTGTAATTCAGGTGCCAGACTCAGTGGTCAAGGAGGGCGTGAGACTTATCGAGATGGCACGAGGCAACGAGGAGATGTTCCGTTTTCTGGTTCAGTTTATGTTCAACCGAGCCAACGAGAGCAAGATCATGGGCATGGATGCAGCCATGGTAGCCTTTGCCGAGAAGTACTATCTTTCGGGTGAAGCCACCTGGGCTGATCAGGAATTTCTCGACAAGCTTGAGACCCGTGTAAGGGAGATCAAACCCACATTGATAGGCAACAAGGCTCAGGAACTAAGGATGGAGAGCCTCGAAGGACAGGTTTACAGCCTGCACGAACTGAATGCCGAGATAACTATAGTTGCCTTTTTCGAGCCGTCCTGTGGTCACTGCAAGAAGGAGATACCCAAGCTCTACCGTGAGGTCTTCGAGCCTTACCGCAGCAAGGGCGTACAGGTCTTTGCAGTCTATACCCTGGCTGACAGGGAGGAGTGGACCAACTTTATCAACGAGCACGAGCTCTACGACTGGATCAATGTCTATGATCCCTATCACCAGACTCACTTCCGGGATTATTACGACATTAAGTCCACCCCCACAATCTTTATCCTTGACAGGGAAAAGAAGATAATTGCAAAGAAGCTGGATGTGGATCAGATGCCGGGCTTTTTGGATTACGTGCTAAGTAATAAATAAGCTATGCTTAAAACACTTGGATATACTGCGATGGCGCTCTGTGCCCTGTGCCTAGGCTCATGCGAGGAGAGCCAGGAAGAGCTCAAGGCGCCCGGTGCTTATATAAAGATGCCTGAAGGAGGCTACGAGCTGGAAATAAACGATACCCTGCTGCTTTCACCCAGAATCACCTATGAAGTAAATACCAGTTATGAATGGTACCTTGATGGTGAACTAATATCTGAGGAGAAGGAGATTACCCATGTATCCAATGAGCTGGGAAGGATGGTTTACGTCTTTGTAGTAAGTAATGAAGTCGGTTCGGACACCCTCCGGGTACCCGTCTCCACCATTATCAGGGTTGACTTTAATGAGTTTAAGCTATCCAAGGACAGCTTTGATCTGGGCATTAGCGGCACCAATCATCCCGATGGCTTTTATTCCAAGGGATTAATTTTCCCCACTATTGCACCCTCTCAGAACCAGTGGCGGGGCTTTGGTCTCAGCAACCTCAAGAGCAACTCAGTCAGCGACCCCAACCCTTCCCCACACAGTGCTTTTGCCCCAGTTGCCAAGGACAGCACCTTTATGCTGTTTCGCCAGGGCGAAGAAGCACTTGGCTTTTACTTTGAGGATGGCCAGCTGCATCGTATCAGCACCATCAGCGTGACCAATACCAGCTACGGTTATCTTGTAATGCGTAACGGCAATGATGAAGTAAGCCGCTTTGGCGATGAGAGCACTGGCGAACCCCATGACTGGTTCCTGCTTACAATCACAGGCTATGACGACCTTGGTCAGGAAACCGGGACTGTGGACTTTTACCTTGCCGACTACAGGTTTGAAAACAAGAAGAAGAACTATATAATAGGCGACTGGACCACCGTTGACCTCTCATCACTGGGACTTGTCAACAGGGTTGAGTTTGCTTTGACCTCATCAAAAGTTGACGATCAGGGCAAAACACTGACACCTCAGTGGTTCTGTCTTAATTCGGTAAAAATCACGGAATAAAGTTTAAGGTTAAGCAACATTGAGGGTATCACGCATCTGAGTGATACCCTTTTTCTTTATATCACAGACAATTTCCCTGTGTACTTCTTGCCCTCTATTTCGACGCGGATAATATAAACACCAGGGGCGAGACCTGAAATATCCATTATTCCCCTTCCATTGTTAAGCATCACATTCTTGCTTGAAGCAAGCTTGCCTGAGAGAGTAAAAGCGTCCACCCTGGCAGTTCCAGACAGATCGTAAATATATAGATCTATAGTACCACGAGCCGGGTTTGGGCTTATCCTAAAATTGCCCTTATCGATAATAACATCCGAAGTATCAATTAGTTCCACACCCGACAGCAGCACATCAATCATAAAAGAAGCACTACCTGCACCAGAGCCAGTATCGCTAAGTTTGCGCCAGATATTATCAGCACCTCTCACCCAGGCATTATCAGGCCCTTCGGTACGAAAGGCCGTCTGATACAGAGCAAAATCCTCCCCATCAGAGGGATATTGCAGTTCCACACCCACCCAGATATTGCCGTTGAGAGCAAGCGGACTGTCCAGCATAACCACATATTCCCGGTTGATACGAAGAGCACGGGCATCCACATTATTCATTGACCAGAGCACCACTTCCGGGGCATTAGTTCCCCCCCACACCTTTATATTCACATTGTAGGTTTGCAGTGCCGCAGTACTGGCAGGTAGGATATAGAAGCCGTGCAAAGTAGCCTTTGAGAAGAAACCAAAATGCTCAGCAAAGGCACGATCGCCACGGGAGTTATGTCCCGAGTAGTAACCATTTCCCCCTTGCAGGTTAAAGAGTCCGACCTCATCACTTGGAGTGAAGTTACTGTAGCGTTTGACAGTCTCGCTGTAGTAGTCAAAGCCATCTATGGCCATCGCATTTGATTCGTCGGGTGCCAGCCATGCAGCAAGCTGTTTATCTGGTTCGGGATAGTAATTCCATGCCTTGTTGAGCCTGAAAAAATAATCACTCACAGGATTAGCGCAGGTCGCCGAACCCCCGCTCAGTCCACCGATAAGGCGTCCTGAGGCATCAAAGAGACCACCACCAGAGGAACCGCCCTGCGTTGCACCACGATCCCAGCGGCCAACCAGCCAGTGAGCGTTACTAACCATCCCGGAGTAGCTGAAAGTAGCATTTGTAGGAGCATTATCCGAGTAACTGATCTTTTTAACATCCCCCTGGGGGTGATGGATAGTATAGACCGGAGCCTCAGGTGCAGTAGTACGTGACCAGCCGGCCCAGTAGGGTCTGTATTCCGGAGCAGGCATTTCATACATCTCTAGAAGCACAAAGTCCAGGTCAGCAGCCCTTGCCCTGATAAAAGATCCCGAAGTTGTTTGCAGAAAAGCTCCCTCGATATTATTCTGGCAGTGAGGTACCGCATAGTTGAATGTAAACACCGATGCCACATGAGAATTAGGTCCTCTGAGGCAGTGCGAAGCAGTAAGGAAGTATGGTTTGCCGTCTAGGAGAGTGTTGTTGACAAGCGTACCTGAGCACAGTTCGGTACCATCAGTAATAAGCCTTGCCACAGCCTGCCCGTTTGTAAGTCGCAGTTCGTCAGCTTCACAGCTCATCTCGGGATGGCAGGCACTACTGTAACCCATGCGGCTGGTCTTAAGATCATCCTCCAGCACCTTGAAGATATTCAGGTAGTCGTGATTGATAGCCCCAATAAGTAGTTCCGGCTCCTCAGCTCCCACTTCGATATTCAGTTCGACGATAATCTCATCCCCCGGTATAGGTGCAGTAGCCAGGATACCCTCAGGATTATTGTTCTGATATGTCAGGGCACCCAGAACTGCACTCTGGTCAGGAGTATAGATAAATACTGAGTTGCCCTCGTGAAGTACAAAACGGTCGAATATCAGGTTGATAGAATAAGCACCTAAGGATCTTATAGCAAGGTGCCAGGTACGGGAGCCATCCTCGTTGCATTGCCATGAACCAGAGTTGTCGGGCGAATAGCTGACAAAGAAAGGGTGAGCAAAGCGAAGAGGCTGCGATGCAGACTTCTCCTCCATGCCCAAATTTAGAGTAGCAGATTTAGGAATACCCGGCATTTCTACAACCTCTGCCCCACTATCATACACATCCACCACCGGCCATGCAGCAGGACTTCCGCCGTGGCTCAACTGAGCCGAGATATCTGCGGAACCCAGACCGAGCACTACAAGACCCAGTATCAGGCCACCCTTAAACACATTCATCAGCAATTGAATTAGCTATATGCAATCAAAAATAATCAATTAATTCAAAAGGCCTATATTTGCTCAAATAGATATTAGAACGAGATCATTAGACTTTATGAACCCTATAGAGGACCGCTTACCAGCAGAGTATTTCAGGAAAGATGCATTGGATTTAGCACCTGAGTTTTTGGGACTGCAGTTGGTACGACGCTTTGATAATGGCGAGGAGTTGGTGTTGGATCTGACTGAAGTAGAGATTTACAGAGGTGAAGAAGACCTTGGCTGCCATGCAAGCAAGGGACGCACCCAGCGGACAGATATGTTGTATCATGAAGGCGGCAAGGTATATGTGTACCTGATATACGGGATGTACTGGCTCTTGAACATAGTCACCGGCCCTGCGGATCATCCCCAGGCTCTATTGATACGTGGCTCAAGACAAATATATGGTCCCGGCAGAATTGGACGGCTGTTGCAGCTAGACAAAAGCTTCAATGGCGAAAATGTTGGCA
>ERZ764778.2873-NODE-2873-length-14257-cov-5.023870_pt1 | contig 14257 bp, 11 predicted proteins | sample MGYA00374951_ERZ764778 | MGnify/ENA primary metagenome ERZ764778 (study PRJEB28918, sample SAMN05720193) | bioreactor metagenome | isolation source: Anaerobic biogas reactor | place: USA:Washington, USA | collected 2015-08-08 ...
GCGGCGGCCAGGGCGGCGTCGGAGGTGGAGTGGATGGTGATGTTGGGGAAGGCGCGCATGAGCGCGATGTCCTCGAGGAGATGGTGGGTGGGGCCGGAGTCTTCGTAGGAGAAGCCGGCGCCGACGCCGACGATGGTGATGGGGATGTTCATGATGGCGTTGTTGACGCGCACCAGTTCGATCGGCCGCATGACGGCGAAGGGGGCGATGGCATAGAAGAACGGGCGCTTGCCTTCGCGGGCGAGGCCGGAGGCGACGAGGATGCCGTTTTGTTCGGCGATGCCGACGTTGATGAACTGTCCGGGCAGGTTGAGCCGGAACTGGTCGAGGGCGGGCGCGCCCATGTCCGCGGAGACGATGACGACGCGGCGGTCGTCCCTGGCGATTTCGTAGATCTTGTTCCAGAAGGAGTCGCGCTGGCTGATGGGGTTAGGCATGGGGGGCATTCCTTTCGAGTTCGGCGAGGGCCTGCCGGGCTTCGTCCCCGGCGGGGGCGGCGCCGTGCCAGAGGGGCACGCAGGACATGAAATCGATGCCGGCGCCCTTGGTGGTGTCGGCGATGATGATGGTGGGGTTGGAGCGGCGGCGGGAGCGCAGGCCCTGGAAGGCGTTCAGCAGCGCGGGCACGGACTGGCCTTCGACGCGGAGGACGTTCCATCCGAAAGCCTCCCACTTTTTGTCGAGGGGTTCGAGGCTGAGGAAGTTCTCGGTGAAGTCGAGCACGCACTGGTAGTTGCGGTCGAGGATGGCGACGAGGTTGTTGAGGCGGTTGTGGGCGGCGAACATGGCGGTTTCCCAGATGGAGCCTTCCTGGTTTTCGCCGTCGCCGAGAAGAGTGAAGACCATGTGGTGCTTGAGGTCCATTTTGGCGGCGAGGGCGAGGCCGGCGGCGAAGCCGAAGCCCTGGCCGAGGGAGCCGCAGGTGATTTCGGCGCCGGGGACGCTTTTCTGGAGGTGGACGCCGAAGGGGCCGTCCTTCTGGGCAAATGAGGCAAGATCCTTGGGATCGAAGTAGCCGGCGTCGGCGAGGACGGCATAGAGCATGGGGGAGGCCTGGCCCTTGGAAAGAATGAAGCGGTCGCGGTCGGGCCAGTCGGGGCGCTTGGGGTCATAGCGCAGGACACCGCCGTGGAACAGGACGCTCATGATCTCGGCGCAGGACAGGGAGGAGGTGACATGCCCGGTCTTGGCCTTGATGCAAGAATCGAGAACCAGTTTGCGGAGGTGGTGGGCTTTTTGTTCGAGGAAGGCGATGTCGTTCATGGGCTACCTGTTTCTGTGAGTCGGCGTTTAAGGGGAATCGATACCATCTTATCGAGATGGTCGCAAGTTTTCGGGCCGAAGAGGGTTCGGACGCGTTCGCGGTAGGCGGGGTGGTTGAAATAGGTTTGGAAGGCGTTGTCGCGGAAGGCCTGGACCTGGGCGGGGGAAAGGTGGTCGGTGGGGAGGGGCTGGGTCCAGTAGGAATGCTGGGAAAAGGCCTCCCAGCGGTCGGGCACGAGGCCGGCGGCCTTGGCGCGGCGATAGAGGTCGGAGCCGGGGTAGGCCATGACGGTGTAGAAGTTGGCGAATTCGCAGTTGAGCTCGAGGGCGAGATCGAGAGTCTGCTGCATGGTTTCAAGAGTGTCGTGGGGGAGGCCGAACATGTAGTTGCCGATGATGTGGATGCCGGCGTCCTGGATAGCGCGGATGGTGGAGACGACATCGCGGCGAATGTTCTTGTTCACATCGGCGCGGACTTCGGCGTTGCCGGATTCGATGCCGGGGCAGATCCAGTTGACGCCGACTTTTTTGAGGCGGGGGAGAAGGTCGTCGAAGATGGTGTCGATGCGGGCGTAGACCCAGATGTTGAGGTCGTAGCCGCGCTCTTCAAGGAGTTCGCAGAAGCGGGTGACGCGGGCGCGGTTGAGCATGAAGAGCTCGTCGGCGAAGCGGAAGTTGCGGACGCCGTGCTTCTGCACGAGATCGTCGATCCAGCCGGCGACGGTATCCATGGACCAGTTTTTGATGCCGGGCTTGCCGAAGATGGTGTGGATGCAGCAGTAGTCGCAGTTGTGGGGACAGTTGAGGGAGGTGTAGAGCGAGACGTAGGGGCGGCGGACATCGAGGAAGGCGGGGTCGCGGCTCTGCTCGAAATACTGGAAGCACTGCCAGTTGTGGGCGCGGTAGTTGTCGAGGGGGGGGAGCAGATCCCAGGCGTAGCCGGGCAGTTCGGTGTCGAGATTCTCGATGGGGCGAGGGGGGGCGGGGCGGACGGCGCCCTCGGGGGTGCGGTGCCAGAGGCCGGGGATGGAATCGAGGGGCGTGGTGCCGTCGAGATGGTCGAGGAGACCGAGGAGGGTGTAGAGGCCTTCGCCTTCGACGAGGAAATCGGCGGCTTCTTCGGCGAGGGTCTGCTCGGGCAGGGCGGAGGGATGGGTGCCACCGATGGCGACGGGGATGTCCGGGGCGGCGGCCTTGAGGTCCTGGAGGAGGGGCCGGACGACGGGCATGGTCTGGGTGGAGGCGGAGGGATGGTGGCCGTAGACCATGACCACGACCAGGCGGGGGTTCTCCGCCAGCAGGCGGTCACGGGTGGCCTCGTCCCATCCCTGGATGTTCATGTCGTGGATTTGGACGGATCGGCCCTGGCGGCGGATGGATTCGGCCAGGAGGGTGGCCCAGACCGGAACATCGAGGGCGGTGAACTCGAGGGCGAGATCCTGATAGATGGCCTTCTGGTTGCCGGGATTGATGAACAGGATGTCGAGGGCCATGGTCCGCTTTGTTGATCACCTGGATAAAAGAACATAGCAACCTACCCGATCAGGGCGGATTGAGCAAGAGCTTAGGTGTGCGGCGGATGGTTTGCAACGTCAAGAATCAAGGTCTGACCCCCGGGGTCAGACCTTGATTCTTGACGTTAACGGGAGGGGCGGCGTTTGAGGAACGCGGCGTAGGTTTGGCGCAGGCCGTCGGGGAAGGGGGTTTGAGGCTGCCAGCCGAGGGCGCGCAGGGGAGCGGCGTCGAGGCGCTTGAGGGGGGCGCCGTCGGGGCGGGAGGGGTCGAACAGCAGCTCGCCGTCGTAGCCGACGACCTCTTTGACGGCTTGCGCCACTTCGGCGATGGAGAGATCGGAGTCGGGGCCGATGTGGACGGGGCCGCGGGCGGGGTCGTAGCGTTCAGCGAGGAAAAGGCAGGCGTCGGCGAGATCGCGGGAGAAGAGAAAATCGCGGCGGGGGTTTCCGGTGCCCCAGACGGTGACAGAGGGGAGATGCTGTTCTTTGGCTTCGTGCATGCGGAGCATGAGGCCGGTGGCGACGTGGGCGTGAGCGGGGTCGAAGTGGTCTTCCGGGCCGTAGAGGGTGGCGGGGAGGGCGGCGAAGAAGCCGAGGCCGGATTCCCTGTGGATGGCTTCGCAGGCGGCGATTCCGGCAAGCTTGGCGGTGGCGTAGGCGGCGTTGGTGGGTTCGAGAGGGCCGGTCATGAGGCTTTCAACGCGCAGGGGCTGGGCGGCGTCGCGGGGGTGGCAGCAGGAGCTGGCCAGATACAGCAGGCGGGGGATGTGCAGGCGGGCGGCGGCGCAGACCACGTTCAGCACGACGCGGAGGTTGGATTCGAGCAGGCGCGCGGGATGGGCCTGGTTGAAGGCAATGCCGCCGGATTCGCCGGCGGCGACGAAGACGACGTCGGGGCGGGCCTGGGCCAGGGAGCGCTGGATGGCGGCGGCATCGGCCCAGTCGGCGGTGTCGGCGGCGGACAGGGGGGTGACCTCGAGGCCGCGGCGGGAGGCTTCGGCGAGCAGGGCGGACCCGGCGAGGGTTTCGGTGCCGGCGATCCAAATCCGGGCGCTGGTCAAGTTCATGGGGCATAGGGTAGCATGGGGGCCGAAATGAGCAAACCGAAACCCAGGGTGGTTTATCTGCACCGGTATCCGCCGGAGATCGAGGCGTTTCAATGGCCGGCGCTGCGGGAACTGGCGAAGGCGCTGGCGCCGGCCTATGAGCTGGTCTATGTGAGCATGGGGCCGGCGGGGGGGCGGCGAAACGAGGAACTGCGCCGGGACATGCGGGTGATCGAACTGCCGTTCAGCGTGGATCAGACCGATAGCCGGGACAAGTGGTTCAAGACGCTGCGCTGGTATGCGCACACGGGCCGGACGCTGGCGTGCATCCAGGAGCTGGCGCCGGCGGTGGTGATCTGCAAGGAAGCGCTGCCGTTTCTTCCGGGGCGCGTGGCGGCGCTGGGATTCCCGACGATCATCGAGACGAGCGACTGGTGGTGGTCGATTCTGCTGGGGCATTGGGGCTGGGGGCGGAAACTGGCGGAACGGCTGGAGCGGCGCGAAGTGCGGAGCTGGAACCGCTGGAACGTGAAGGCGACCGTCAGCACCCGGGCGGAAGGCCGGCTGCTGGCGGCCAAGGGGCTGGAGGCGTCGCGCGTGGCGGTGATCAATGCGCCGCAGAATCCGGGCGTGTTCCGTCCGCTGGAGCCGGCGCCGTCCAAGGAGGAACTGGGACTCGATCCCGCGCGGACGCATTTCGCGATTTTCGGGATCATTCGCGGAGGGAAAGGCTACGACCAGTTGCTGGACTGGTGGCGGACGGCGGTGGTGAAGCATCCGGACTGGCGGCTGGTGGTGATTGGCGGGGCGGGGGGGGAGGCCTGGTGCCGGCGGCAGATTGCGAAGCGCGGGTTGGAAGCGGCGGTACACATGACCGGCTGGCTGCCGACCAAGCAGGACGTGAACCGCTGGCTGAATGCGATGGATGCGGTGCTGGTGCACCGGCGCAACTCGCCGGACAACCAGGGCATCATTCCCAGCGCGCTCTACAACGGGCTTTCGACGGGGCGTCCGGTGGTGGCGTCGGGGCTGCCGGGCATCGCGGAAATCGTGAGGGACGGGACGGACGGCTTTCTGTTCACGCCCGATGACAGAGCGTCGTTTGTGGCGGCGCTGGAGCGGGTGGTGGAGGATCCGGACGGGGCGGCCATCATCGGGCGGGCGGGAAGCCTCCGCGCGGCGGAATGCTTCGATCCCGGCCGGGCGGCCCGGGCGCACCGGGATCTGGTGGAGGCCATGAGAGCGGACGTGCAGACGTGAAGCGGTCGGCGCAAGGGACAGCCGCACCGGGCGCGATGCGAGGCGCGATGCGATCGCGTTGTGCTTGCGCGGGCGGTGTCGGACGGCTAGGGTTCGGGGCGTTTGCGTTGGACCGGACGGACGAAAAGGAACCGGCGGGAAGCCGATAGACCGATCACATGCCTGACATTGCACAAGCGCTGGCCGCCGCCGTCATGGGGGTGGTGGAGGGATTCACGGAGTACCTGCCGGTTTCGTCCACCGGGCATCTGGAACTGGCGAAGGACTGGATGGGACGTTCCTTTCACGAGAGCTTCACGGTGGTGATCCAGGCGGGGGCGATGCTGGCGGTGCTGGTGGAATACGGACGCCGGTTTGCGCGGCTGGCGGATTTCAAGGCCCGGGAGGGATTTGCCGGCTGGAACGGCTGGCTGTGGCTGTTCCTGACCACGCTGCCGGCGGCGGTCCTGGGGCTGTTGTTTCATTCGGCGATCAAGGCGCGGTTGTTTGCGCCGATGCCCATCGCCGTTGCGCTGTGCGCGGGCGGCGTCTTGATGATCGTGCTGGAGCGGTTGCTGCCGTCGCACGACGAAGGGGGCGTGGACGCGGTGGGCTGGAAACGGGCGCTGGGGATCGGGTTGTTCCAATGCGTGGCGATGGTGCCGGGGACGTCGCGCTCGATGGCGACCATCCTGGGCGGACGGCTGATGGGGCTGGGGCGGAAGACGGCGGCGGAGTATTCGTTTTTCGCGGCGGTGCCGGTGCTGCTGCTGGCCGGGGTGTATGACATGGCGAAGGGCTGGAGCACGCTCCAGCGGTCGGACCTGGTGCCGTATGCGATCGGGCTGGCGGTTTCGTTTTTCGTGGCGCGGGCGGCCATCCGGTTTCTGATGAGAATCATCTCCCGCCACACGCTGGAGGGATTCGGATGGTACCGGATTGCCTTGAGCGTTGTCGTGTGGTGGACGCTGGTTCGCTAGGGGGCGGAGAAGAGGGGGCGGGTTCGGGGTTCAGGGTTCGGGGTTCAGGGGGGGGGGAAGAGGTTCAGGGAATGGGTTGAGGCCCCAGAGCAGTCCGCAGAGCAGGTCGGCGCCGGAGCTGTGGCCGAAGGCGCAGACGGCCTGGACGCGGGCGGGCGAGGGGGCTTGCAGCAGACGCTGAACGGCGATATTGACGCGGCCTTCCGCGGACAGTTTTAAAAAGGCGTTGGAAACGGGGTTGCCGCCGAGGGCGTGGGGCAGAATCGATCGCGCCAGCGCCGGCCGGCGCAGCAGGCGGGCGGCCAGCATGAGGCCGCAGAGGCAATCATCGCCGGCCGGCGTGAGTCCTTCGCCGCAGCCGCGGAGCAGGCGGACTCCGGCGCTGATCTGTCCGGAGGAGATTGTCTTCAGTCCGAGCCGGATGCGCTGATTGCGCGCGGCCTGCCGGGGAGGAAGCGTGCCGGGGGAGGTGATCAGCGACACCAGGCTGTCGGGGGGGGCGTGGCGGGGCAGGGCGGCCTGGAGGGTGTTCGTCAACCGGGCGCGGGCGGTGCGGTCCAGGCGCGGCAGGGAGGAGTCGAACCGCGGCGCCGCCGGCCAGGGCGGAAGGCGGAACGAATCACCGGGCAGAAAGCGCTCGGGACGGGCCACGACGATGTTCAACGGGCCGGGGCCGATGGAGCGGTCCACGAGGAAGAGCAGGCGGCCGTCGCGACCGGCCAGCAGGAGGCTGCGCCGGTAGCGGGCCCGAACGGAGTAGGTGCCCGTCCGGATGCGGTCGCCCAAGGAAAGTGCCTTCATGGCGCCACTATAGCGGGATGCCGCCGTTGACGGAACCGGAAATGGATTGCGCCGGGGGGGCAAACCTTCTACAACCCCCCGCGAAATGGATCAGGTGTTTCCAGAGCAGGCGGCGGCCTGGTGCCGCGGCCAATGGCATCCCGCCCCGCCATCCCAACCGGTGGGCGGGTTATGCGTGGACAGCCGGGCGGCCGGACCGGGTTGCCTGTTCTTTGCCTTGAAAGGCGAGCGGACGGACGGCCATGATTTTCTGGGTGCCGTGGCCGCGGCGGGGGCCTGCGCGGTGGTCTGCGAGTCGGTTCCCGCCGGCCGGCTGCCGTCGGCCGGATGTTGTCTGCGGGTGGATGATCCGCGGACGGCGCTGGGGCGGTTTGCGGCAGGCTACCGGGCGCGAATGCCGGCGCGCATTGCGGGGGTGACGGGCAGCGTCGGCAAGACGACGGTCAAGGAACTGGCGGCGGACATGCTGTCGGCCGCGGGCAAAACCGCGCGGACGGCCGGCAACTACAACAACGAGGTGGGCCTGCCGCTGAGTCTGGCGGCGCTGGATTGCGATTGCGCGTTCGGCGTGTTCGAGGCGGGCATCAGCCATCCGGGCGAGATGGCGCCGCTGCGGGACATCCTGATGCCGGACATGGCGGTGATGACCGGGCTGGCCGAAGTGCACATTGAATTCTTTGATTCAGTGCGCGCGATCGCCGAGGAAAAGGCGGCGCTGCTGGAGAAACTGCCGGCGGACGGGTTTGCCGTGCTGGACCGGGAGGATGAGTTTTTTCCGCTTCTGAAGGCTCACTGCTCCGCGCCGGTGGTGACGTGTTCGCTGAAGCGGCGCGAGGCAGACTATGCGGGGGATGTGCAGGCGCCGGGACGGCTGTGGGTCTGCGAACGGGCCACGGGCGAGACGGCCGATCTGTCCCTGCCGCCGCCGGGCGGCTACATGGCCGAAAACGTCCTGCGAGCCGTGGCGCTGGCGCGGACATGCGGCGTGTCCTGGACGCAGATCGAGGCGGCGCTGCGGCAATTCCGTCCGGTGGGCATGCGCTGGGCCGTGGAGACCGTGCGCGGCTGGACGGCCATCAATGATGCGTACAACGCGAACCCCCGGAGCATGCGGGCCGCGCTGTCGGCTTTTGCGGGCTGGCCGGCGGCGGGCCGGAAATATCTGGTGCTGGGGCCGATGCTGGAACTGGGGGTTCGCCGGGCGGAGGCCCACGAGGCGCTGGGGCGCCACGCCGCGGCCGGGCGATGGGAGGGGATTGTCGTGGTGCCGCAGAGCGGCGGGGAGCCGGATGAGGCGGCGCAAGCCCTCTGGGACGGACTGCAGGACGCCGGCTGGCCGGCGGATCGCCGGCATGCCGCGGCGAATGCCGGCGATGCGGCGGCGTGGCTGAACGCGCGCCTGCGGCCGGGGGATGCGGTGTTGCTGAAGGCCTCCCGCGGGGTGCATATTGAAGATGTGCTGAGTGCCTTGAAGAAGGAGTGCTAGACCCATGCTGTATTACCTGTCGCTGTGGACCGATTGGATTTCCGCGCTGAACGTATTCCGCTACGTGACGTTTCGCGCCTTCATGGGGGCGGGCACGTCGTTTCTGCTGTCGCTGCTTCTGGGGCGCTGGATGATCGGCCGCCTGCGGGCGCTGAAGATCGGGCAGGTGGTGCGTCAGGAGCAGGACGTGGAGGACGCGCTCCAGCATCACGGGCGCAAGGCCGGCACACCGACGATGGGCGGGCTGCTGATTCTGTTCACGACAGTGGTTTCGAGCGTGCTGTGGTGCCATTCCTCGAATCCGCAGGTCTGGATCGTGATGGCCACGATGCTGTTCATGGGGGCGGTGGGGTTTGCGGATGACTGGCTCAAGCTGCGCCACCGGAATTCCGCCGGTCTGAAAGAATGGCAGAAGCTGGCGCTGCAGGGCGCGTGGGTCGTGGCGGCGTTCCTCGCGATCGAGGCGGTGCCCGGCACGCGGGCGGTTGCCCGCCAGCTAATGGTGCCGTTCTTCAAGGCGCCGGTGGTGGCGGACCTGACCATTCCGGGGTCCCTGATCTTCATGTTTCTGGTGCTGGTGGGCACGACCAACGCGGTGAATCTGACCGACGGGCTGGACGGACTGGCGGCGGGCTGCATGGGGTCGGTTTCGGCGGCGTATCTGGCGCTGGCCTACGTGGCGGGCAACGTCATCATGGCCAACTACCTGCAGGTGCCGTCCGTCACCGGCGCGCACGAGCTGGCCGTGTTCTGCGGATGCCTCCTCGGGGCCGTTCTGGGGTTCCTGTGGTGGAATGCCTATCCGGCCAAGGTGTTCATGGGGGATACGGGCAGCCTGGCGCTGGGCGGCACCATTGCCATGGTGGCTATTCTTATCAAGCAGGAGCTGACGCTGCTGATCGTGGGCCTGGTGTTCGCCGGAGAGGCGGGCAGCGTCCTGATCCAGCGGGGCGCCTGCAAGTGGCATCGCTGGCGCACAGGCGAGGGGCTGCCGCCGGCGCGCCGCCCGTTCCGCATGACGCCGATCCACCACCACTTCGAGATCATTTCCAAGGAGCGGGCGCGGGCCGAAGGGCGGTCGCCGGATGCCGCGGAGAATTCGGTGGTGATCCGCTTCTGGATCGTGTCGATCGTCTGCGCCTTGCTGGGGCTGGCGACGCTGAAGCTGCGCTGAAGCGGAAGCCATGAGGCGGTATTCCCAGGCATTGGTTTGCGGTCTCGGGGCGAGCGGCGCGGCCGCCGCCCGCCTGCTGCGGGCGGAAGGGGTGCCGGTGCGGGCGGTGGATCAGCGCGACACGCCGGAAACGCGTGCCCGGGGGGATGAACTGGCCGCGCTGGGCTGCGAAGTGGAACGCGGTGTTGCGAAAGTCCCGCCGGAAAATTTCGATATCGCGGTGATCAGTCCGGGGTGGCCGGCGGACGGGCCGTTTCTGTCCGGACTGCGGGCGCGGGGCATTCCGATGGTTTCCGAACTGGAACTGGGCTGGAGACGGTTTCGCGGCCGGACACTGGCGGTGACGGGCAGCAACGGCAAAAGCAGCGTGGTGAAGGTGCTGGCGGATGCCTTTTGCCTGGCGGGTCTTGCCGCAGTGCCGTGCGGCAACTACGGCCTTCCTGTCTGCCGGGCGGCGATGGACAACCCGGACGCCGACTGGCTGGTGATCGAAGTCAGTTCGTTCCAGCTGGAAACCTGTGCGGACTTCCGCCCTGACATCGGGCTGCTGCTGAACGTCCTGCCGAATCATCTCGACCGGCATGGCACCATGGAGGCCTACGCCCGCCTCAAGGCGCGGCTGTTTTCGCGCCAGCGGGCCGGCGATGCGGCCCTGGCGCCCGTCGAATGGATGGAACGCTTCCGGGAGTGGTCGGACGGACAGGGGACGTGGCGGTCTTTTGGAGCAGAGCCGGCCGCGGACTGCGTACATTCGTCCGGAAGGATCACGTGCGGAGGGCAGAGCATTTCCATCGAGGGTTCGCCGTTCGACAATGCGGTCCTGGGGCCCAACGCCGCCGGACTGTTCGGGGCGGGCCGCGCCGCGGGTCTGGCCCCGGAGATTCTTCGCCGGGCCCTGGCGGAATTCACGCCGTTGCCGCATCGCGCCTGTCCGGCGGGGGAATATGGGGGGGTGTTGTATGTGGATGATTCCAAGGCCACCAATCAGGCGGCGTTGATCGCATCCATCCGGATGCAGCGCCGTCCGGTCTGGCTGATTGCCGGCGGGCGGCCCAAGGAAACGGATTTTTCGGCAGCCGTCCCGGTTCTGCGCGAGCGCGTCCGGGGCGTTTTCCTGATCGGGGAAGCGGCGCCGGTTTTGGCGGCGGCCTGGGGCCGTGTCCTGCCCTGCCGGTGCTGCGGCACGCTGGAGCGCGCCGTGGCGGAGGCGCGTGCGGCCGCAAAGCCCGGCGACTGCATCCTGCTGGCGCCGGCCTGCACCAGCTACGACCAGTTCCGCTCCTATGCGGAGCGGGGCGAGGCGTTCCGGCGCTGCGCCGAAGGGGAAAAATCCGCGGATGGAAAAACCTGAAGGAAAAGGATTGAATTCCGCCGATGATCGGTCTCATAATAAACAGATAGTGGATTGAGAAGAATTTCGAGCCAAGAAGCGAAGGAGCCAAACATGAGGGTATCGATTGTTGCTGGGTTGATTGTGGCGGTGCACGTGGCGGTGATTGGATCGGTGGTCATGACGCAGGGTTGCGCCACAACCCAGCGCGACGCCGGCCGGACCGAGCCCCTGCCGGTGGAACCCGCCCCGGTGCCGGTTCTGCCGCCGTCCGCCGCCGTGGTCGTGCCGGAAGCTGTGCCGCCGGTGGCCTTCCCCGAGATTCAGCCCCCCGTCCGGCCCGAGCCGGTCACGACCGGCGTTGCCGCCGGGAATCTCTACGTGGTCAAGGCCGGCGACTCGCTGTCCAAAATCGCCGTCCGGCACGGCGTGAATTTCCGCGAGCTGGCCGAACTGAACCAGATCACCGATCCCAACAAGATCCGCATCGGCCAGAAGCTGATTTTGCCGGATTACGCCAAGCCTTCGCAGTCGCCGCCCGCCGCGAAGCCGGCGGCCTCCGCCAAGCCCAAGTCCGCCGCCGGCGAGGGCGGGGCTTATGAAGTCAAGGCCGGCGACTCGCTGTCGAAGATCGCGGTGGCCCACAAGGTCGCCCTGAAGGATCTGGCCGCGGCGAACCAGATCACCGATTACAACAAGATCCGCATCGGCCAGAAGCTGGTGATCCCGGGCGCCGCGAAGGCGGAGGCGCCGAAGCCCGAGGCTCCGAAGGCGGAAGCCGCGAAGGCGGAGGTTGCCGAAGCGGCCGCGCCGGCCGCCGTCGAAGCCGCGCCGGTTCCGGCTCCTGCGTCCGACGCGGCGGCCACGGAAACGCCGGCCGCCGACCAGGCGGACATGCTGGAATACACCGTGCAGGACGGCGACACCGTGGATAGCATTGCGCGCCTGTTCGTGGTGCGCCAGGACGAGATCCGCCGCGTCAACAACCTGGCCCCCGGCCAGGAAGTGTCGCCGGCTCAGCGCATCCGGATTCCGCCGGCTTCTTCGCTGTAACGTCACGGCCCTCCGGGGCAGGAAGACGACGCGCCCGGCCCGAATGGACCGGGCGCGCGGCATGAAAGGGGCGGCGCGATGCGGGCCAGTGCGGTGTTGATCTTGGTGGTGGGCATCCTGTGCCTGTTTGGCCTGGTCATGCTCTACAGCACCAGCGGTCCCCAGGGAGAAAAACTGTTCGGCGATCCCGATTATTTTACCCAGCGCCAGATGCTCTGGCTGCTGGCGGGGCTGGCGGCGGGGACGGTCGGTTCAAGGGTGGACTACCGGCGCTGGCTGAAACTGTCCTGGCCTTTGCTGGGCGCGACGCTGGTTCTGCTGGCCCTGGTGTACATTCCCGGCATCGGCCTGAACATCAAGGGCAGTCATCGCTGGATTCGGCTGCCCATGGGCCTGACGTTCCAGCCGTCCGAGATCGCGAAATTCGTGGCCATCGTCATGTTGTCGGCCTGGTACGGGATCAAGCGGCGCGAGCGGACGGGCTTCAAGGGCGGGCTGCTGTATCCGGCGCTGCTTCTCGGGCTCCTGCTGGGGCTGATCGTGATGGAGACCGATTTCGGCGCCACCATTCTGATCGGCGCCACCGGCGGGCTGATGATGTTCGTGGCGGGCGCCCCGGTCCTCTATCTGGGAGGCGCGGCACTGGCGGGGGGGGCGGGCCTGGCCTGGATGATTTCGCAGAACCGCCAGCGCATGAGCCGCATCATGGCCTTTCTGGATCCGGAAAAATACGCGCAGGACGAAGCCTTTCAGCTGCTGAACGCGCTGTATGCCTTCGTGGCGGGAGGTGCCTGGGGCGTGGGGCTCGGCCAAAGCCTCCAGAAACAGCATTACCTGCCCGAAGCCCACACGGATTTCATTTTTGCCATCATCGGCGAAGAACTGGGGGTCCTGTTTTCGCTCGGGGTGGTGGGGCTGTTTGTGGTGTTTCTGCTCTGCGGTTTGCGCATCAGCGGACGCGCGCCGGATGCGGGCGGACGGCTGATGGCGTTCGGCATCACGATGCTGATCAGCCTGCAGGCCGCGCTGAACATCGGGGTGGTGACCGGGCGCCTGCCGACCAAGGGGCTGCCGCTGCCGTTCATCAGCTTTGGCGGAACCAGCCTGGTGGTGCTGCTGTTCATGGTGGGCGTGCTGCTGAACATCGCCCGCCAGGGGACGGGCCGGCGGTCTGCGCGCCGGCGGACGTAGGCCGTTTACCTTTTCCCGGAGGGCCTCCCGCCCATTTCCTGGCATTTCCTGCACCGGTTTGCGCAGTGTATACACATTGCAATAACTATAGTTATTGCAATATGTATATACTTTATGACACGGGAGTCATGAAGTCGGGCCGTTTGTCGGAGGCAGGCGCTCCTTTCGAGCATGGGGATATTTGGCGTATTGGGACAAACGCGCCTTGCATCGGCCCGTTCCGGGCCGTATAGTCCACCGATATTTTCCAAAAAGGAGTTTCAAATGGCGACAGTACGCAGGAAGAAATTGGATGCCGTGGTGAAGGATTTGTCCCTGGCCCCCTACGGCCGCAAGGAGATCGGGCTGGCCGAGCACGAAATGCCCGGCCTGATGGCGGTCCGCGCGGAATACGCCAAGGTCCAGCCGCTGAAAGGCGCGCGGATCGCCGGCTCCATCCATATGACCATCCAGACGGCGGTGCTGGTCGAAACCCTGCAGGCGCTGGGTGCCCGCGTCCGCTGGGCCAGTTGCAACATTTTCTCCACCCAGGACCACGCGGCGGCCGCGCTGGCCGTCAAGGGCACGCCGGTCTTCGCCGTCAAGGGCGAGACCCTCAAGGAGTACTGGGAATACACCGATCGCATTCTCGACTGGGGAAAAGAATCGCCCAATATGATCCTGGACGACGGCGGCGATGCCACGCTGTTCGTGCACCTCGGCGTAAAGGCGGCGCGGGAGGGGCTTCAGGTTCTCGACGGCCCCTATGAGAGCGAGGAGGAAGAAATTCTCAAGGCGCAGGTTCGCAAGTCGGTTAAGAAGAACCCGGAGCGCTTCCTGAAGATGGCCAAGACGATTCGGGGTGCCACGGAAGAGACGACGACCGGTGTGCACCGCCTGTACCAGATGGCTTCGCGCAACGAACTGCTGTTCCCGGCATTCAACGTCAACGACTCGGTGACGAAGTCCAAGTTCGACAATGTGTACGGCTGCCGGCATTCGCTGGTGGACGGCATCATGCGCGCGACGGATGTCATGATCTCCGGCAAGGTGGCGGTGGTGGCGGGTTACGGCGACGTGGGCAAGGGCTCCTGCCAGTCGCTCCGCGGCCAGTGCGCACGCGTGATCGTGACGGAAATCGATCCGATCTGCGCGCTGCAGGCGGCGATCGACGGCTACGAGGTCATGACGATGGACGAAG
>ERZ764778.2874-NODE-2874-length-14253-cov-27.584871_pt1 | contig 14253 bp, 15 predicted proteins | sample MGYA00374951_ERZ764778 | MGnify/ENA primary metagenome ERZ764778 (study PRJEB28918, sample SAMN05720193) | bioreactor metagenome | isolation source: Anaerobic biogas reactor | place: USA:Washington, USA | collected 2015-08-08 ...
ATAGCTTTGTTGCTCCTCCTTTCAAACCGCGACCCACTGCGTTGGGCTCGCGGTTTGTTTTTGATTCTATCCCCCCGGGGGGCTTGCGCAGCTTGTGAATTTTACGATAGTATAAGCTGATATTATTTGCAAGTAATGTAAAAAATGGAGGAACAATATGAAAAAAAGAAGAATAATTGAAATACTTGCTACCGTACTTATATTCGCCTTACTGCTAAGTGCTTGTGGAAATGGCAGCGGTAAGGCCTCAGTATCTACTCAGACACCCGATTCGGCACAGTCGTCTAAAAGCGAAAATTCCGAGATAACAATTACCGATCTCGACGGAAAAACCTACACTTTCGATAAACCTCTTGATTCTGTCATCATACAGTGGAGCTGCTCCGGCGGACCTTTTATGACAATGTCTGCTCTGTTCGGTAAGGATGTTTACAAGCACATCGCCGCGATGGATGATGATATACAAAAAAACCGTATGGACATGTACGAGCAGTTTTGCAAGAACGTCCCCGAACTTGCAAATGTTCTGGTTGCGGGCAACATGGACTCCGACGATTTCAATCTAGAGGCAGCGATATCAAGCGGAGCTGAGGCTGCAATAATTCCCATTGGCTTAAAAGAGGCCGTTAAGGAGAGTGTTCAGCCGAAGCTGGAAGCAGCCGGAATACCTGTCATATATATTGACTATCACGCAGAAACAATTGAAAATCACACAAAATCCACTCAGATTCTTGGCGCTCTCTTTGGCAAAGAGGAAAGAGCGCAGGAGCTCATAGATTTCTATACCTCGCACGTGGAAACTGTCTACAATAAAGTTGCAGAGATACTCAAAACAAAAGAGAGACCCACAGTTTACATAGAGGGCGCCTACAAGAGTCCTGAAGAATACGGAAACTCATATCCAAACGACTTCATGTGGGGCGGTATGTGCTATAACGTGGGCGCATACAGCATCGCGACCGACGTCCTGAAGGAGAGCAGCGCAGGAGCACTGGAGGCGGAATATGTGTTGTCCTCAAATCCCGATAAGATAATTTTCACAGGCTCATACTGGCCTGCCGCTCCGAAATCCATCCGCATGGGATTTCAGGCGTCTGAAGAACAGACAAGGGAACTGATTTCCGCTTACCTTGACCGTCCCGGTTGGAGAGAGCTGGATGCAGTGAAAAATGGAGAGGTTTATGTGGTTCACCACAGTATCGGGCGTGAGATGTTTGATTGTGCCAGCATGGAAGCATTGGCCAAAATCGTCTTCCCTGACGAATTCGCAGATCTCGATCCCACGGCAACTCTGCGTGAGTATTACAACACTTTCCTTCCCTACGACCTCGCCGGACTCTGGTATATGAAATATTGAGGGTTAATATGTCTGAAGCTGGTTTTGAATACAGAACATACACAGGGAAAAAAATAGCAATGATGGGGGCAGGTATTATTATCTGCCTCATCAGCTTTATACTGGACATTATGATCGGCTCCTCAAACTTGAGCCTGAGCTCTGTTTTTACATCCTTGTTTAATTCGTCGGAAGCAGACAGCCTTACAAACGTGATAATTTGGAAGCTGAGGCTTCCAACGGCGGTAATGGGCATTCTTGTCGGCGCATCACTTGGCCTCTCGGGGGCAGCGATGCAGACAATTCTCAATAACCCTCTCGCAAGTCCCTATACTCTCGGTATTTCTGCGGGCGCAGGAGTCGGCGCTTCGATCGCGCTTCTCACGGGTCTGGGTTCTCTTGCGGTGCTGGGGAGTTTTCTAATACCGCTTTCTGCATTTGTTTTTGCATTCCTTGCATGCCTCGGAATATACCTCATAAGCAAAATAAAAAGGTTTACACCGGAAACTATGGTCCTTTCGGGGATCGGAATGGTGTTTTTCTTTCAGGCATTGCAGTCCTTTCTGCAATATACCGCCTCCCCCGAAGCGCTTCAAAGCATAGTGTTTTGGACCTTCGGCAGTCTTCAAAAAGCTAACTGGACAAACATTCCCATAATCGCAGTTGTTTTCTTAATCGTTTTCGTTATCGTTTATACACATGCGTGGAAGCTAACGGCTATGAAGCTGGGCGATGAAAAGGCCAAGGCGCTTGGCATTGATGTCGAGCGCCTTAGAATGGTAATGTTTATTATGATCTCACTGCTCACAGCAACGGCGGTGGCTTTTGTTGGGAGCATCGGCTTTATCGGCATCGTTGGCCCTCACATAGCCCGCATTCTTCTGGGAGAGGATCAGAGATACTATCTTCCAATGTCCTCGATTTGCGGTGCCGCAATACTTTCGATAGCCTCAGTCGCAACAAAGCTGGTAGTTCCGGGCGCGGTGTTCCCGATAGGCATACTGACTTCGATGATAGGCGTTCCGTTCTTCTTTATTCTTATCATCAAAAAGAAAAGGTGAGACAGATGATAGAAGTTAAGAATTTATCCTTTAGATATGAGAAAGACCCAATAATTGAAGATATCAGCTTCTGCGCCAGGCCCGGAGAGATCACTGCCGTTGTCGGGGCAAACGGAGCCGGCAAAACCACTCTGCTCAAATGTATTGCGGGGCTTGAAAAGGGTACTGGCACAGTCAATATCTGTGGCAAGGACACAGGAAAGCTATCGAGATCCAAAATTTCAAAGCTCCTCAGCTATCTCGATCAGAGCACCGATTGCAGCGCCGAGCTCAACGTTTACGAGGTCATTTTGCTGGGCAGGCTTCAGCAGCTCTCCTTCAAAGTGAGCGATGAGGACATAGAGCGGGTTGACGAGGTCATGGAAATGATGTCGTTAACGCAGTTCGCCGACAGGAGAATAAGCGAGCTTTCGGGCGGCCAGCGTCAGCTGGTATTTATTGCACAGACGCTTATTAAAAATCCGCAGATCCTCATTCTGGACGAACCGACAAGTGCGCTCGACCTCAATCACCAGTTTAAAATTATGGAGTTTTTGAAAAGCGTTACAAAGGAAAAACATTATACTACGCTTCTCACGCTGCATCATTTAGATATCGCAGCTAAGTATGCCGACCACGTTGTGGTAATAAACGACAGAAAGGTGTACACAGAGGACTCGCCGGATAAGGTGTTTACGGAAAAAATGCTTAGGGATGTCTATGAGGTCAACGCGGAAATTTATGTGGACAGCATGAACGACAAGCATATAGTGGCGCTTGGGTCGGTCTGAAACCATTGAGCGTAATATAAGTCTTGCCGAAAAAAACAAACAGGCTGGAAATCCCTGACGAGTAGGCCTCATTTAGTATCCTCTTTTACTCTCCCGCGAACTAATTCTTTGATTTGCCCCTTGATTACTCCCATGTTTAAATCTACAATTTTTTCGGACATGGTTTGCTGTCTCCTTACAGAATGGTGGTGTGGTAACTTCATTCTAACAGAGACTGCAAACCGTGTCTCTTTTAATCCGTTTTCAATTTGTGCAGTTTATTCTACCATATTCCAATTTTAGATTAGCATTTAAGCTTAGTAACAAAGACAAAACCTTATAGAGACAAAAAAGAAGCCCAGCAGAAAAGCCAGACTTCTCAAGACATGATTGATACTTGCACCAATCTCATTCATTATTTTTCAGGGTCTCAATGACAAGGTCAGAGCAACTATAAACATAAAACTACATTTTGTTCTATACCCGCTTAATCTTTATAAGATAAAGTAGTATTTGATGCCCCATATCAATATATAAACGTCTTTTCAATTATTGAGTATCGAGTTATATTTTTTCCCCAACAATCTGCTGCATTTGGTTGTTTGATATTGTAACTGTTGCATTAAAATACGGAGATAAATGCTCATTTAGTTCTTCATCTGAAACTAATCCAACTGAAACCAAACTTGCATGTTACATATGAATATTGATATCAATTAAAATTATCAGAGAGGAATTTCGCCAACTTTTTTATTTCGGGGTACTCGTCTCTAAGCTCTTCCCCTTTGAGACCCGCCAAAGCGAGCTTGCTTTCTGACGGCATGGCGGCAATTATTTTCTCCGTCTTTCCGACAGCTTCGCGCATTGTACTTTCATTCGAAGAATCGACTTTGTTAAGTATATAGTAAACCGGTTTGTTAATGCTGCCACTGAGCTCAGATACCTTTTCAGACAGTTTGAACGACTCATAGGAAGGGTCAACCACCATAAGAACCGCATCAACGTCTTTTTCGATATTTCTGCCGAAATGTTCAATACCTGCTTCAGTATCTGTAATCACGATTTCGTTTGGCTTAATATCCAAATTGCCGATAAACTGCTGAGAAATCATTCCCATCGGGCAGGCACATCCCTCCCCGGTCTCATGAATCTTACCAATTGCTATAAGCTTGATTCCGTCTTTTTCCGATATGTATTCCGATGGTATTTCGGAAATTGTCCAGGGCTTCTCAAAATATGAAACTCCTGTGAATCCAGTAGCTCTAAGCTCTTCGATTACAGCTTTTTTACCACCGAAGAAATTAGTAAAATCCTTTGGCAACTCTAAACCTAGCTGGCGATGGAGACCGTAGTTTGACTCGTCTGTATCAATTACAAGTACTGTTTTGCCCTCTTTTGCAAATTCTTTCGCAAGCAGTGAAGAAATGGTACTCTTACCGCATCCGCCTTTTCCGCATAATGTTATTTTCATCATTTGCCTCCAATTATAATTGTTTTTGCGTTCACATAACAATTTTTGCCAAATAGCTCTCTGATAAGCTTTATTTTATCATTAGTAAGACCATCCACAAGCCCCTATGGGGGATAAAAACATATAAAAATATATATAATTTAACAAAATACCTAAAGTTCAACATGCTATTGCAATCTACGCAGGCTGATTGTAGAATAAATCTGTCTTCTGTCAAGATTAAGCGTTGGCAGCTTTTAGGACCGGTTAGCCAAGTGTCCCGTTCTAAAAAACCTACATATAACTTGAAAACTGCGAGATGTCCAGTATTATAGTCGTCTATATATGTCAATAATTATACAGTTCGTAAATTATTGACATATATAATTAAACTGTGGTATTGTTCAAAAACTAACTGGGGTAGCCCCATTTAGCGATGAGAGCCTGTATCTAAGGCTAATATAGAAAGGTACAATTTATGAGCAATTTGTTTGATTTAACCGGAAAAGTAGCAGTTGTGACAGGTGCCTCGGCAGGACTCGGCGCCGATGCCGCTTTGGCCTATGCCAATGCTGGAGCCGATGTGGCGATCCTCGCCCGCCGTCTGGAGAGACTCGAAGCCGTAAAAACGGAGATTGAAAAGACCGGCCGCCGCGCGCTCGCTGTCCAATGTGACGTAACAAATGAAGAGAGCGTCAAGAGCGCCATACAGGACGTATTTGATACCTTCGGCATAATAGATATTCTTCTTAACAACGCTGGAATTGCCGTCCACTGTGAGGTGGATAAGGCGACCGAAGAGGAATGGGATAGAGTCTTCGCAACGAATACCAAAAGCATATTCTTCACCAGTAAGTATGTCATCCCGCATATGAAGGAAAAAGGCTACGGCAAGATCGTCAATGTCTCCTCGGTAAACGCGGTCGTCGCGGACAAGAGCGAGATGTTCATGCGCCACTCCTACAACGCCTCCAAAGCTGCCGTGCTGGGGCTGACGAAGGGCATGGCCGCATCCTATGCCCAGTTCGGTATCACGGTAAACGCCGTCGGCCCGGCGCTTTTCGAGAGCGAGATGACCTCTGAGAGGCTCTTCAAGTCTGAGGAATTCCTGGGCTATTATTCCTACATGAACCCGACAGGACGCCCCGGAAACAAGGGCGAACTAAACGGCCCTATCCTCTTTCTTTCAAGCGACGCATCGAGCTATGTGCAGGGTCAGTTCATCATCGTTGACGGCGGAGCGTCCATCGTGTGAGGTCTTTTTATTAGTACCAAGCCCGGCACGGGGCTTTTGTCTGTTTCCGCCCGCTATCTCGCCGGGCGGATTCTAATACTGCCCTGATCTCGGGAAAGAAACTTAAGGCCGATAAGCAAAAATATCAGTAGACAAATAGAAGCTTTAAGAGTATAATATATCACAATAGAATATATCTTCAGGGCAGGGTGCAATTCCCTACCGGTGGTAAAGCCCACGAGCCTAAAGGCATGATTCGGTGAAACTCCGAAGCCGACAGTATAGTCTGGATGAAAGAAGATAACGGCCGCAATAGATTATTGCGTGATTTTGTAATTTGCTCTGGAATGATAATATCATTTCAGAGTTTTTTATTGCAGAGAGAGCTCTCTATGCCTGCTCTGCAACCTTTGCCTTGAACGATATCGTTCAAGGCATTTTTTAATTTTTGGGAGGTGTACAATGACAGATACTGACTACATGCAGCTTGCGCTTTCTCTTGCGGAAAAAGGGGCCGGTAGGGTAAGCCCCAATCCGATGGTCGGAGCAGTGATTGTAAAAGACGGCAAAATTATCGGTCGGGGATTTCATGAGCGCTACGGAGGACTTCATGCCGAGAGGAACGCCCTCGCCGATTGCACAACCAGCCCTGAGGGCTCAGCCGTCTATGTCACTCTTGAGCCCTGCTGCCACTACGGGAAAACGCCCCCTTGTACCGACGCAATCATAGAAAGCGGTATTAAAAGATTGGTCGTAGGCTCTTCCGACCCAAATCCTCTTGTCTGCGGGAAGGGCATTGAGATTTTGAAAGCCCACGGCATAGAGGTGGAGGAGGGCGTGATGAAAGAGGAGTGTGACCGCTTGAACCGGGCTTTTTTCCACTTTATCCGCTATGGAACACCCTATGTGACCATGAAATATGCGATGACTATGGACGGGAAAATCGCTTCTGAGAGCGGGGCTTCCAAATGGATTACGGGAGAGCCTGCAAGAGAGAGGGTACATCGTGATAGGAGCAGATTTTCTGCAATAATGGTCGGCGTCGGCACAGTGCTTGCCGACGACCCGCTGCTGACCTGCCGTACTCCCGGCGGAAGAAATCCGCTGCGCATTATATGCGATACACATTTGCAAACGCCTCTGACCTCTAAACTCGTCACAACAGCCGATACAGCGGGAACGATTATCGCCACCGCAGCAGCAGACCGGCAGCTGCAGCTGCCCTATCTCGATGCCGGCTGCCACGTTCTGGTCATTCCGGAAAAGGACGGGCACATCGACCTCTGCGCTCTGATGCTTGAGCTGGGCAAACGGAATATCGACAGTGTGCTGCTGGAGGGCGGCGGGACACTCAACTGGTCGGCACTCAAAAGCGGCGTCGTGCAGAGTGTGCAGGCCTATATTGCGCCTAAGATTTTTGGCGGGAACGGCAAAACCCCTGTAGGCGGCGCCGGTGTTTCAATTCCCGATGACGCTTTTTTGCTTTCCGCACCAAAAATCACGCAAATAGGCGACGACATTTTACTGGAAAGCGAGGTGCTCTCATGTTCACAGGCATTGTAGAGGAAACAGGCGTTGTAAGGGCGGTACGCCGCGGGGCAAAGTCCGCCGCTCTCACAATTGCCGCGAAAGAGATACTCGGCGACATCCATGTCGGAGACAGCATTGCAGTGAGCGGCGTCTGCCTCACAGTAACTTCTTTTTCTTCCGGGGAATTTACCGCCGATGTAATGCACGAAACGCTGAACCGATCTTCCCTCGGTGGTCTGCGGCCCGAAAGTGCCGTCAATTTAGAGCGCGCGGTTGCGGCAAACGGTCGCTTTGGAGGGCATATCGTGTCGGGACATATTGACGGTACAGGGCAAATCACAAGTATCCAAAAGGATGACAATGCCGTGTGGTACGAAATCAAAGCGGAACCCCGTATATTGCGATATATCATAGAAAAGGGGTCCGTCGCCGTTGACGGCATCAGTCTTACGGTTGCCGGACTTGAAAAGGGCAGCTTCCGGGTGTCGGTAATTCCCCATACGGCAAAAAACACAACCCTGTCTCAGAAGCGTGTGGGCGATACTGTAAACATAGAAAACGACTGCATCGGAAAATATGTGGAGCGGCTTCTGGGCGCGTCTGCCGCAAGTAATATTACAACAGAATTTCTGCGGAAATTCGGATATCAGGAGGGTCTATGAACATGAAGTTTAATACCATAGAAGAGGCTCTGTCGGATTTGAGACGGGGCAGAATTATCATAGTAACGGACGATGAGGACAGAGAAAACGAGGGCGACTTCATATGTGCCGCCCAATACGCCACCACGGAAAACGTCAACTTTATGGCAGTACACGGAAAGGGTCTCATCTGCATGCCCATGAGTCAGGCCCTCTGCCGGAAGCTGAAATTTCCGCAGATGGTTGCGGACAACAGCGACAACCATGAGACCGCCTTCACTGTATCCGTTGACCATGTTGATACCACTACAGGCATATCGGCGGCAGAACGCAGCATTACCGCAATGAAATGCGTGTCCGATAACGCGAAGCCCGAGGATTTCCGGCGACCTGGGCATATGTTTCCTCTGCTCGCCAGAAAAAACGGAGTTCTGGAGAGAAACGGCCACACGGAGGCAACAGTGGACTTGATGCGCCTTGCAGGGCTGAAGGAATGCGGGCTGTGCTGTGAGATCATGCGCGAGGACGGCAGCATGATGCGGACTCCGGAGCTTATGGAAGTGGCGGAGAAGCGGAATCTCAAAATCATTACCATAAAGGAGTTGCAGGAATACCGCAAGCACAACGACAAGCTGGTCGAGCGGGCCGCTCAGGCAGATCTGCCGACCATATACGGCGATTTCAAGGTGTACGGCTACATCAACAAACTGAACGGCGAGCACCACGTGGCGCTGGTCAAGGGCGAAATCGGAGACGGCGAAAATCTCCTCTGCCGTGTACACTCGGAATGTCTTACAGGCGATGCCTTCGGCTCGGCCCGCTGCGATTGCGGTCAGCAGTTCTCCGCCGCTATGACACAGATTGAAAAAGAGGGGCGCGGCGTTCTCCTCTATATGCGTCAGGAGGGGCGAGGCATCGGTCTCATCAACAAGCTCCGCGCCTATGAGCTCCAGGATAAGGGCATGGACACGCTTGAAGCCAATATAGCGCTGGGCTTTGCGGGCGACCTGCGCGAATACTTTATCGGCGCGCAGATTTTACGCGACCTCGGCGTAAAGACCATGCGTCTGCTGACGAACAATCCGGATAAGGTCTATCAGCTCTCAGGTTTTGGACTGGAAATAATAGAGCGGGTACCGATACAAATGGATGCCAACGCCCATAACCTGTTCTACCTCAAAACCAAGCAGGAAAAAATGGGGCATATCCTGCACTACTAATAAATTTAAGGAGATTGTTATATGAAAACATTTGAAGGAAAGCTCGTATCCAAAGAAATTCGAATCGGCATTGTCGCCGCAAGATTTAACGAGTTTATAACATCAAAGCTCCTAGGCGGCGCGCTCGATGCGTTAAAAAGACATGGAGTAGACGAAGCGGACATAGCGGTTGCATGGGTGCCCGGCGCATTTGAAATACCGCTCGTCGCCTCTAAAATGGCAAAAAGCGGGAGATATGACGCGATTATTTGCTTGGGTGCAGTAATTCGCGGCAGCACGACCCACTACGATTATGTCTGCAGTGAGGTTTCCAAAGGTATTGCCGCCGTATCGCTCAGCAGTGGGATCCCCGTGATGTTCGGCGTGCTGACCACTGAGAATATCGAGCAGGCCATTGAGCGCGCAGGTACCAAAGCCGGCAACAAAGGATTTGAGTGTGCAGCGGCCGCAATTGAAATGGTCAATCTCATCGACGAGATCGAAGGCAATAATGCTGAATCCGCCCGCTGACATCTGGAGTTTTTAACTTTGGTATGGCTGGTAATAAACCAAAACACAAAAAACTATGCACGCGCAGGACTCAACGGCTATAAGCATGGAGTGTCCAAATAACGCGCTGAATTTTACCATTTGCTTTTAACTGTTACTTTATTTCCAATTTACCCTATGATATCCTGAAAAAGACAGCACAATATACAAAGTCATTGTCGCTTCTGTTTTGAACGGAGGTGGTTGCTATGAAAACCGGGTTTATTGGCGCGGGTAAGGTTGGATTTTCTCTCGGAAAGCACTTTGCTATCCACGGAGTGGAGGTAGGCGGTTATTACAGTAAGAATCCGCTGTCAGCCCGTAAGGCGGCAGACTTTACAAGCTCACAACAGTACGATAGCTTGGATGGAATCCTGAGCGACAACGACGTTTTGTTCCTGACAGTACCCGACAGCGAAATCCAGTCGGTCTGGAACAGCCTGAAACTATTGCCGAATATTAAAAACAAGGTCGTCTGTCATTGCAGCGGCGCACTGTCGTCGAAAATCTTCCCGGATGCCGGAAGCCTACCGGTCAGTGTTTTCTCTGTACACCCTATTTTTGCCTTCCACAGCAAAACCGAGTCATACAAACAGCTCCCCGGCGCCATATTCACAGTCGAGGGCAGCCCTCAGAGACTCGACGAGATCGCTGCGCTTATACGTAAGACGGGAAACAGAGTCCGTGTAATCAGCGCAGAGGCCAAGACAAAGTACCACGCCGCAGCTGTCATGGCAAGCAATCAGGTGACCGCTCTGGTCCACTCGGCAATCGGACTTTTGTGTGAATGCGGGTTTTCTCCGCAGGATGCGATGGACGCCCTTATTCCGCTGATGTTCGGAAACCTCAAAAATATTGAAGAGGTCGGAACAGTTGAGGCTCTGACAGGCCCGGTCGAGAGAAATGACGTATGTACAGTTCAAAAACATCTCGAGTGCCTTGACGCCGAGCGCCGGGCGCTCTACCGCGAGCTGTCGCTAGTGCTCCTTGAAATGTCCAGGGAAAAATATCCGGAGAGGAATTACAACGAAATCGAGGTACTGCTAAAATGAAAAACTCTGTGTTGACAATACAGAAACAAAAGGATGAACACGATAAAATAACCATGCTCACAGCCTATGATTATTCCATGTCAAAGCTGATTGACAGCTCCGGCGTGAACTCGATCTTGGTCGGGGATTCTCTGGGTATGGTCATGCTCGGATATAAAGACACGCTTTCCGTCACTATGGAGGACATGATCCACCACACAAAAGCCGTCTGCCGCGGTACAGAAAACGCTCTTGTTGTTGCGGACATGCCTTTCATGTCCTATCAGACCTCCGTTTACGATGCGGTGTGCAATGCGGGCAGGCTTATAAAGGAGGGCGGCGCACAAGCAGTAAAGCTCGAAGGTGGCGTGGCCTTTGCCCCGCATATAAGGGCAATTGTCGAGGCCTCGATACCCGTTGTAGCCCATATAGGTCTTACCCCGCAGTCGGTCAACACCTTCGGCGGCTTTAAGGTTCAGGGAAAGACCATGGAGGGCGCGCAGCGTCTGCTTGATGACGCAAGAGCGGTCGAAGAGGCGGGCGCCTTCTGCGTAGTTCTGGAGTGTGTTCCCGCGGCTCTCGCCTCATATATCTCCGGCCGGCTCTCAATCCCGACCATAGGTATAGGCGCGGGAGCAGGCTGTGACGGGCAGGTACTGGTCTATCAGGATATGCTGAAGATGTTTTCCGACTATAAACCGAAATTCGTCAAGCACTTTGCGGACATCGGACAGGGCATGAAAGACGCATTTGCCTCATACATAAGCGAGGTCAAGGCCGGGACATTTCCCTCCAATGAGCATATTTTTGAAATATCGGAAGATATAATAGGCAACCTGCAGTAATCGTCAAGGAGAGAGGTATGGAAACTGTTAATACTGTCGCAGAGGTCAGAAATCTTGTCAGGCAATGGAGGAAAGAAGGAAAAAGCATAGGCTTTGTGCCGACCATGGGCTATCTCCACGATGGGCATGGAAGCCTGATAACAAGGGCTCGCGAAAACGACAAAGTGGTCGTAAGCATATTTGTAAATCCGATGCAGTTCGGTGAAAATGAGGACTTCTCGAAATATCCGAGAGATCTGGAGAGAGATTGCCGTTTCTGCGAGTCTCTCGGCGCCGATCTTGTGTTCTCCCCTCCCCCTTCGGAAATCTATACTCCCGGTTTTTGTTCCTTTGTCGATCTATCCGCCCTGACGGACAGGCTCTGCGGCAAGAGCCGCCCAGGACACTTCAGGGGTGTTTGCACCGTTGTTACAAAGCTGTTCAACATAGTTAAGCCCGACAGAGCTTATTTTGGCGAAAAGGACGCTCAGCAGCTAGCCGTAATAAAACGCATGGTACAGGATCTGAATATTGATGTTGAAATCATCGGATGCCCCATAGTAAGAGAGCCTGACGGGCTTGCAAAAAGTTCAAGAAACACATATCTGAGCAGTAAAGAGAGGAAGGCCGCTCTCGTTTTGAGCAGGGCCGTCCGCCATGCCGAGGCGCTTGTGGGAGATGGGATAATAGACTCCGACACTGTTGTTTCCGCACTGTATGATATCATTCAGAGCGAGCCTCTGGCACGCATTGACTATGTTAAGGCTGTAAGATGTCTCACTATGGAGGATACCGATAAAATCGAGCCTCAGACACTTATAGCCATTGCGGTCTATATCGGCAAGACCCGCCTTATCGACAACCTTATCGTCAGATGATCGGAGGATGACGTGATGAAGCTAGAAATGCTGAAGGGGAAAATCCATCGTGCAAAAGTTTCGCAAGCAGAGCTTGATTATGTGGGCAGTATCACCGTAGACAGTGATCTGCTGGATGCCGCCGGAATTATTGAATATGAGAAAGTGCAGGTAGTCGATATAAATAACGGAAGCCGATTTGAAACCTATACGATTTCTGGAGAGAGAGGATCCGGTATGATCTGCCTTAACGGCGCGGCCGCGCGCTGTGTCTCTGAGAATGACAAAATAATTATTATGTCCTACGCGCTTATGACCCCCGAGGAGGCTTCAAGCCACAGGCCAAATGTCGTATTTGTTGACGAGAATAACAAGATAATGCAGATTGCGCATTACGAAAAACACGGGACTATAATTGACGGCTGACGTTGCCATCCGCATTATATGCACATATATCACAGGCGCCCGACCGCAGACTTCTCCCCGCCGTGCTCTATTCGGCCTATCGCGCGGAAAAAAATCCCCGCTCAATTATGAGCGGGGATTTTTTGTATGTCTGCGTCTCACATAGACTGCTCCAGCTTTGCGCGGATAGCTGCGAGAAAATCGTTGCTGTTTACCTTCCTGATATCGCCGCGCTCGCACAGAAGAGCAAGGTCGCCTGTCATTACGCCGTCCTCAATAACGTCGAGGCAGGCCTTTTCTAGCTTGTCCGCAAACTCCATGAGCGGAGCGTTGCCGTCCAGCTCTCCGCGCTTGCGCAGAGCGCCCGTCCACGCAAAGATCGTGGCGATCGGGTTGGAGCTTGTCTGCTCGCCCTTGAGGTGCTTGTAGTAGTGGCGGGTGATGGTGCCATGGGCCGCCTCGTATTCATAGTTGCCGTCCGGAGATACGAGGACGCTGGTCATCATGGCCAAAGAGCCGAAGGCGGTGGAGACCATGTCGCTCATAACGTCGCCGTCGTAGTTCTTGCAGGCCCATATAAAGCCGCCCTCGGAGCGGATAACCCTGGCCACCGCGTCGTCGATCAGGGTGTAGAAATACTCTATGCCCAGCTCTTCAAACTTCTGCCTGTACTCTTTTTCATAAATATCCGCAAAGATGAGCTTAAAGGTCTGGTCGTACTGCTTGGAGATGGTATCTTTGGTCGAAAACCACAGATCCTCCCTCGCGTCAATGGCGTAGTTGAAGCAGGAGCGGGCAAAGCTCTCGATGGAGCTGTCCTTGTTGTACTGACCCTGCAGAACACCCGCGCACTCGAAATCATAAACGGTCTCGCGGAAGCTCTCACCGTTTTCGCCTGTGAATACCAGCTCGGCCTTGCCCGGGCCGGGTACGCGGAATTCCGTACACTTATAGATGTCGCCGTAGGCATGTCGGGCGATGGTTATCGGCTTTTTCCAGGTCTTCACATAGGGCTTTATGCTCTCGGTTATGATAGGGGTACGAAAAACGGTGCCGTCGAGAATGGCGCGGATGGTGCCGTTGGGACTTTTCCACATCTCCTTGAGCTTGTACTCCTCAACGCGCTGGGCGTTGGGGGTTATAGTGGCGCACTTGACACCGACACGGTACTTTTTGATGGCATTTGCCGCTTCAACCGTTATACGGTCGTCCGTTCTGTCGCGCTCGGGCAGCCCTAAGTCGTAATACTCGGTATTCAGCTCTACAAATGGGGCGAGAAGCTCGTCCTTAATCATTTTCCAGAGAATGCGGGTCATTTCGTCGCCGTCCATTTCGACGATCTTGTTCATTGGAATTTTGTTCATATCAGTTCTCCAAATACTATTCT
>ERZ764778.2890-NODE-2890-length-14187-cov-6.763657_pt1 | contig 14187 bp, 10 predicted proteins | sample MGYA00374951_ERZ764778 | MGnify/ENA primary metagenome ERZ764778 (study PRJEB28918, sample SAMN05720193) | bioreactor metagenome | isolation source: Anaerobic biogas reactor | place: USA:Washington, USA | collected 2015-08-08 ...
AATCGATTGACTCCCCCACCCTCCCACCGTACATTACACCCGTAGGTGGTGTGTCGCCACGCAGTTTCTGCCGGAACCGCCGCGACGATGATCCCATCGGATTCCTCGCCCCCTTGGGCACCACTATGGCAACCTCCGTCCTGATTCAAGGCAGCCTCGAAGTCCCTTTTCTCCGCTCCCTAGGCGAATTCCGCACCTGGGCTGCCTCGGAGGCCTATCCGCAACAGGCAAGGATCGATTTCATTGCCGGCCGGATCGAGGTGGATAGGTCGCCCGAAGATCTCTACTGCCATGGCATCTTGAAAACACGTCTGGTTATCGCTCTGGGACAGATCATTGATGCGGGAGACCTGGGCGAGTTGTTTTCCGACATAACGAGAATCTCCTCGCCGCAAGCCGACCTTTCCGCCGAACCCGATCTGGTGTTCGTCTCCTACGATGCGTTGGAGTCGGGACGCGTGCGGCGGGTCCCAAAGGTGACGGGCGAGCCTCGGCGGTTCGTCGAGTTGGAGGGCGCCCCGGATCTGGTCGTCGAGATCGTCAGCGACGAATCCGTCGGCAAGGATACTCAACGCCTGCCGGCGGCATACTACCAGGCGGGAATTCCCGAATTCTGGTTGCTCGACGCCCGAAAGGACCACCTCGGCTTCCAGATCCACCAGCGCGCAGAAACGGGTTTTGAGCCGGTTGCCCCCGATGCAAACGGCTTCCAACACTCGGCCGTGTTCGATCGCTCGTTCAGACTATCCCGCCGCCAGGCCCGAGCCGGTGGATGGCAGTACGATCTTCAGCAGAAACCGGCGAACTGATCGGCGGAACCGAATCCGCCAGCCTCATTTCTCCCGCTCGCTCGCCTTCTGCAACTTGGGCTGCGGACGCTCTTGCCACTTCTTCACCTCGGCCTGAAGAATCGCAACGGCCTTGTCCAACTGGCGGTCGATCCCCTGGGGCATCTCGCCGGGCCTCGGCCAGACGATCGCATGGGGCCTGGCACCGTTGAGTTCCATGTCCTGGCCCGTGTCGGCCACGAACCAGCCGCGGCCAGGCAGCCGAAGCGTGCCCAGATCCATAATCGACGTCGCCCCCGTGCTGACCACGGAGCCCGAAGTCGGAGTGCCCACCAGCTTGCCACGGCGGAGATACTTGATCGCGTGGGAGAAGATCTCGGCGTTGGAGAAGCTGTTCTGATTACAGAGCACGACGATCGGCTTGCGCCAGGTGGCGTAGACCTGCCGGTCCTGCGGATAGCCGGGCGTGCCCCCGCGGGGCACCGTGATCGCGTGCACGGGCTGGGTCAGCGACGTGAGCAGATGGTCCGTCGTGCTGCCGCCGCCGTTCTCCCGAACGTCGATCACCAATCCGTCCTTGCCGGCGCCCGCATCGTAAAGCTCGTGTTCGAAACGATAGAAGCTGCCCATGTCCATGGCACGGATGTGCAAGTAGCCCAACTTCCCGTCCGACGCCTTGGCCACGGCCGCGCGATTCTGCTGGATCCACGTTTCGTAGAGGAGCGACCGGGCGGCGGCGTACGTGATAGGTCGAAGCGTTACGCGGCGATCCTCGCCCTTGGCATTGCGAACCGTCAGGCAAACGTCGCGATCGAGTCGGCCGTTGACCAGTCCGGTCAGGTCCATGGTCGGATCGACCGTCCGGCCGTCGACGGCCATGACCACTTCACCGGCGGCAATCCGGCTCTTCGCCCGGTCGGCGGGGCTGCGTCCGATCACCTCGCGAACCTTCAGCCCCGGACCTTGATAATCCGATACAAAGCGCAAACCGAAGTGAGGCGTTACCTCCGTCCAGGCATTCTGCGACGAGGAATCGCTCGACGATCTCGGCGTGAATCCGAGATGCGATCCGTTTAGTTCGCCCAGCATCAGGTTGACGACTTCGCCGAGCCCGCTGCCGTCGACAGCCTCGCTCGCCGCTTCGGAGTACTTGCGGCGGATCTCGTCCCAGTTGCGATGGTTCAAGTTTCCGTCATAGTAGCGATCCCGCATCGTCCGCCAGCAGAGATCAAAGGCTGCCTGGAATCGCGCCGGCAGGTCGACCGTCTGATAGGCCGCGAAGCTGAAGGTCGCCGTCTTGCCGTCGGCGCCCAGGCTGCCGGGCACGCCGTCGACTCGCCACAGAATCTGGCTGCCCCGGGCGATCCAGCGGGCGTCGTAGCCCGTCTTCGTGCTCAGCAGCTTCGGAGAAAGCTCGTCCGGCGGAGAGATCGTGTAGGTCCCTTCCTGGCCGTTGATCTTGGCAGTGAAAGCCAGCTTCTTCGAATCGTAGGACCAGAACAGGCGACTCTCAGAAGCGTCGCTGATCGACACCCGGCGGATCCGATCGTGAATCCCCTCGAAGTCAATCTGCACGTCCGGCAACTTCTTCTCCGAACTCGTCGTCGCCGGCTTGGCCTGGTCCTTCTTCTCCTCTGGCTTCTCTTCCTCCTTGGTCGGCTCTTTGCCGTCTTCCTTCGTTGCGTCCGGTTTCTCACCCTCCGGTTTCTCTGCCGGCGGTTTGGCGGCAACCGGTGGGGCAGCCGGCTTGCTGCGAACCTTCGCGATCTTCTCGATCGCCTCGCGAATCTTTCGGTCGCGAGAAGTCGTCTCGTCTTCCGCCTTTGTCAGGTAGACCAGGAATATGTCGACCTCGATCCCATATCGGCGGCCGGTAAAGGCGATCGCCTTGCCGTCGGGCGACCAGACCGGATCGGAGTCGTCGTCGGGATGCCGCGACAGGTTGAACGGCTCGCGCGAGCCGTCGATCGGCCAGATCCATACGTCGCGATTGAATTGATCGTCCGAGAGGGCATAGACGAGCCATTTGCCGTCAGGGGACCAGTCATAATCGGGGCGGCTCCACGACTGGAACAGACGGCGCTCGTTCTTGCCGTCGGTCCCGATCAGCCAGAGATCGCCGGCCCCACGGACAAACGCAACCTCCTTGCCGGTCGGGCTGATACACAGGTCCTCTTCAACCTCCGCGTCGTTGGTCAGCCGCGTCAGTTTGAACTGGTCGTTCTGCCACCAATACCTGGCGCCGTTGGCTCGCTCGGCCTTCCACAGATCGCTCTGGCCTTCCTTGTCGCTGACGAACAGGATCGACTTGCCGTCGGGCGTGAAGACGGGATCGCGCTCTTCTTCGGACGTGCTGGTCACCTGCCGCGGTTCCCGCAACTCGGTGTCCATCACCCAGAGGTCGCCGCCGGAAATCATGGCGATCTCCAGCCCGTCGTCGCTGAAAGCGACCTTCTCGGCCTTGTCGAGCCGCCGCCGCTGAGTCTTTTCGGCGACCGCGTCGGCACGGACCGTGATACTCAGCCGCTTCGGGCCTTCCTCACCTTCGGGATTCAATCGATAGAGATCAAACAGATGGCGGAAAACGATCGTCCCGTCGAGGCTGGCGACGCAGGGCATGAGGACCGAATCATCCTCGAAATGGGTGAGCTGCTTCTCTTTGCCGCCGCCAAGTTCGCGGTACCAGAGGTTGAACGCGCCGCTCTGCCCGCCCACGTAGTAGAAGCCCTTTCCATCGGACGCCCACAACGGGTACCGTGCCCCCGTCGGCTCGTCGACAAGCTTCTTGAACTTCTTCGTGTCGATCTCGCAGAGCCAGACCTGGCTGACCTGGCTGCCGCGGTAGCCCTTCCGCCACCAGGCGGTTCCTTCGCGAGTGAAAAGCAGGCGTTTGCCGTCGGGCGAAAGAGAACCGCTCCGCCCGTAGTCGTCGAACAGGAGTTGCTCGCCCGATCGCTTTTCCGCGTCGATACGGAAGAACCGTTCCTGGTGCTTCCAGAAGTGATCCCGGTCGGCGTTGATCAGCAGCGACTTGCCGTCCGGGTACCACTGCTCCACCTGGCAACCTTCGCTGTGAAAGGTGAGTTGCTTCGGCTCTCCGCCCGTCGTCGGAACCACATAGGCGTGCCGGGCGCCGTTGCGGTCGCTGTTGAAGGCGATCAGCTTGCCGTCGGGAGAAAAGGCGGGACTCGTGTCGCGTCCCTCGTGCATCGTCAAGGGTCTGGCAGTTCCGCCCCCCGAACCGACGATCCAGATGTCGCCCCGCCACGAAAAGGCCAGTTTGGTGCCGTCGGGCGAGAGAGTGGGCGACGACGCCAAACGAACCGACTCCTGAGCGGATAGATCGCTCGCACAAGCGGCCAAGGAAAGACAGAGTACAAGAGCCGTGACATTCCCGGTGGCTGCACGCATCATGTTGCCTCGTCAGGGAAGGATGTAGGTGGGCCATTCGCCGTTCCTACTATCCTAGTTGGCCTGACGAGCCGCCGCAAAGCCGGCGATCGCAGCCGCTCAGACTTCCAGAACGGCCGACGCCTCGTAGCGGCTGGCCAGATGGATGGACAGGCGATCACCGAGAATCTCGCGGTGGGTTGCCAGGGCCCGCTCGGGCGTGTTGTTTTCCTGGGAAAGGTGGCCCAGGCACAGCCAGCGCAGCCGCCCGTTGGTCGATACGGAGACCAGCGTGGCCGCCTCTTCGTTGGAGAGATGCCCGCCGGGACCGCGGATCCGCCGCTTCAGATGGGCCGGATACCAGCCGGAGGCCAGCATCCGCGGATCGTAGTTGCTCTCCAGCAGGACGGCATCGAGCGAGCCCAACAGCTCCGGCAGCCCCCGGAAGATGTGGCCCAGATCCGTGAGGATTCCCAGTCGCCGCCGGCCGTCGTCGACGACGAACGCCACCCCGTCGACCCCGTCGTGGGGTGTGCGGATCGTCTCGACCGTCACATGCCCGAACTGCAACGACGAGCCGGCCGCAAAGTGCTCGATCCTGTCGAGCGTGCCCAGCGAGGCCCCCGTCCCCGCCTGCAGCAGCGTTCTGGGGGTCACGTGGACGGGCAGTCCGAACTTGCGATGAAAGACGCCCAGCGACCGGCTGTGGTCGGAGTGGTCGTGCGAGATCAGGACGGCCTGAACCTGGCGGATATCCCGCCCGTGCCGGGCCAGCCGCAACTCGGCCTGCTTGCCGCTGATCCCGGCGTCGAACAGCAGACGCACCTCTCCCGACTCCACGTAGACGCAGTTTCCGTTACTGCCGGATTGGAGGGAGATCAGACGCATGATTCGCCCAGGAAGACGGGGTACACGGCAATTGTACGGGATTGGCAGCCATTCGCGACGCACCCAGTCAAACCCCTGTGACCGAGCTTTCGGTCCTGTGTCACGAATCGGAACATGCCACTAATCCCGAGGGTGTTGAATCATCACTAAACGTATCGTTTCGTCGCCCGAGTGGGAAGGGGCGGAATCCGGCCATGGATGGAATGCATAATTGTCTGAAGGCCTATCCATTTCGGCGGCTTCGGTCAATTCAAGATTGATGGCAGCGAGCTCACATTCGATTTCCCGGAGAACCTCTTCCACCAAATGGTAGCTCTCGTACTCCCATTCCATCTGCTGCCACTCTTCCTGGACAAGCTTGCGATCGGCGATGAGCTCCTCGGCTGCTGCTCGGATACGTGGATTCTCGTGGTGCAAGAACGTGTCGAATTGTCGGCGGCGTTTCCGAAAGACGCGTCCGTCATAGTTGACGCATCGTTCCATGTCGCGCAAGGCCTGTCGGTACTCCAACTCCTCGCCGCCCAGTTGCGCGCAATCGCGACACAGATGCCGTTGATGGCCCTTGCCGGAGAATTGCTCATTGGGCCGGGTTCGTCCACAGCACCAGCAGAAGTGGCCTCGGCGTTTTTTGTGCTTCTTACGGGGCATCGTCTTGTCTAACCCGTGGTTGTCATGGAAGAGGGCAGGTACGCTTCAAGAAAGCGGCACTTGTCCCAATCCTTCGCCATTGCCTTCTTGAGCTTCTTCCACAAGACATAGCAGACGTCGTGGGCGGTGTCGCACGTCCGTTTGTCGACCAAGTCGTGGGCGTGCAGGAAGTCGTAGAAGTGCCGCATGGCTACCACGGCAGCCGGCGCGTGGAACGGTTTGAGTGAGAACATATTGAGACTGCGCGCGAGAGCCGGCTCGAAATCCTTCTGTTTGAGCCCGAGGAGCAAGACGCCCGGTCGGCATCCCAGGCGGTCGATCGTCTCCGCCTGGATCAGACGAAGTTCATCGGCCACGACGGGGGCAAAGCCTCGTGCCTGCACCAGCCAACGCGCGTAGGCGAAGAGCAATAGATAGACCTGGCTTCCCGCCTCCTCTTTGTCGAGCGTGAGCAGTTCTTCACGAATCCAGGCCTTCTCGGAGATTCCAGCAAGAAGAGTGATGCTGTTCCGCTGGATCTTGCGGTTGGCTTCTGTGTCGTTTACCCCAAGGGCAAGCGACTTCTGATAAGCGATTTCAATTGCCTCTTCGGTTGCGCCCGCTTCCAAGCACGCTTGAACGGGGGCGTGCATCGCCCATTCCACCAGTTCGTTGACCGCCGAATACGTCAAGTCCGACTTGTGGAACGAGGGGGCCGCGGCGTCGATCAACATCTGGGCTGCATTCCCTCGGCCGGCCAATCGAATCATCGACAACAGCGGGAAGAAGGGGTCGGAAACATCTTCCATTCGCCCGGCAAGATACTCGGTCGCTCGATCAACGTCCTCCATGCGATTCTCTGCAATGTAGTGAGACACGAGCGACTGAGTATTCCAGTCAAGGGCGATCTCGAAGACGGCGGGGTGCTCGTCGCGCAATTGCTCCAGAAAGGCAACGTAGTCACTTTCGGGAAGCTTGGATTCCAATTCCATGATCGCTTCGGGAAATAGCGATTCGAACCCGTCGTCGTCTGGTGAGACGGTTGCCAGTTTCTCGCGAACCATTTGCAGACGCCCGTGGCCGTCCGCGTCAGAATACTCGTCCCACCACCTGTCGATGGGAGACAACGTCTCCGGATCGGGCTTGGATCTGGGAGTGAGCCGTGGCAGTTCCGGGATGTGCGGAGATGGCGGAAACGACGGTTGCGATCGGGCTTGGGATTTCGCCTTGCGCTGCTTGCGATCGCGCTGTTTCTTCTGCTTGCGGGTTTGCTTCCTGCTGGGGGGCGACATCGATCTGAGCCTCCAATCTGTGTCGAATGGGTCTCTCCGCGACCGTCATTGAAGCAGAACGAGAGGCATTTCGTCAATCGCGATGACCTGCCCAAGTCGGCTGCAGCCGGTAGAATTGGGGGGAGAATCGCGATTTTCGCCCAACACCTTTCAGTGCCGCCCGTTGAGCGTCCATGACTTATGTCCCACAAGCTGTCTTCTCAGACGCCTCTCCCCGAACTGCTCGCACCCGCGGGAAACCGCGATTGCGCCAAGGCGGCCGTGGCCAACGGGGCCGATGCGGTCTACTTCGGGCTCGACGGGGCCTTCAACGCCCGCGCGCGAGCAGCGGGCTTCTCGGCCGCGGACCTGCCGGAGCTGCTGGCCTTTCTCCATCGAAACGGCGTGCGGGGTTATGTGACGCTGAACACCCTGGCATTCTCCGACGAACTCGATCCGCTGGAATCCATCGTCCGGCAGATCGCCGAGGCGGGAGCCGACGGCGTCCTGGTGCAGGACCTGGGGCTCGTCCGAATGATCCGGCGAATCGCGCCGAGCTTGCCAATCCACGCCTCGACCCAGATGACTATGACGAGCGCCGAATGCATTGCCGTGGTCGAGGAACTGGGTGTCCAGCGGGTGGTGCTCGCTCGGGAGCTCTACGTGGGCGAGATCGCCAGGATTCACGAGAAGACGTCCGTCGAACTGGAGACCTTCGTTCACGGGGCGCTTTGCGTGGCGTACAGTGGGCAGTGTCTGACGAGTGAGTCGCTCGGCGGCCGCAGCGCCAACCGGGGCCAGTGCGCCCAGGCGTGCCGGTTGCCTTATGAGCTGGTTTGCGACGGTCGCGACATGGATTTGGGCGCGCAGAAATACCTGCTGAGCCCTCAGGACCTGGCGGCCTACTGCTTGATCCCCGAATTGATGGCGGCCGGGGTCACGGCGATGAAGATCGAGGGGAGGCTGAAGACGCCCGAGTATGTGGCCAATATCACGCGGTATTACCGGCAGGCGATCGACGCGGCGGTTGTCGGCGAACCGGTCGAGTTCACCGAGCGCCAGGTCGAAGAGATGGAACTCTCCTTCTCGCGTGGTTTTTCCGCCGGTTGGCTGCAAGGAAACGACCACAAGGCCCTCGTGCCGGGTCTGAGTTCGGCCAAGCGGGGTGTGCTGGTCGGGCAGGTGTGCAGCGTTCGTAAGGGGCAGGTGCAGGTTGCGTTGACGGGACGGCTGAAGGCGGGTGACGGCGTCGTTTTCGAAGGCGATCGCGCCGCCGGCGAGGAAGAAGGTGGCCGGGTCTTCACGATCCACCGCAACGGCAAACGCCTGGCCGACGAGGCGACAGAGGGCGAGGTCGAACTTGCCTTTCGGGACGACGCGATCGATTTGCGGCAGATCCGGCCGGGACAAAAGCTGTGGAAGACCGACGATCCGGCCTTGACCCGGCGATTGCGGAAGTCGTTCTCCGGCGACGTGCGGGGCAGAGCCTCGCCGGTGAGGACTCAGGTCACGGCCGCGGTCGGCAGGGCGTTGAAAGTGGTCGCGACGACCGAGGTGTTTCCGCCGGTGACATGTGCGAGCGAGGAACCGCTTGCCGAAGCAACGAAGCATCCTCTGACGCGTGAGCTTCTGGAGGAGCAGCTCGGACGGCTTGGCGGGTCGGGGTTCGCGCTTGCCGAACTGGCGGCCACGATCGAAGGCAGTCCCATGGTCCCCTTGAGCGTGCTGGGCAAGTTGCGCAAGGAACTCGTTGCCCGATTGCAGTCGGCACGCGAGAAGGCTTCGCGGACGGGCCACGCAACGGCCGAAGATCGCGTGCTGCCGCGGATGCGGGAGGAGGTCGTCCGGCCGCCGACCGTGTTGGGCGAACCGCAACTGGCCGTGCTGTGCCGATCGCTGGATCAACTGCGGGCGATGTGCGACCATGGGATATCGCCGCTCTATGCCGACTTCCAGGACATACGCCAGTATGGCGAGGCGGTTTCGGTGGCGCACGGGGCCGGAACGCAGATCTTGCTGGCGACGCCGCGGATCCAGAAGCCGGGGGAACTCGGCATCTTCAAGGCCCTGGCTCGTCACGGAGCGGACGGCATCCTCGTGCGCAATCTGGCCGGGCTGGACTACTTCGCGCAGCAATCGATCGCGTGTGTTGCCGATTTCTCGCTCAATGCGGCCAACGAGTTGACCGTCGATTTCCTGCGGCAGCAAGGCGCAGCTCGGGTAACGGCGTCGTACGACTTGAATCGCGAGCAGTTGCTGGAGATGGTTCGCCACGCGCCGGCCCGGTTGTTGGAGGTGGTCGTTCATCAGCACATGCCCATGTTCCACATGGAGCACTGCGTCTTTTGTGCGGTGTTGTCGCCGGGGACGAACAAGACCAACTGCGGACGGCCCTGCGATCGGCACGAGGTTCGCCTGCGCGACCGCGTCGGAGTCGAGCATCCGCTGCAGGCCGACGTCGGCTGCCGCAACACGGTCTTCAACGCCACGGCGCAGAGCGGTGCGGAAGTGGTCAAGCCTTTGTTGGAGCTGGGAGTGCGGCATTTTCGTGTCGAGTTGCTGGCCGACGATCGGCCGGAGTGGCTTCGGCGTTGTGTTGACCTCTATCGGGATCTGTTGGCGGGCAAGGTTTCGGGGCAGCAGGTATGGACGGCGCTGAAGGCGGTGAATCGGGTCGGAGTGACGCGGGGGACGTTGGAGCATCGGCGGGATCCGCTGGCGATTCTGTGAGAAGCTAAGATACACGCATGTTTGTCCTTCCCTGCACTACCCTCGTTCTGGCGACCGGCAACCCGCACAAGGTGCGGGAGCTTGAGATGCTGCTGCGTCCGGTGCAAGTCTCGATCAAGTGCCTGGCGGATTTTGCCGCGACGGCGCCGGTGGACGAAGGGGGCGAGACGTTGGCCGAGAACGCTCGGCGGAAAGCGGTGGGTTATGCCCGAGGGCTTGGAGAGTGGGTTCTGGCGGACGATACGGGATTGGAGGTGGACGCGTTGGGTGGTGCCCCGGGCGTTCGATCGGCCCGGTTTGCAGGGGACGGAGCGACGATGGCCGAGAATCGGGCCACGCTGCTTGCGGAATTGGAGGGCGTTCCCGAGACGCGGCGAACGGCGCGATTTGTGTGTCATCTTGTGGTTGCCAACCCGGCCGGCGAAGTGGTCGCTGAGGCAACGGGGCAGTGCCGCGGGCGGATACGATTTGGGGGGACTGGCGAGTTCGGGTTCGGTTACGATTCGTTGTTTGAGATTGTGGAGTATCGGCGGACGTTGGCAGAGCTTGGCCCGGCGGCAACGTCGGTCATTGGGCATCGGGGCCGGGCGGTGCGGGGGTTGATGGCCTTTCTTTGGGGGGGATAGCGGAGCGATAGTCGTGTGCATCATTGCGAGTCTGAGGAGGGAAAAGATGTAAAACCCCGTTGGGGTATAGGTAGTGCACTGTCTCGAAACCCCAGCGTGCGCTGCGCGACGCCGGGCTTCGGAGTTGAACCGCTTTGCGGTACCGGAGGACGAAGTCTGTGAGGAGTGTTTGCCGGGTGATATCGAAGGCGAGTGATGGGGGGTCGTCGCACCCGGCAGGAGCGACCCACTGGGTGGCTGGCCATTGCGGTTAGACCAGACGACCGACAGTGAGGGGTTACTTACTCGGTAGCTCCACTCCGTTCCTTCTTGCCATCATCTCGGCCGTCATGGCGCCGTTGCGGACGAGGATCTGATCGGCCTGGGCCTCCCGCAACCGGTCGCGGACGGCCAGATTGGGCGGGGTGGCCTGGACAGTCACGGCAGTGAGGGCGTCGTGCGACAGCCGGCCGGCGTGGACGGCGGCGCGGAGGACGCGATCGAACAGGGCGAGGTCGTCGGTGATCAGGTCGTGCTGGAGGCGCTGGAACATGCGGACGGCCGGGCCTTCGGCGACCATGGTGGAGGCGTAGTTGGCATTCGACGCGTTGCTCGACAGCATGAACTCGGGCATGACGAGCCGGGCGGCGACGGCGCGGAGTTCGGCCTGGAGGACTTCCACATAGCGGGCGGCGTCGATGGCGGCGGCCGGGAATTGGTAGTCGGTGTCGGCGAAGGCGTCGAGGATCGTGCCCGGGGCGTAGCGGCGGAAGTGGCTGGTCCGGCCGGTAGCCGGGTTGACTCGCGTTACGTCGGCGCCGTTCTGAACGAACTGCTCGATCGAACCGCGGGTGCCGGAGGCGTGCTTGCGGATGATGGCAATCGCCGACTGGATCTCGGCCACGACGCTCATGTTCCGCAACACCTTTTCGGCCCGGCGCAGGTTCTTCCGCACGGGGTAGAAGAGGGGCAGGCCGCGTTTGACGTTGGCATCGACGTTGGCCTTGCGATGCTGGATGCACGACGCGTCGATCCAGGTCTCGTCGACGCAGTAGTCGAGTACGGTTTCGACGTCGGCAAGGTCGGTACGGATACCGAACGTCACGGCCGGGTCGTTTTCGCTGCCGGTCGGCGCGGCAATCTGCTCGGGCTCGATGAACCGCAGGTGGGTCATTCCGTCGGCATCGACGAACAGGCGGAGGAAGGCCTCGCCATCGCGGTCGCGGCGGCGGACGATCTCCTGCTGCCGCTGGTGCCAGCGGTTGATGTGGACGAAGTCGTCGAGGAGGCTCTGGACGTCGGCGACGAGTTGTTCGCACGGTTCGCCCTGGCCCTTCGGCACGGCGCGATAGGTGTGGCCCGAGCCGACGACGTAGGAGATGCGGTTTTCAAGTCGCGTTACAAAACCTACATCTTAGGTTTTCGCGTGCCGACGTGTTCGGCCTGGGGACGCGGGAGAAGGTTCTGGCTGCGCTCGAAAGACTTTGCAGCGGTGGCGGGCCCGTAAATGCTCGACAGGTGGCGCGGGAGATCGGGATATCCGACACAGCGGCCCGTCGGCATCTGAGCGAGTGGCGGATAGTGGGGCGAGTGCGTTTGGTCGATCGAGCTTGGGAGTCCGTCGAAATCGAGTAGAATGAACTTGCCGGTTGTCGCCGACGGGTGACGTACTGGCCGACGGCGAACGCGGCTCTCGATCCCCGCGCCGCCGTCGGCCGGGCCGGCTCTAAATGAGGATCGAGATCATGACTCTTACCGAAATTGCCGATCTGGCCCGAGTGCTCCGCAGCGGCTTCCCCGAGGCTTTCACGTCGTACCGGAATTGTCACGAAGTGGCTTGCGGAGCGGAGATCGAGAAGGGTGGCCCTTTCGTGGCCGACGTTCTCCAATCGCTCCGTTGGGCGGAAGAACGATGCAGACGGTGGGAGTCGGAGTGGCGGGAACTGATCCGAGGGGTGCAGGCGGCTCTACCGGAAACCTGGCGAGCGTGCCGATCACTCGACGCCGCCTTGGAGTGGCGAACGGCTACGCTTGACCTGAATGCGATCACAGACGACCTGCGGAGGGTTGAGGGAGATGCGATTCGGGCCAACAACCCATCACGACCAGCCGCCAGTGACCAAATGGTCATAATGAGTGCATCCGAAGCCGGCCGCTATGTAGGTGTGACCGACAGGACAATTCGCGACTGGATCAAGTTTCAGGGTCTTAACGCTGAAAATATCGGGGGCTACAAGTACCGATTCAGTCTTGCTGAGTTGGATGCCAAACGCGATTCCCGCCAAAAGAGACAGAAAAACACTTCCGGGACTTGAACTGTCCAGTTCAGGTTGCGGAAGTATTGCGGAAAGGTTGCGGAAGTAACCTCCAGTCTCGCGAATCTCGCGAAATATTCCCGTGTTGCGGCCGAGTGTTGATACCAGCGTAAGAATCACTGGGCACTCGGGGCCGAGTACGGGAATCAGTCATGTCTTTCACGGTCCCCACCCTTCCGACCGTCGGTGAGATTTCCAGACGCACTGGGCAACCCGTCCACCGAATCGAGTACGTGATTCGGTCACGTGATATCCGCCCTGCTGGTCGCGCTGGAAACCTCCGAGTCTTCACCGAGGCGGACGTCAATCGTATTGCCAGCGAGTTGGAGCGAATCGACGCGGATCGGGGGATCCTATGATCTGCCGCACCATCTGCGATACCGATTTTGCCATCGCCGATCCGATCCCAGACGACCTCCCTGACGAAGCGGCCGAACTACTGGCGGCGGCAATCATCGACATGATCGAGGCCGAGACCGCAAAAAGCCCGGCGGCTGTCACCGATCCGGGCAAGGAGAAGTCTAGATGAACGGTACACCAGATTTCAGCGAAAAGCAAGTTGCGCCCGACGGAGATCAAGAAACCGGACAAGTCCGGTTTTTGTCCGTCGGCTTGATTCTGCCCTCTCCCGAGAACGCAGAACTCTACAGGCCAGTTCTGCGCGACGATCCCGAGATCATCGCCCTTGCGGACAGTCTCCGTGAGCATGGCCAACAGGATGACCTGATCGTCACGGCGGACTACTACATCATCTCTGGCCATCGCCGACATGTTGCCGCACGGGTGGGCGGACTTCGGGAGCTACGGTGCCGTGTGCTCCCATTCTGCAAGGATGACAATCACGACCAGTTCATGCAACTGCTTCGGGAATGCAATCGCCAGCGCCACAAGACGACTGCCGAGAAGTTCCGCGAAGAACTGCTCACCGCCAACCCTGAAGACACATACCAGGCGCTGATAGAACACCGGGAGAAAAAATCGGCTGTTGACGCGCCGACGATTCACCTACGAACACGCGCCGCACGATCACGGATCACGGCCGCGAAAATGCCGATGTTGGAAGCGGCTCGTACCGTTATCTACGACCTGGAAGACTACTGGCCGCTTACTGTCCGATTGGTCCATTATGAATTGCTGAACGATCCGCCGTTGCGTCATGCCAAGAAGCCGCAGTCCCGATATCAAAACGATCTGAACTCGTACAAGGATCTGACGGATTTGTTGGTCCGCGCCAGATTGGACGATGAGATCCCGTGGGAAGCGATTACTGACGAGACTCGCCCCATGTACGTTTGGGAGACGCACCCAGACGTGCAGAATTTTCTGCGCCGTGAAATGGACCATTTTCTTTGTGGCTATTGGCGCGACCTGATGCAATCGCAGCCTAACCACATTGAACTCGTTGGCGAGAAGAACACCCTTGGCCGCAAGCTGGAACGGATTGGATCGAAGTACACTCTGCCAATTACGTTGGGCCGCGGATATTGCTGCGCGGATCGACGGAAAAAGATTGCTGATCGATACGCACGCAGCGGCAAGGAGCGTCTGGTACTGCTCATGCTAGCGGACTTCG
>ERZ764778.2899-NODE-2899-length-14167-cov-7.705641_pt1 | contig 14167 bp, 16 predicted proteins | sample MGYA00374951_ERZ764778 | MGnify/ENA primary metagenome ERZ764778 (study PRJEB28918, sample SAMN05720193) | bioreactor metagenome | isolation source: Anaerobic biogas reactor | place: USA:Washington, USA | collected 2015-08-08 ...
TTTCGGCAAGAACGGGGTACTCGCCCAGACTTGTCCGGCCGTATGGTGACGCGAGCACCAGTCGGTCAAGCACGCGTGCGCTACTCAACCAGCGGCTCCCAATGCTGTGATGAAGCCCTGCAGGTCGTGCGCAGGTATCAGTGGGCACGCGGTGTTCCGGAGCGCACCTGGGTCCTGACCCTGCGGGGCTGCTACCACGGATGCACCTACGGAGGAGCTGCCCTCAACCAGGGCGCCATCGCAGCCCACGGCACCTTTGACGGCATGGGACCCGTCGGGGGAGACATCGCGCAACTTACGCCGCCATGGCCCTATCACCAGGAGTTCTACGGGAGTGACGACCTGGTGAGCTTCTGCGTGCATGAGCTGGAGACAACGATCGAACGGATCGGTCCCGGACGTATCGCTGCGATGTTCGGAGAGCCGGTGATGGGTGTTGCAGGCATGGTCCCGCCTCCAGATGATTACTGGCCGCGGATGACGCAGGTCCTGAAGGAACATGACATCCTCTTCGTTGCGGACGAGGTCGTGACCGCCTTTGGGCGCGTAGGCGCCTGGTACGGAAGCAGTCACTACGGCATCGAGCCGGACATCATTGCCTGCGCGAAGGGCATCGCCAGCGGCTACATGCCCATCGGAGCCCTCATCATAAGATCCGAGGTGGCCGACGTGCTCGAGGGCGACTACTCCGGAGGCTCCTATGGCGGCCATGCCGTCTCCTGCGCCGTCGCCAAGGCCTGCATCGACATCATCGAACGGGAGAACCTGCTTCAGAACGCCCGCGAGCGTGGACTGCAGTTCCTCCAAGAATTGCAGCCGCTACTCGATCTGCCGGTCGTCGGCGACATCCACGGACTCGGCCTCGCCATCGGCGTGGAACTGGTGTCGGACAAGGTCACTCGGGCGCCCCTGCCCCTCGACGATCCAACGCTCGTCGCGCGCTTCCGCGAGGACACCGGAGTGATATTCGGACTGCACGGCAACACCCTCGTTCTGACCCCTCCTCTGGTGATCAGCCCAGAGGAAGTGAGTCGGACGGTCGAGGCGGTTGGTTCTGTCGCCGAGAGGCTCTCTACCGACGGTGCGTACCACCGGTAGAGAATCCGCCATGATGCGGACCGTCCGGCGGGAGTGCGTGGATCACATCCCCGTCTGGGGCGAACGTCCCCGCCTACAGTCGAGCCAGCACCTGGACGAGGATGAACAGGACGATAAGGCCGACCAGGGCGCTCAGGTCGAGTCCGACTGGACCGATGCGCGCTTGGGGGATCAGCCGGCGAAAGAGTCGTAGATATGGTTCGGTGAGTAGGTGCAGGACCCGCTTGACCGAAGCCATACGGCTGCCGGGACGCATCGGAAACCAGGACAGCAAGGCGCGGGCCACTATCAGCCAGCCGTAGATCATCAGCAGCAGATAGACGATGTAGATCACGGTGCTCAGTTGGATCGGACCTCCACCCGCTCCTGGAGTTGCCCCGTTTCCGTTGACTGTTATCGGTTAGACCTGCACAGTCTCGATGCAATTCTCCTTGAGCATCTTCTCGTATTCGATCGGAGAACGGTAGCCCAGGGCTGAATGCCTGCGCTCAGGATTGTAGAAGGTCTCTGTGTGGGTCAAGACCGTCAGCCGGGCCTCGTCCCTCGTTCTGAACGTGTACCGCTTGAGCCATTCGTTCTTGATGCCGGAATCCCTGAGCGTGCGGTCGAAGGCGAGCGAACGGTATTGGCTGCCCCGGTCAGAATGGTGGATGAGTCCAGGTTCAGGACACCGGCGGGGCGGTCCTGCACGGTCTGTTCCACCTGGGGAAAGACCTCCGACGCGGTCCGTCAATCCCCGCTCGTCACTGCGCTCTCTAGGACTTGCCCTCTAGATCACCAGCGGCAAAAGTCAGCCCGGCGTAGCTGCGATCGAAGGCCTCGCTGATGTACTTCGTCAGGGCCTCGTCCACCGACGGTTCTTCCGAGTCCTCTGCGTTCCAGAAGCGGGCCGCCAAGGCCTCAAAGCGGGCCTGCATCAAGGGCCGGATCTCTGCCATCTGCGCGGACCTGTCGGACTCCTTCACGAGTATCCCGGCATCGAAGACCAGCTCGATCACGGTCTCATAATCCCACGCGGCGCAGAAACCCATACTGGAATCGACGCCCGGGGCCGGGTTTCTGCCGAGCAGGACCCCTCCGGAGTAGGCAAGAGGATGCAGAAGCCCCTTGTAGTGGTTGTTGAAGCTGTCGGAGAGGACCTCAGTGTATTCCGGAATCTCCCCCAGCTCATCAATACTCTCAGGTGGCTTCGTAACAGGGATGAACGGCCGCACGTTGTTGATGACCGGCCCCACCGTCGGCTTCATGCCCTCCATCCAGAGGTGCGAGCCGTCGTCCTCCTCGACTCCATCAAACAAGTTGATGCGTAGCTCAACCATGACGAGGCGCGTGCCAGACACCGCAAACAGCGCCTGGTAGCCGCGCCAGCAGTGCGTGGTGACGGCCACCGGACGCAGGCCGAGTGCCGACATGTCGAGCAGCTCCCCCTCACTGATCCCCGCCAAAGCGTGGTAGAAGCCTCCATGGTAGAAGACGTCCTCCAGCTGTGCCGTCATACCAATCCCTCCCCGAAGACCAAAACCCGGAACGCCGCGCTGCCTGCCTGCAGCTATCGTCAGCCAGGTGCACTCAGTGTACAGGGTCGGCCGGACGGAAAAAGCGCGCGGGTTGACCCACGCCGATCGATCAGTTACCTCTTAGCCACCTGAGCGTCGCTTCGCTCCGACCTGATCGGCATGAGCGGAATGGTTGATCGGCATGCGGGCGTTTCGGCTGATCGGTTTGCGTGGATTACGAAGGCGCAGTAGCCCGTCAGTTGTCGGACATACCTCCCCGCGCGCCTGCTGGCCGTCGTGTCCACAGTCCTTCCTCTTCGTGTCTTGCGGTGTGTTGGCGGCACCGCACAGTGTCTTGTACTATTTTATCAAATCGGTATTCGTTGAAATAAAGAGCCTACCTGCCGTTCGTTGTTTCACTGATCTGCAATTGGGGCGGTAAACACGCATCCAGCGCCCCAGCCACCCCCGCAGGAGTTCTGGCCAGGGAGTTCCATCGGACTCCGCCTGGCTATCGTGGCGAATGAACCAGAGGAACACCTCAACGTGGGGCGCGCCCCAGGATGGGGCTGCCCTCACCCTGATCTCTCGCAGAGCGCGCAGCGCTCCGCCTTCGTCTGTCTCGGCGCCATGCTTCCCGACAAGGCGCTTGCTCAGTGGCTCGGCCAAGCCAATGAAGTCGTCGGGGAATGCAACGCGCACACGTTTGCGAGCCAACGCACGCCCGAAGTCCCGACGCTCATCATCAGAGAGACATCCCGCCACTCTGTCCCAGCGAGCGACCACCGCCTTCTCCACGGTCATCGTCCGATCGAGGTTGGCGACAAGGTACTTGGCTGCCAGCGCCGGAACAACCGCGTAGGCCGGACGCCTGCAGGCGCCTATCTCGCGCAACGTGGCCGCGTCAACCTCGACCAAAGGAGCGACCTCCACGTAGGGTCTCTTCGAGGACGGCCTCACCAGGTCGCACGTCTGCGTGAGTATCGCAAGGCCCGTGACTGGTGTTTCACACAGGTCCGTCTCCCCTGCCGCGGCTTCTGCCGCCTCCGCCGTCAAGGGTAGCGCCGGGTCAAAGCGGTGGAGGAACCACTGATCACCAACGACACAATCACCCTGCCGCCAATCGGCAAGCCGCTCGTCTACTTCTCTGAAGCACTCGCCGGCCGACGTGTCCGCCATCTCCGCCTACTTGTGAACCCGGTGGGCGCGGGCCGGCCGCGCGCCGCGGACTTCGTGATGCACCCGGTCGCTGGAGGCATCCACGAGTTGCTCGGGTGGGAGCGGCGTCCGGGCGAGTTGCTCCTCGGGCGAAAGGGGGCTGAGCGCAGGCCGCGCCCTTCCGGGGCCGCTCTTCATCAGTTCGAGGGCTTCCTCGAACCGACCGTCCGCAAGAACGTCAAACGGCAGTGTGCCGTCGGCGCAACCGTTCAGTAGGAGGGTCCTGTTCTCGGTCGCGCTTCCGCGATCGACCTGTCGCAGTACCGCCAGAAGGCGCTGCACACGTTCCTGGTGAGATGCTCGCACCAGTTCCCCGCTCGCCCAGAAGTGCACGCTCCGGCGGGACACTCCCAAGAGTCGTGCCATCTGTTCCCAGGTCAGTCCGGACAAACCGCGAAGTTCGGCGATCGCCTTCTGCACCGTGTGGCCCTGAGATCGTGACACCGGCCGTACGACAGTTGGTGTGGCAGGCAGGGGAGTTGTGCAGAGCCAGCCGCCCGAGGAGGAGCCCTGAAACCACGCGTAGGTGCTTCCACTCATAGGCAAGATGCATACCCCGCTCGACGTCCCCAGGTTCGCACGAGGATCGCCGATCAGAACCAGGCTCCGAGGCAGGCCGCTCCGCAACGAGTCTGTCGCGCTCGTGAAGCTTGTCGTATCATCGATCTGCTGGACCAGCGCTGTCATGGCCGACCTCCAAACTGCCTCAGAAACTCCTCGGTGACCATCCAGCGGAAGAAGGTATAGACGCGCTCAGCGAAGAAGCGAGTCCGCTCCAACAGTGCCTCCACATCGAAGGGCTGCGCTCTGTTCGCATAGGCATCGAGATCAAGAATCCAGCTTGGGGAATCGGAGGGCTCCACTGCCGAGGGATCGATGGTGCTATTCGCAGGAACTAGTCCCCACCTGACCATCAGCTCGCCGGCGTCCTCAGGCAACACGAAGATATTCTGCGTGATCGCCTGCTTGACCATATCGCCGACGGGCCACAACAGAGGTCCGGCGACATCCGCCGACACCAAGCGACCGAAGTCCTCGGCGCCGCTCCAAGGGACTCGGTCGATATAGCGAATCCCCAGCCGATCGACCACCTGTGGGTCGACATGGTCCCTGGTTGCCCGCAGCAGCCGCTCAAAGCGGTCCAGAAAGTCGGCGCGCGAGGAGTACCGCGTCGTCTCCAGGGCGACAAAACTGGGAGCAAGTGACGCGCGCCAGTTGCCGGACAGGTCCTCGAAGCGCCACGTGGTTGTAGGCGCCTGGCTTTCTACCAAACCGTTGGCGCCCAGAACCATCCCGAAGGTCTTTTCGGGACGAAGGGCCGGATACTCTCGACGGACCGCTTCCTGGAAAGGCGCGACGAAGTCGCGCTGCTCGATCGAAGCAACAAGGGGAAAGCGAACTTGAGCGACCACCCGCACGAGCGGAGCCACCTCCAGGTGCACTTCTTGAGGTACAGGGGCAGCAAGAGGGTTGGGCGATCGCTGCGTGTCCACTCTCCGCTCCTTTCGGTCTGATCCTGCGACGGGCGACGCTCACGCCTCCATAGCGTACATCAACCCGGCTGTGGTGTGAAGTGGAGTGTGAAGTTTACTCGCCCGGACGACCGAAGTGAGCTGCCACGTCGAAGCCTACCGCTAGAAGATGGGGGCCATCTCGGTCTTTGGTAGGGTCTTGGCTCGGAAAGTCCCCAGCTTGGAGATGCCCAGCAGGCGGAACGCGTCGCCGTGGAGCGTCTGGCTCTGAAGCGTGCGCGCGATCAGCGCCCGGGCGAAGCGCCTACCCACCCGCGCGGACTGCGTGAGATAGAGGTTGCCGCCGGCTCCTCTCGGCGCCGGATCACGATTCATCGTCCCAGGACGACGCCAGCAGCCTCACCAGCAAGCTCTCGGCGCCAAGGCCCACCACACGCCCAGGTCCCGAATGAGTCACTTCCGCCTGGAGGACCGGCAAGCCTTGTTCGGCGAACCGTGCGCGGAGGTCCCGATAGGCTTCTCTGCCCGACGGAGTCACAGTCCTGCCTTTCGGGGTGCGTGTGCTCCAGACATCCCAGTAGCCGCAGGGGGCAAGTAGTATAAGCGGCCACTGTTCCGGCCGGGCGTGCACCAGCAGGTTGAGTCCGCGGACGACCGGGAGCGTCGCCAACTCCGAGAACAGCTGCGCCCAGTTCGCCCTCAAGACCGTGGCATACGTCGCTGCCTGGAGAAGTGCGTGCAGTGGCGTCTCGGAACTCCGCCCAGTCTTCAGCTCAATGACGGTCGGCTCCCCGGAGGTGGTGAGTCCCAGCAGATCGATGCTGCCCCAACGGTCTCTGCGTCGAGCCGCATAGAGAGGAACCTGAAAAGCCACCAGCCGCTTCCAGAGGCCAGGCGCCTCGGGACTCGAAGGACATCCGTACCAGTCAAAGAGCGCCGCCTCGAGCCGCCGCTCGTTGGAGGATGCCGCCATCGCGCCAAGACTGCAGCGATTGTCGCCAGACCGGAGGTTGACATAGCCAAGTTCGCCCCGGTGAGGCGCCTCGCGATGGGTGGCGTCGATTGCCGCCCGCAATCGGTCCGGGGTCAGGGCGCGGCAGTAGTCCTCGAGGTAGGACTTCTGGGTCCAATGGTTCTTGAGGACGTGAAGCCCCTCTTCGGGTGAATGTTGCTCTTGCAGGCGGTGTCCGGTCATGTCGGTTTCAGCTCCCCAGTCCGCCGACGAGCCACCACTCACCGTCCCTCTTGAGGGCGGCGTTGTCGAACACCTCGAGATACCGGTCCGGCACTTCCGAGTGCACCGGGACGACGACCCGCGGCTTCAGAGCCTCCGCGAGACGCCTGAGGTCTCGTGGGGCCGCATGGCCAGAGGTATGGCAATCAAACCTCGGGATCGAGCGCCGGTCGAGCCACTCGAGCAACGGCCTCTGCTGCTCCCTATCCAGATAGCCGCGCCAGAGTGAGTAGATGAGAGCCGCCCCATCCAGGCAGTCCGCGTCCTCCAGATCTCTGATCATGCTAGCGCGAAACAGCATCACCGAATTGCTCGCCGTCACGGCCAGGTCCTCGGGATAGACGCGCCGGGCGGAGAAGGACCGCGCGAACTCGAAGGCGCCGGCACGCTTGATGGCCTGTTTCTGGCTCCAGGGCAGAAAGACGCGCACCCCTTGCCATTCAGCCTGCGGCACCCTCAGGTTGCCCGTGGCCCGCAGCACGCCGGCGGCGTACATGTCGAGGATGAGGTCGCGGCCGGCTCGACGCGCCGCCTTGTAGATGGTGACCAAGCGGTCGATGTTCATGCCCGAGGTGCACACGAGCACCAGCCCTGATGTGTCGCGGAAGATCCTCTCCATGGACTGAGCAAGTTCTGCCTCCGTCGGGTAGGCCTCCTTCTCCGAGCGTCCCAGTGTCGTTCCTTCCAGGACGAGCACGTCAAGATCGGGAATGCCCTCCCGCAGGAGTCTCCCGAACAGCCGGCCTTTATAGCCATGGGCTCGGAGGTCGCCGGAATAGAAGAGGCGCTCCCCGTCTGCTTCGACAAGCAAGGCGTAGGCGTCGTAGGCAGAATGGTCGACCAGGTAGGGGGTTACCCTGAAGGGCCCGATCTCTATCGCCTCCCGGTCGCGCAGAGGCTCACTTTCCCCGAGGCCCTTGGCACCCGGCCAGAACAGACCGGCCGCCCTAAGCATCCGCGCAGCGGCCTCCCCGATGAACACGCGCGGGCGAGCCGCCGCATAGACCAGGAGCCCGAAGTGGTCCTGGTGCGCATGAGAGATGAACACGCCGAGAAGTGACTCGTCGACTGCAAGCAGTCCGGGAACCGGGGGCAACAGACCAGGCTCCGGGTCGGTATCCAAGGGGAGACCTACATCCAGAACGATGCGCCTTCCCTGGGACTCCAGTTCGATGCATGTCCCCCCTATCTGGCGGGAGCCACGTCTGATGCAGGCTCTCACGTCTCGGGCTTGGCGCTCAGCGCCGCCACTACTTCGTCAGCAGCGCGATCAATTCCAGGAACCGTTCCAGAGGCAACTCGGCCGGCTTGAATGTGATGTACGTCTTGTCATCCTGTATGCGAGCGCAAACCACAGGGCCGAGCAGCTCCCGCACCTTGGCGGCTGTGGGCTGGTGCATGTACTTGTTCAGGATCTCGATGCTCTTCTTCACGTTGGTCGGGTAGCACCTGATCCGACTCTTGCCCTTACTCCAAATCGAGAAGCCCTTCTGCCCCATGACAACCTGCGCGTTCTGACTCTTGAGGAACTCAAAGACTCTCCGGAAGTACTCGACCTCTTCGCCCTCGCAGTTCGCGAGGAACTCCTCCTCGGTGGTCTTCATCGAGAGAGCCTTCGCATTCCCCTGCACGGAGGCTACGATCTCAATCTCCTCGACTGGGTCCAGCTCGCCGCCCGTCCCAAGGTCCTGGCGCATCTTGACACTGAGATCCGCCAACAGCTGAAGCAGGCTGTCGCGCTCCTCCTCATCGATCTCGCCGTCGACCGCCACCTTCCCGAATTCGGCGGTGAACCGGCTGAACGACTTGAGCGCGTCGGGACTGGCATACAGGGCGATCTTCTGGTTGATGATCTGCAGGGCCACAGTGTCCTGGGGTTCGATCGTGCCCTTGACCATGACGCTCCTGATTTCGTTCATCAGCTCGTCATACGTGCTGATCTTCTGGGCGAGAAACGTCGCGCCCATCTCCCTGGCGCGATCGGCCTCGAACTGTCGGTTCAGGAGCTCACCCTGCACCTCAGACTGCTTCGCGAGCAGTTGCTCTTGGGCTTCCGATTGCCTGTTGAGAAGCATCATGGTGATGAGCACCGTGATGAGAGCGCCCAAGAACGCGGCCGCTATCTCACTCGCGATTGCCGGCATCTCGTCCCGGAAGAACACGCCGAAGAACAAGAAGGATGCCAGGGCGATGATGATCACCAGCAGCGCCGGCAGCAGCCTCTTTGCACCCCTAGCACCGTCACTCATGTCGCCCTCCTACTCGGCACTCCCGGAATTTCGCGCGGTCTTTCGACCCCTGCGGTACTTTCGCCGTTGTCGTGTCCATGTCCTACCTACCCACATCGGCATGAGCCTCTTGCCCGATTACAGCGTCAGCGTACGAGATGAACTGGCTTTCGCCGTGTTGGACACGCGAGAGGGCAAGCAGGAGTAACAGAGGCTTGTGCCTGGTCCCAGGATGAGTCCTGATGTTCACAAAGCGTTCGATCAGGTTCTTGCCCTCACAAGATCTACTGCTTCCTGTTGTCGCGCTCACGTGCCTGGCCCATTCGTTTGATCGCCCCAGTGGGTAACGGCACGGCTCTCCGCACCGGTCAGCCCCAAGACACCGAGTCGGTGGCCACCGTCGGCGTCTTGAGCGAACACGAGCTCGTAACCGGGCAGGGCATCGGTCGTCATGAACGGGATCCTGACTTGATCAAGGAGCATGCAGCGTAGCTCACTGAGCATCCTTCTGACGTCTTCGACCTGCTGAGTCTCATCGGCATGACGGAAACGATCGTGCGTGCGCCTGACAGTGAACCAATGTGCAGACAACGCCTGGATTAGCTCGAGAAGCGCCTCGAATGACTTCCCACACGCCGTGAGTTCGCGCTCGAGTGTGCGAAGGAACTCGGTCGCTCCGTCGTCACGGCACGCGGTCGACCACTGCGATTCGAGCACTGTCAGCTGGACCTTGGCATTGAGAGCCCGAATGAAGTCGGCGACGAAATCGCGGAACTCCGCGCCGCCCTCTTCGTAGACCTCCGGCCACCTCCCTACAAGCTCCTTGGAGGTCCGGGCGGGCTGCTCCTGCAGATTTCGCAACCGCGTCTGTTGTCGCGAGAGTTCACGGTTCACCTTGACCCACGCAGAGTCGATCTCGTGAGTCTGCGACGAGACGCCGCCAAGAACCGATGACGCTTCCACACCGTTCATGATCAGCCATGCCGCGCGTCTGCAACCCGCGACTGCACCGTCCAGCTTCGCCCAACTGTCCTGATCCAGATGCTCCCTGATGCTCCGGAGCTCGGACTCAATCTCCTTCAGACTCTGCGAGATCTGGCGCTCGTACTGCTGCCCTACGGCGTAGGTGATGAGAGCCCAAGCGACCTGCGGTCCCAGGGTCTTTCCCAACTGAGAAACGAAAGTCGCCTTGCCGACGTACTGGCCGGTGGCAACGTCCTTGATGTCGCCGTAGAACTCGCCCTTGGGGCGCGGTACCTTCAAATCCGGGGGGATCTTCATGCGGTAGAACTCCGTCCCCCCGGAGCCTTTGAACAGCCCCAAACGCATCAGTTCCTGACTGAGTCCCGACGACGCTGACAGGACCGCGGACGAGCCTTGCCAGTCAGGCCCGGCAACAGAGACGTCGGTCACCGGCTCGAACAACGCGGGCGGATCGGAAGCGGAAGGCGAGACCGGCGCACCATCGGGCGCCGAAGGGGTAACCTGGGCCGGAGGTGTGGGGAGGTTCTCGCCTCCGCCCTTGGTCGCTATGTCCCTTCTCGGCAACCAGCCCACCGAACCTCCTCTCAGTACCGCATGTCGCTCGAAGCACCATTCTCGACGATGCTCCGAAGTACCGTCGGCAGTTCCGACTTCTCTGAGTTGTGGGGCATCATCGGCACTGCGCCCACTGCCCGCCCGCTGGTCACATGGGCCCGAGGACAGTCAGCCCTTCGATTCCGCTGTAGTCAGACACGTTGTTGGTGACAAGCGGGATCGAGTGCATCCTTGCCGTGGCGGCTATCCAAGCGTCGCCACAGCTGATTGGCCTGCCGTTGCGCTGAGCCGAATGAGTCACCTCTGCCCACTCAAGACAGAGACGGTGGTCAAAGGGGTAGACGACGAAGTTCCGCAGGTGCTCTTGTAGCTGTATGCGACGTGCTTCCCCCCAGTTCCTCACGAGAGCCCATCGGTACAGCTCAGCTACCGTCATGAAGGACACCACAAGGAGTTCGCCGACCAGGTGTGTGCCAAAGGCGCCGGCGCGCGTATCCCCCTTGAAGAGGTAGGAGACTACATCCGTGTCAAGAACGCGACTCACCGGCCGCGATCAGGCCGCATGGTCCTCTCTCCTCCATGATTCGACTGCAGCAAGGAAGTCATCAACGGACTCTTCTTCGGGCCAGAAATCACCGATGAGTTCGTCCATACCGCCCACCGGCTCCACACCCTGCTCCTCCGCGAGAGACTCTAGGTCATGGGTAGCATCAAAGAACCCCACGGCAACGTCCGCGCCAGGGGCTCCCAGCGGAACGCCGTCCAGCAGTTCGATATCCTCTATGGACAGTGAGGTGATCTCCCCCGACATCTCGCGGGCGTCACCGACCAGACGCACATACTTGGTCAGAGCACTGAGAACCGCGTCTTTCTGCGCCTCACCGAACTCGCAGGTAATGGGCTTCCCGACCGGTGGATGCAATCGGCACCTGAACCCGGTCTCCTTGAAGTCCCCCATCAGAAGCCTTCCTTCCACGCTGCGTCTGTTCTCAATGGGCCTCTGAATGCGCGCAATGACACGGTCGTGGACGTCACGAGCGTAGGTTGCTCTTGCCTCGCCGCGGCGTGTCTGTAGCTCGAAGGAAATGCTGTCTATTCCTCGATCGAGCAGTTTGCCGCCCTCTCGCAGAGCCAATAGCACGCCTGTATCGAAACCCCTTGGCAAACCGTTCTCTCCGTCCAGAGCGTTCACGCCTTCGACCAGCATCTGCAAGGCCTCTTCGCCGAGGTCCTCAAAGAGCGTCGGCTGCTCACGGTCGGCCAGGTCACAGACCAGAGCCAGACTCCCCTCCTCGAGTGCGACGAGGTCGAGAGTGCAGCACTCGACGATCTCGGACGGGATGCGGCCAGGCCTGGCGCTCTCGCGTTGACCGATCAGTATGCGGGCAACCCGATCAACGGCAGTCTGAAGCTGCGAGCCCAACAGTACGAGATCGCGGAGGGCGATCCGATGATGCTCGACCGCTGGGCCGTCGAGCCGGACCACGAGAGGACCAGCGCATGGAGAATTCTGACGTTCATCGACCATGTCCCCTCCTTTCCTCCAGGTGCAACGGGGTCTTTGATGGATTACGACAACCGCAGGGATAACCCTATTATGCCCGAAGCTCGGACGGAAAGGTTCGCGTTCGACGGGCACGCGTGTGCGCCGACTCACCAGCCGCACCGCCCGCAATCGAACTGGTCCTGGAAAGGTCCTTCGCGCGCGATGTACCTGCGATGCCTAGATCCAAACGCGTCCTTAAGCCACGACCCAACGTCGAAGGCGAAAGCCTGGATACCATCCTGCTCCGGCCAGGAGGCAAGCTCCAACAAGCGAAGCAGGCCGAGCTCAGAGCAGACAACCGGATCCTCTGAGAACGCACGGCCCGGTTCAAGCCAACCCGTGCCGAAGTCACGGAGGACCATGCCCTGAGTCAGCCGCACGCCTAAAACCGCTTGAAATGGGCCCTCGATGGGCCATCGCTCAAGTAGTTCAGCATACGCGGCCGCGGCGGCCCAGACGCGGCCCACCGTTGTGGTCAGACACAGGGAGTTCTCTGCACCCCGGCCGACTGCCTGCGGCCCCCCGTCCATTTCAGTCGCCGGTTCCGCGACATAGCCGGCATCACGACCAAGCCCCATTTCCAGCGCCCCCGAACGATGCACGGCGAGGTAGCGGCGGCATTCGTCGCTTCCGTACGACTGGTATCTGAGTGCGGTTCTAGAAGTCGGCCGGTGTCTCGACCCCCATTCAGCCGTGCGGCCAGTTCCGGGGTCTGGCAGACCTCCTGTAAACCACTCCCAGAAGGAGTCATCAAGCGCCAGTCGCTCGACTTCGGGGTCGGCAGGAAGAATGAGCAGCCGCACCAAGGGATCGGTGCCCGGCAGAGGCAGTCGACCCACCGCGAATCCTTTGTCATCAGGGTTGACCAGGGAGCAGGCTTCACGCTCTCGCCGCCAGCGCGCACGATGGATCTCCAGTTGCAGGACCTCCTCAATGCCCACGAAGCGACCTCCCCAATAGAGCCGTCAAGTCCAGCGCAATCTCGCGTGCTTGGGAGAGCAGGTCGGCCCTCCGGTACACCCGGTCCAGCTGCGCGATCGCAGGGTCGGATGCCGAGATGCTCATCGACATCGAGTGCGGACTGGCCTGCTGTTCTGCGCGGGTCCGCCAACCCAGATACCCGCCACCCGTGATGGCGGCGGCTACCGCCAGAGACTGAATGCTCAATGCCTCATCAAGCAGATCCAGAGCGCGTGACGCGAAGACAACGCAACGCACGATGTCATCAGCCACATCCTCCTCGATGAGGGATGAGAGAACAGCCATCGTGCGGCTGCGATGCACTGCCGGCATCGTAACAACAACGGTTCCACGCTCATCCACCGTGACCCGCGCATCGCGCTGCTCAAGGGTGAGCATGCCTGTTGCCTCACGCTTGACCTGCACGCCCTCGCCGACGTCGAGAACCGGTGCGCCGAAAAGCGCCAGCTGCTGAAGCGAGCCCCCGAGGGCATCACCGTCGAAATCGGACGGGCGCATGAGCCGCTGCGCGGCATTGGTGGCGAGTGCAACGTGCAGCATCCCGGACGAACCGGACCGGAATGACGGCAACGCGGCGACGGCCCGTGCCAGCACATCAGCTTCCGGGAGCGTGCTGGGGGACAAGACGTGGGGTGTGGGGGCGGGTGCTCCGGGAAAGGGGGGAGTCGACCGGGACGGCCGCGCGTGACCGGGGAACGGTACGGCTGTGGGTTTCGAACGCTGCTCGCCAACCCCCGTCAGCAGGGCGTCTCTCGCTTCCTCCTCGCTCAGCTCCACGAGATCGACATACACCCGGTTGCGCAGCAGACCTGGAGGGACAACGTCCTCCACGCGCACCGGAATCAAACGGCGCTTCGCTCCCACCGGGTCATCGCCCATGGCGGCAGCCCATTCCGAGGTCGCGAAGCCGGACTCAAGGTATGCCGACGACAGTACGGCCACGACGTGCTCGCACTCGGTCAGAGCCTTGTGCATTTCGACGACGAAGTCCGAACCAGGACAGAAGTCCCAAGCCTGTATGGTCACCCCATAGCCAGCCTCATCGAGCACGAACGCAATCCACTCTGCCCAAGATTCGTCCCGTTTCGTGTAGCTGATGAAGAAGCGGCTCATGACAGGTCTCCTTCCTGCAGAGGGGTCACAATATGGGGGCCGACCCGCATCGGACCCTGGGCTTCGATCTCGACACTCTCGGATCATCGCCAGTCGAGAGCAGCGCGTAAGCCGCGTGCCCTCTTCCCCTTATCGTTCCGCCGCACGGTCAGACCGCAGCACGGTTTGGTGAGCCCCAAGGGCCGCATAGTCCGCCGGATTGCACGTCAGGACGATTATCTGGAGTCCTCGCCTGCTTGCCA
>ERZ764778.2900-NODE-2900-length-14164-cov-5.519597_pt1 | contig 14164 bp, 19 predicted proteins | sample MGYA00374951_ERZ764778 | MGnify/ENA primary metagenome ERZ764778 (study PRJEB28918, sample SAMN05720193) | bioreactor metagenome | isolation source: Anaerobic biogas reactor | place: USA:Washington, USA | collected 2015-08-08 ...
CTCCACAATGGTCAGCAGGATCTTGGAATCTTCACCCGCTGCATTGACAAGGCCGATGGTTTCGAGAATCGGACGTAATCCTTCCATGATGGGTTCGAAAATGGCACCGCCGAATATCTTCGCACCCTCCACAATCCAGCCGAAGAAGGTTTGTCCGTATTCCACGACCTTCGCAACCGCGTCCTGAATTCCGAGGAAGTTATGCGTCCATGCGTGTTCAAGTAACAGACCCGCCGCGACAAGTGCTGCTATGATGGGGAGCACCGGGAGAAGAGCACTTAACAATGCCCCGCCGAAGGCCGTAGCGCCCGCCGTAGCCCCACCAAATGCGCCAGTCAAGCCTGTTAGAGCCGGTATCCCGGTCAACCCCATACTTGCAATACCCCCTCCGGTGGTAAGAGCGGTGAGGCGCACGGCAGATAAGTTTGCAATGGTTGTCCGGGCGAACGTGGTTACGCTGCTGACTGCGTTTTTGGCGAGGCTGATAGTTGACTGTTGCCCGAGCCGTTGTAGACTCAACGTTGTGGCTGATATGGCGAGGCGCACCCGTGCAAGGAGTGGGGGAATGATTACGGATTCTCGTATTGACTTGATGAAGTAAATACCCGCCGCTGCCTGAAGCATGAACGTTCCGGCTACTGTCAACCCGATAGACGCGAGGCTACCGAGAATCCCGATGAGTGCGAGCAGGGGTTCGGGTAACAACTTCGCAAAGATGAGAGCGTTCGCGGCGACCTCTGCTATCGGTTGGAACACTTTCATCGCACCCTGGGATACGGACATCTGGAAGTCTTTTGCCGCGTTCTTCGCCCGGTTATACGTCATGGTGATGGATTCCGCAGTCAGATCGACCTTCGCCGCCATGTCTAAACCGGCAGCGATAACCGCTTCTTGAAATGCTATTGTGCGTTCTGCATCGGTTAGAGCAGCCGCGCTCGCCTTCCCGATACTCTTCGCGTAGTTCTCATATACCTGGTCTTGGTTGCGAAGCAGGATGCCGAGGTTGTCGAGAATGAGTTTGGACTGACGCGCCGTTCCAACCGCGATAGATTCGAACATGAAGTTTGCATCCTGTCCGAGTGCGAGCGCCGCTGCACGGGAAATCCGAATCATTTCCGGCAGGTATTCGGTTTTTACACCCATGACGATGGCACGGTTCGCGTTCTGCAACAACGTTAAGTTGTCAATGGTGCCGTCTGCCATCGTGGTCATTTGCCGATACAGTTCGTCAGCGCCTTCCCCGGCATACTGCCGAAACACTTTCATGGATTGCGTGAACTGGTCGGCCATGCCCAACCCGCTCGTAAGATAGTAAAGACCACCCGCACCCGCTGCTGATAGGGCAATGCCCCACCCTGCGAGTTCTTTCGCGGCATCGTTGATGGACTTCCCAACCGTTTCAAACGACTTGACCACGTCGTTTTTGAAGTTCGTAACTTCTTGATTAGCCTTGACGAGTGGGTCGCTGAACTCGTCTTGGAGTTGAACGCCGATGAACAGGTTGCGGATAAGCCCGAACATGATGAGAGTGTTTCCCTTTGGATGTTAAAAAAGCGTGTCGGACTCGGATTTAAATAATCATGGGCGAAACCATTTCGCATGGTAAACGAAACCCCAACGCAAAAGAATGGGAGCAAGACGTTCATGGACAGGATTGACGATGGCGAAGCGGTCATCCCTGTTTTTGAAGTTGGTCTTGCCGTCACGCAAAAAGCCGTTGCCGCCACGCAAGAAGCCGTCAGTGCAGTTGCCAATAACATCAGCGGTCTGTCCGGCGCTCTGCAAGACATCAACCTCAACATCGGCAGTCTGTCCGACGCTCTGCAAGACATCAACCTCATGGTATCGGCCCTTCCGTTCACAGCCATGTGTGCCGCCGCAACTACGGAGAACATCGACGACCTCGCCGCCGCGCTCGTCCCGGCAGGAACCATCGATGGTTACACCCTGTCGGCGGGTGACATCGTGCTTGTCAAGGATCAGACGAACGGATGGGAAAATGGCATCTACATCGTTCCAGATGCAGAAGGGACGCTTGCCCGGTTGACCGGGTATCTCGTCAACCCAACGCTCGTAGGCAAACTGACGGTTGTTCGCTACGGCACGACGAACGTCACAAAGATGTATCAGTGCACGGTATATGATGAAACGGAAACGACCGGGGACATCATCTTTGTCGAAATGAACCTTGCGGCAGCGACACCCGGATAACCCTCTTTTTTTTTCAGAACCCTCCCGCCCGGATTCGAACCGGGGTTGCCGGATTACTTCGAGGTTGCCTTGTAGTCCGGGCAGGATACAGGTCGGTTTTGCAAACCGGGGAAACAACCTCTTCAAAGTCCAGCATGCTTGCCACTACACCACGGGAGTAACTTTACACATCGGGATTCGATGAAAGGTCACGGAGGGACTTGAACCCCCGACGCATGACTTACAAAGTCATCGTTCTACCTAACTGAACTACGTGACCAAATTTCCCCGGCAGGATTTGAACCTGCGTGACCCTGCAAGGTAACTAGTACGTTGCAGGTGAGTGACCGGGCTACTCTACGGGGAATCGAAAATGTTAGGAATGGAATCTGACCCGGTTGCCGTTAAAAGTTACGGTTCTGCTACCCGGTGGGTGCGCCGAAACCTTGTTCGCCTCTTCAATGTGCTTCTTCTGCCGTTCGGCAATCATTGTGAGGGCGGTCATCCATTCCAGACATTTGAGAAGAGGCCATGATCTGACCTCTTCAATCGGGACGTGCAGTTCTTTTGCAAGAACGTAGTAGTCGAGGCTTGCGGAAACCTTTAGGTCGATATGTTCGTAATCGATTCGCGAAAACTTTTCAATGCATCCTTGTGAAGTGCCTGAATTGCACTGGCGAGTCGGATCATTTTCCCGCCCCGCATACTCGACACTTCATCCCGCGTGAGTTTGGGTTCGACAAGAGCGAGCAGAACGATGTCGCGGTATGCCTCGCCACTGTTTTTGTCACCCGTGCCGAATGCACTGAGCAATTCGAGGTCGGAGAGCAACCTGACGACGTAGGGTTCGCCGTCAACCATAACGGTGGTTGTCTCTTCATCCACGCCGGTTGCGCTTTTCGTTGTCATGAAAAAGAGGTGTGCGGCATATCTATATATCTATGCCGCTTCTGGGTCGATCTCTTCGGTGCACCGGAGCGCAAGCATTTCGACGGATACGTCCGGGGCTTCCGCGCCGATGTTGCCATAACTGATGCTTTTGATCCGCACATCGTAGAGTTGGACGAGGACGCCCGGTGCCTTGAACGTCACCGGCACCCGTTCCCGGTTGTTCTTGATCTTGGTCAGTCGCTTGAGAGCATATGACGTTGCCTTGACAACGAGAGTCGCCGTGGGCTTCTGGTGCCCCTCGTTAAAACCACTGACACCATTACTCGATTCAATATGCGTCAACTCATCGCCGGGGTTCCATGCGAACGAAACGGGTTCGTCCACGATAACCCCACCAACGTTGAGGTCAACTTTGCTGAAATCCCAATCCTTTCCCATGTTTTTTCACGCTCCTTACATCATCACCGCGAGATCGATTGTGAACGTGTGGATCTCACCGGCGAGCAACACGCTGACCGCAATGCCAGATAGCCGCCGTGCCTCCTTATCTGCATCCGATATGGATTCAAACGCCGGGGCGGTGACGGTGAACCCTGTGATTGCACCCGCCCGCTGAATCTCGACCAGTGCAGATCCGATAGCACCCTTCACGTAATCGATACCGTTTTGCGTATAGGGTATCTTCTCCATCTGCATCCGCAAGTTCGCAACCGCGAGTTGGCATTGGCGAGTGATGTAATACTTCGTCCGGGTGACGTCGATGTAGAGCGGAGTGCCTTTCGTTGTCAGACCATTGGAGAGGCAGACTTTGCCGGGGAGCAGGATCAGGGCATTTACGTTCCCGCTTTCAAGCGTTACGAGATCGGTCGGCGAGAAGAACGCCTTCGTATCCATCACCACGGGCTTCCAGAGCGGAGTGACCCACGGTTTCAGGGTGAGCAACCGGCCGAGGGCGACAGCCGCCACATCATCGACGGGTTCGGCGTCGGCGTAGGCAACGAAGTAACCGTTTTCGGACTTGACGCTGTCCCGAATGGTGACAATGTCCCCCACCGTGTCGCCCGGTGCATGCGTTGCCGTGAAGATGATCTTGTTCGCATCGGCAAATGCCTTGAGTTTCGCGAGCAGATCCACGTCACTGATCCCGGCGAGACATACCCCGTCAATGAGGTATTCGGTTACATAGTTGGTCAACGTTGCAAGTGCAGTTTCGATCTCTTTCGCAGTCGGGGCGCCCGCGCTGACTACCTCGATGGAAACGACATAGCATTTCCGCACACCTTGTGCGAAGATGGATGCCGCCGCTACGCCGATGTCACTCTTGCTCCCGTGCTCGGCCTGAACCGCGCCCGCTGTGTAATACAGTTTCGGCGTGTTCTTGGTCGCGAACGTAGACTCCCCGACTATGACCGGGGTGCCCCAATCGGCCACACCCGTCGGTGTCGAGACAAGCGCCGCGTTCACGGTTACCGCATGTCCAATATCAGGCATGGTTTATCAGTTCTCCACATTGCTTGATAAATGAACGTCAGAATGCGACCCCCGCCGCCACACTGACGCCGAAGTAGATTGCCGCCCACCGGATTGCCGTTCCGATCACGTAGCCGAGTTTGTACCCGGATGTAGCCTTGACTTCCGGTGCAACGCCCGTGATACCGTTCCATTCGGTCATTCCGTCATACAAGCCGGTGATGACGTTTTTAGGGTTGATGGTTTCACTCACGATTCATCCTCCTTCACAATTGGTGCAACTATCTCACCGATAGGTGTCTCACTCTCTGTATAAGAAACAATGTCCCGAATTGCAACGTCCAGCACTTTGCGCCCGGTTCCATCTTCCAGCATTGTGAAATCCTGTTCGCCGATGACTCCCTCGACCTCGACGACCTTTGCGAGCACTTGCATAACCCACACATGGAGACTGATGATACAATACTCCACAATATCGGATGCCGATGCATTTGGAGTGCCTTTCGAATGCACGGCGATAGACAACGTTTGTCGAACCCGCTTCCCACGCTTCACGGTGATTGGGTCATCTTCCTCCCCAAGATCGACCGCGATTAGGTTGTTCATCAACTTCGGAGTATCTACACGCCCATATAGCCGGAGGGTGATCACGATGTCATACTGTTCCAATTTGTCGGTGATCATTGCGAGATCCGCAAATTCCACCCACGCTGTTGACGTGCTGCACGGAGCCGTATACTGCTTTGGAATCAGTTTGAAGATCCGTTCCTTCAAGTCGTAGTTTGTCATTGCGGTGACCCCGTAAGATACCATAGAATCAGCCCCACGCCGATTGCCGTAAACCCTGTTGTCAGCATCCCACACACGACCCCGAGGATTTTAAAATACGTGTTATAGACCACGATGATCGATTGTAGTTCAGAAATCTGTCTGGCTGTATCAGACTTGAACTTTGCAACATCAGTATCACATGCCGTCACCTGCGACTTGAGTTGAATCACGGCTTCCGTGAGATATTTGATGTCGGCCCGGAGCAGTAAAAAGACGCTCTTTATATCGAGGTCGTCAACGTCAATCTCTATCGATGTTGAGTTACCCATGTCGATAGCGTTTTCAGTGAATGTTTAAAAATGGAAGTCGGGTTCAGATACGCTTCCGTAATTCCGTTCGGGCAATGGTGACCACCCGTTCGGCTTCTTCATCCGCAACCACGGCAAATAACGGGCGAGCGGGCATTTTTGTCGTGCCAGTTTCAATCCAGTAAGCGATTTGTGCTTTCTCATGGTCGAAGATACCCACCTTTACCATGGTAGGAAACCCACGCTCGACGCGAGCCGTGATCAACCTCTGCAATTCCCCCGTCTGCACCCACAATTTCCATTTCGCACCATAGCCATACGCCTTACTGTTCAGGGTGCTCGTTGCTTTCGCGGGCCATGTTGGGTCTTGTTTCTCGATGCGGCGACGTATCATCATCGCAAGGTAATCCCCGACAACACCCCCGACATCCGCAAGGATGGCTTGCAGATGCGCAAGGAGTTTCGGGGTATCGTCTATGTCTTTGACATCGATTTTCATTGTTCAGCAGCCCCGCCATTAGGGTTCTCCCTCCGCTACGGTTCCGAGGCGACGGAGGGCATATGAATGGCGGGTGATGTTGAGGAACTTCTGCATCTGTGCGGTTTCCCCGAGGCACGCCACGACGAGCCATTCTGTCACCTTTCCATCGGACTCGGCAACCCGAAGTTTGTCACCATTGGCGAGGGGTGTCCCGGTTGCAAATATCCGATCCCCGAGTTTTAGAATGCCGGTCTGATCACGGTTCACCCGTTCATAAGTTACCGTGCCGAGGTTCCCTTCGAGTGGAGTGGCGGTTTCAACCGCCGGGACATATTGACCCGTTTCCTGATCGGTGTATGCGGGTGTAACCGCGATTCGCTGGATGGAAAAGGGATAATTCAATCGGTCGATGTCGGTAGGCATGCATCAGGATTGAATCGAGGATCTGAAAAATCTATCTCGTTTTTCAATCGAACGAGCAAGGCGTCTTGGCACGATTGGGAGCAGCACGGAATGACGATTTTGCGATATTTCTTGAAGAACGAACGGGTGAAGTCGATGTATTGGAGTTCGCTCATGTAAAGGTAACTATGGCACCCATCCCGCCCACATGACACGGCGACCTTTGCCCGACCCCGTTCCGGCTCGGATACAAAGACGAGAGCGTTCATGTAATTTTCAGGATAGACCCGCTTTGCGAGCACGTCGACGACGACCGTATAAATCAGGAGTTTCGTGCGGGTGAGTGCGCACGACCCATCCATGCGGCACGGGCAATCGGTTGTGCAAAAACCCCCGTTCGGGCATATGTCCTCTTCCATGTCTTGAAGTTTATCGAGGTAGTATATAAAAAGAAGTGTTAATAGTTGTCCCGCTCGACAACAATGAACTTGCTGGACGACATGAAGATGAGGTCGGCAATCTCTTTTTCAAGTGCCGTGATCTCGCTTGTGATGTCTTTGAATGAAATACTGGTCCCCGCTTCCGACATCGATGAAACGGGTCGGTTCTGACTATCGAGTAATTCTTCGTGCTTGAGTATGAGTGCAGTTTGCAACTTCCACACATAATTACCGTTCTTTGCATTCTCGACATTGAACCCATACGACCGGAGTTTGGCGAGGGCATCTTCCATCGCCGCGCCTATGGATTCGTCATCATGCCGATACGGTTCCGTCCTGTCGCGGATCTTTACCCTGACTTGCTGAATGGTTAATGCCATACGATCACGTCTGTAGTGAGCAGTATGTGACAACTACGATATATTCGTATTTCTGATTAGTCAACAGTATGTTACGATACTCCCGATCGCGTCAGAGGCACATATCGCTCGTTTAACAGGGTTTTGTATACGGCACGGTAAAACATACCACCGACATTGAGAAAGTGCGTTAAACGGGCAATATGAAGGTCTGGTGACGGGTAGGTTACCGGGTGCCCCGGTAACCGCCGCGAGAAAAGGTGATGGTCAGTTATTTCTTCTTGCCCCGAGTGCGTCCACGCGGTCGGGGCAACTCTTCAAATCCCGCACCAATTTCCGTGGTTTCGGGGAGCGGGTTGAGTTCGACATTCTCTTCCTCGGCATCCGTGCCGACAAGGTCAACAATCGTTTCTACCACTTTTACATCTCCTAACGCAACCGCCCGGCGAAGTCCGGCACCCCACAAACTGCGATCAGCGGTGACGGTAAATTTCTGTCCGGGTTTGTAAGGAACCTGCGCACCGCGAGGCACGAACCGACCCCGCACAACTTGGATTTCAACGGTATCAGGTGTCATACGTAACAACTATCGGGAAACCAGAAAAAGGTTTGGTGAGCCGTCAGGCTCACGGCCCTGCCGGGGGAGGCGGAGGGTTGTAAGCCCCGGTCATGATGACAATCATCTCGGGACTGTCAATCACAGGGGCGTTCATGGCGAAGCAGAAGTATTCGTTGTCGATGAGCGGGTTGCCCATCATCTCGCCGCTCCGCGTGGTGGTGGTGAACGGGATCGACTCACCGATGTAGCCGAAGTCACCAGAGCGAACGCATGCATACTGTCCCGTGTTGAGCGGGTCGATCTTGTCCTCACGGACAATCCGAAGCCCGGCGATCTGCGGGAGGTAGCCCGTCTCGGCAACCTTCGCGTTGGTGTAGAGCGCGTTCTTCACGAAGTCGTACTTGATGAGTTGCCGGTAGAGCAGGTCACTCATGATGATGGTGTCCGGCTCAATGCCGTCCGTGGCATCCTTCATGGTCTGCTTGGCGAGTTGGATGTCGTCAAGCGGGTCACCGCCCTGCTCATTCCAGACGGAACTCGCGACACTGTTCGCGCCGCCCGCCGTGAGGATCGCGTTGTAGATGACGTTATCCTCAAACGACCGGATGCGGTAGGTCGTGCGGTTGATCTTGCGTCCGACAGCGACTGCGCGGTGCCAGAGGCGTTCCATGCGGCTGACGGTGAACCGGGCACCGAAGGGTCGGGTCGGCTTCGAGTCCTTGCCCCACTTGAAGTCAAGGTTCGGGAATCCACCCTCGTCACTGATCCAGTCCACTTGGCCGACGATGTCGCCTTCAACAAGCCACGACACGGAATCACCGGGAACCGGCTCCGGGGCAATCAGAGTGCGACCTGTCAGCGCCTTTTCGTAGACGAGTTTTGCCCGTGCCCGAATATACTCAGGCTTGAGGTCAGGGTTATTTCTGTAACTCATGGTTTTTCCACTCCTTATACGAGGTATTCGATGGGGTCGCCATCCTCTGCACTTCCGACCCACGCGATACCGACGATGGGTTCGGCAACGGCACTTCCGGCAACCGTGATCGGGTTCGTTGCGGCACCCTTGAGTTCAGTCTCACCCGTCGCAATAGAGGCCGTGATGGGTGCAGCCGCCTTGAGTTTCGTCGGCTTCGCCGCGTCGAGCACTACTTCGGCACCCGCTGCAATCAGGCCGGAAGCGACGCCCCGGAGAATTGCCCGGTTGAACCGGAACGGAACGATGAGAATCCGGTCATCGGCGGTCAGCCCCTTCGGGCGGTCATGTGCTGAGAGTCCTTCCTTGACAATGCCGAAGGGTTTACCGGCAAGTCCGGTGTAGCGAGCGACCTTGCGATCTCCGACAACCTCGACAATTGCACCGGGAGGGTAATACCATCCATCGTCATCGACGGTCTGAGTGGTGTCTACCGCCGCGTGGAGGTAGGTGTTTTCGAGATTGACCACGATGGGGTTCGTCTTTGCTTCAATGTCATATACAAACGCCATGTTTCTCCACCTCAATATTCGGGAAGAGGCCCGAAGATCTCCATTGCCGCCTTCTCAATCTCGGCTTCGGAAAGATCGGTGCCGGTCTGTCCAGCCTGTCCCTTGTCAGACAGGTTGATTCCCTCGCCGAAGGCATTGTAGTTCTGACGAGACTTCTTCTCGGCCTCCTCCAGTGCCCTCTTCTCGGCCTCGGCCTTTGCCGCCGCTTCCTCTTCGGCTTTCTTCGCGGCTTCCTCTTCGGCAGCCTTCTTCGCGGCTTCCTGCTTCGCCATGAGGTCGTTGCGATACATCTCCAATTGCTCATTGGAGAGGGATGCGACGAAATCCTTGTTCACGTCGGGGAATGCGAGCACCGACGCGAGCAGAGTCGCACGGGGCATGATGCTTTCGGCAAGATCAGCCTTCTCCTTTTCGAGAGATGCAATCCGCGCCTCGGCGTTGGCAACCTTTTCAGAAAGGTCGGCGATCTCACGGTCGCGCACCTTCAAGGTTGCAGTCAGGTCGGAAATTGTCTCCTGTTCTCCTGTCATGCTGAAATCGTTCTTCCCTGATTTATTTAAACCCATGTCGGAAGAATTGGCATCGGCCTCGCCTAACCCAATTTCACCGGCATTTTTGTCGGCAGGTTCGAGAACCGGAGCAATGTGGATGAGCATCGGTTTGTTGATGCGGAGTTGGCCGGTAGATGCGTCGCGCTGCACGTCACCCTTCACCCGCACCGAATACTTCACCTTGCGGGGAGCCTTCCGCACCCGCCCGGACACCTCTTTGAGCATCGGGGTATGTTCCCAATACTCCACTGAGGCAACCGCTGCGTTCTTCACCGTCTTACCCCGCACGGTGACACTCTCCTTAAACTCGATGTCTTTGGTTTCTCCGACCATGTTCAGAACGTTGGCCTGATGGTCGAGCACCAGAGGCACGTCATAATCCCCCTCCGCTAACTTCTCGGCCCGAGCCTGATCGACGAGGTAGCGAATTGCGTCGGCATCGAAATTTATACCGTTGTGCCGCCCCTCCGACACGGCGATGATACGACGTCGGAGCGGGGAGCCGGTGGGTTCGCCTCCACTATTGGCCTGAGCCATATCAGATATACCGGAATCTCCCGGTTCCTCCGTCTCCGCGAAGTCATATCCCACGAAATTGAGGTCGATTGTCTTTAACGTCATTGCGTAGAGCGTATTCCGGCACGTATAGATAAAAGTGTGTCCGGTGTGGAGTAGCAAAAATCACAAGAGTAACATGAATAGCAATAATATACAAAGTATACGTAGAAAGGTTTAAATAAGGGGAAAAGGAATTAATGCTACTCGATATACTACTTATACTACTTATACTACTTATACTACTTATATTCTACATATATATAATATATATATAAATAAATAATAATAATTAAGTCTTTTTTAGCAAATCGGCGAATTTTTACAAATTCAATTTGAAAAACGAGGCATTCACCGTGCCGCTTTATGTGGCAAAATTGGAGAGGGTGATGTTATCAGACGGCTATTTTTTCCGAACCGGGGCAAGTCCCATTTCGGAAATCAGGGCGTCCGCACGGGCAATCTCTTCTTCCGTCACACCCGGACTTTTGCTATAGTTGAGGTCGTCCACATCCTCAACGCCGAAACGCCGCGACAATTTCTTGCTCATTTCACTTCCTCCATGACCATGACCCGCACCTTTTCGAAGAACTTTGTGAACCCTTCCTCATTGGTTGTCGAGATCGAATCGTATTCAAATGTCTTGATGTGCTTGTATGTCCGACCACGGGATAGAAGCACTTCATTCTCAAACGATCCCGTCCATAGTGCCTTGTCATTTCCTGCAACCTTGAACATCATCACCGTTTTGAACCCGTCGTCCCCGTGCCCGGAGAACATTGGATTGAGGGCGACATGCGGGCTGATCGTGGTGGAGATATACCCCTTGTCCTCGCAAATGCCCTCCTCTATGATGCGCTTCGCAACCCGCGGTGACACGCCGCGATAAACCATCGTGTCCCGGCCGAGAGAATTCATTCCAATTACTTTGTCGAGGCAGGGGATTGCCCCGACCACCCGATCACGATCATATTCTGGGATTTCTTCGAGACTCTTCTTCCCACGGAGATATGCGTTAAGATCCTCATACCCCGACGCGGTATAGAAGCGGACAGCCTCTCGATCATCGGACGTATACACCTCGTCATACTTTGCGACCATCCACCCACGGTTCGGAATGGTGTTGGCACTCGCCGTCCATTCCAACCTCGCCTCTGCAATCCGTTCGACAGGTACCGGGGCGAATGTGCCCGGCTGAGGTTTGTAATCCGGTGGGAGCATCCCCTTAAGATATTCGTGCTGCCACGAACCTTCAGGCGTTTTGTCGAGGAGCCGTGTCGCCGCCGCCGCCCGCTCGGCCTCATACTCCTTCGGGTTAACGTCCATCTCCGGGGTATCGAAGAACGGGTCAATGGTGCATCGACAGTTGTATTCGTCGAGGCATGCGAGAGCGATGTCTGCTTCCGGTGTGCCGAATATGAACACCCGCCCGTGGAGAGCCAAATGGTGAGGCCGTGTTGCCTCATCACCGACTGCATGGTATACAAACCCCTTGTAACCCCGTTCCTTGAATCTGAGGGCCTTGGCATGCGTGTGAGCGCGTTTTGTTGCCGTGGTTACCATCGTGGTTACATAGGTCTTGGTTGGGAGAGACGTTTTATGCCTGATTGTCTTTGTGCCCCACGATACTTTTCCATCAGGGGTCACCTTCGGGAATTTGATTACCCGCCCCCGGTTGTCGAACTCGACCCGCTTCACACGGTGCAACACCTCATCGATGACTTCTTTCGAGATGGTCTTGTTCATCTTCCCGGCCCTGTAACCCTTGTCGATGATCCGCACCATATCCCGTGCAGTCCGGTCACCCACGCTTCGCTGCAACCGGGTTTCCATGTCTTTGAGAACCCGCGACAATTCACGCTGTTCTGTAGCCGACAGTTTCGGGGAGTGCTTGCCGAGGCCGAGCGCCGTATCCGCGTCTTTCGCGCCGAGTTGGTATCCGATCTTGATCTGCCGAGCCAACACACCCGAAAGGGCTTTGATATGGGCGTCCGTTCGGTCTTTTAAAAGATATTTGACAAGTTCTACCTCATCGGCACTCAACAGATCAATCAGTGCGTCCCGAAAGGATTGCACGAATGTCATTCTCGTATTCCTCGATTTCTTGGAGTAAGGCTTTCCGTGCCGTCAATACGTCCGGTGCCGATGCCGGGCTTGCGGCCATGAGGGATAGGAGTTGCACCGTGCGAATCCGCTTTGCAAATTGCTCTACATCCTCTCCGAGCGGGTTGACAGTGTCCTTCCCGGCACCTTTTCCCGTTGCCGTGCTCCCCGACCCGGCCTTCTTCGGTAGGAACGTGTCGGTGGTCACGGGGAGGCCGATGTATTCAAAGAACTGCCGGATTTGTCCCGCGTCCATGTAGAGAATCAGTCCCGACATGAGTTGTGCCCATGCGAGTTTGTTGTCGGGCGTCAGGTCGGCGAAATCCATCTCCGGGCAATCGTCCTCATTGGTGAGCCCGAGCGCCATTGCAAGTGGGACGTGAATACGGTCATGGAGGATTTCTGCAAACTGTTCCCTCTCCGGCTCAAGATCACGCTCCCAAAATTGCAACTGCACCTCACCAACCGAACGGTTGGAACTGCCGGATTCGGTAAATGAGTCAGCCCATCCCATCGAAGCGTTATACTGATCTTCGATGAAGTTCAGCACGGGTATTGATGCGGCATTACCGCCTGCCGCGTCAAGCACTTCGATTTTGACCCCTTCGGGCACGTAAACATCCATCCCGATTGAGCGCCCGGCCTTGATCTCCCCCTTGATGCGGTCACGTTCGTTCCAGAGAGTCTTGGCAATCGTGAACGTGAGCATCGGGTCGATAAACCGCTTGGCACGGGTGACTATAGCCGCCCCGACTATGCGCTTGTTGTTGATGATTTCGTAGTTCTCCCGGAGTAGTGAGACGCCTTCGCGGGCATCGTGGTCGGGGTAGCGTGGGATGAAGATGAGTTCATCCGGTTTGAATACGATTGCTTCGCCAGATTCGGAATTTTCCCACATCTGCACGAACGCCGCCGGTTCATCGCCCGCCCGTGGTTTTAGACTGTTGATCCACGATCGCACTTCTGCCGGATATTTGTCGTTTTTCCCGATACTTGATTGCAGGCTCTCGATACCCTCCTTATCATTCCAGAAGATCCGCACACTGGATGGGGGGATTATCTTGATCTTTGCGAGGTCGATGATGTTCCCGGCCTCGTCTTTGACCCATCCGGGTTCTATGAAACACCGACCCATCGCATACCAATCCCGGCATGCCTGTTGGAGCCGGTTCTGGTAGTGCAGTTTCCCCATCTTCCGCATGTAGATGCGCCGGAACTCTTCATCACCGCCCTTCCAGCCGAACGACATGAGGGTTTTGGAGAGGGAGCGGAGAACCCGCGCGGTTTTACCCCGCTTGCGCTCGATGATGCACCACCCATCCCACCCCTCGGGTGGTTCAAAATATTCGCCGCTTGTGAACGCGAGGCCGTTCGCGCCCCGTGCCCGATCCCCGAGAACGCGGAGAATGAGATCTGATGCTGACATTGAAGAGAGGTCAACGAGTTCGCCGGGCACATATCCCGCGCCCGTGTCGAGTTCTTGTTCCATGCTCTCCTATTGGGGAGTTGGTATAAAAAAAGAGATGTTCAGACCCACGACCATTCATCGAGTTCGTAATCTTCCTCGTATGAAGCGATGCCGTAACGTAATGAGTCCAT
>ERZ764778.2901-NODE-2901-length-14163-cov-4.968741_pt1 | contig 14163 bp, 12 predicted proteins | sample MGYA00374951_ERZ764778 | MGnify/ENA primary metagenome ERZ764778 (study PRJEB28918, sample SAMN05720193) | bioreactor metagenome | isolation source: Anaerobic biogas reactor | place: USA:Washington, USA | collected 2015-08-08 ...
CCAGCTCAACTGATCGGTTATTACCATAAAATCACCGCCTTAAAATCTTTAAATAAATTCTATGCACTGGTAGTTATAATTAGTTCGGGAAATTATTGTAGTTTAGCGAAGATATGGTTCTTGACTGGCCTTAACGGTGATGATAAAATACTTGCTAATCGAATATAAATGAAATTGATGATCAGAATAACCATTGTTTGATTTGATTAACAGAGAGCCGGATCAGCTGCAAACCGGTATCAAATTAGCAATGCAAGCCACCTGTGAGTGCCGGTGAACTATTGTGCCAATACTAAGCCGGACGGAATCCAACCGTTATTGGAATAAAGCCGGGCTATAGCCAATCAGGGTGGTACCGCGGGAAATAACTCTCGTCCCTACTTTAGGGAAGGGAGTTTTGTTTTTCTTTAATAAAAACTAAATGGAGGTAATGGGATGGATATTGAAAAAAGAGTTCTGGAAATGCTTGAGAATGATGCCCGCTTAAGCGCCAAAACAATTGCCATGATGCTTGATGCAGATGAAAAAGTCATCGTAGATACGATTGCCCGACTGGAAAGAGAAAAAACCATATTAGGCTACCGCGCCCTTGTCAACTGGGAAAATACTGACTGGGAAGGGGTAACGGCCATGATTGAAGTCAAGGTCAGCCCGGAACGGGAAGTGGGATTCAACAGTATTGCCGAAAGAATATACCGTTTCCCGGAAGTGCGTTCCGTCTACCTGATGAGCGGCGGTTTTGATCTGACGGTTATCGTGGAAGGGGATAGCCTCAAGGATGTGGCCAACTTTGTTACCCATAAGCTGTCACCGCTTGACAAGGTGCAAAGTACGGTCAGTCATTTTATTCTCAAACGCTATAAAGAAGACCATGTTATTTTTGATGCCAACGATGAAGACAAGAGGCTGGTGGTCAGTCCATGAACAGTATGCAGAATTATATTTCAGATACGGTACAATCACTTAAGCCATCAGGCATCCGAAAGTTTTTCGACCTGGTTTCGCAGACCGAAGGCGTCATATCCTTAGGAGTAGGGGAACCGGATTTTGTAACTCCCTGGCATATCCGCGAGGCCTGCCTGTATTCGCTGGAAAATGGCTATACCATGTATACCTCCAATTTAGGGCTGCCGGAACTTAGAGCAGAAATAGCCCAATATGAACAGCAGGCCATTGGCGTAGAATATTCGCCGCAGAATCAAATTCTGGTCACGGTAGGAGTCAGTGAAGCGATTGATATTGCCCTGCGGGCGCTGCTGGAACAGGGTGACGAAGTATTAATTCCTGAACCTTGTTATGTCAGTTATGCTCCGGGGGTACTCCTTGCCTATGGGAAGCCGGTTGCTCTGGCCAGTAGCGAAGAGGATCAGTACCGACTGCGTCCGCAGGAACTGGCCGCCAAAATAACTCCCCGTACCAAGGTTCTGATTCTGGCTTATCCCAATAACCCCACCGGAGCTATAATGGAAAAAGAAGACCTGGAAGCTCTGACAGATATAATTATAAAAAATGATCTAATTGTTATTTCCGATGAAATTTATGCTGAATTATCCTATAATACCAGGCATTATTCCATTGCGGCATTACCCGGCATGTACGATCGTACCATTGTAATGAATGGTTTTTCCAAAGCGTATGCCATGACCGGCTGGAGAATCGGTTATGCCTGCGGACACCGAGATTTGATTGCAGCTATGACCAAGATTCATCAGTATACTATAATGTGCGCTCCGATTATGGCCCAGAAGGCTGCCATCGAAGCCCTACGGCATGGCGAAACGGAGATGCATAAAATGGTGGCCGATTATAACTACCGGCGCAAGCTGATGTATAACGGGCTAAATGAAATCGGCTTGACTTGTTTTGAACCGCAGGGAGCGTTTTATTGTTTCCCTTCGATCAGGAATACAGCCTTAAACAGTGAAGAATTCAGCGAGAAATTGCTTTTCGAAGAAAAGGTTGCGGTTGTTCCCGGCAATGCTTTCGGCGTCAGCGGCGAAGGCCATATCCGCTGTTGCTATGCCGCCAGTGTCAAAAATATTGAGATGGCATTGAAGAGAATGCAAGCATTTGTAAATCGACATAGTAAAGCATAATTGCCATTAACATGCAAAAATATTTAAATAATAATCGAATACTATTTGATTTAATAAGAATAATACGATAAATAACTAAAGGAATTGCACTTATCGGGTAGAACCTCCTTAGTATTGAGATAAAGGAGGTTTTGCTATGTTTGGTGATCTTTCTTCGGACGATGTCGAACTCCTTAATGCTTATGGTGTACTCGGGCATTCAGCCAAAAAGGATATGCATGATTATTTGTGTTATTTGCTGAACAAGCAGTATAAAAAGGAATTGATGGCAGCAATATTCAATAACCAATTAATTCACAGCTTATTGCATAGTCTGCTGCACACGGCTGAGCGGGAAGATTTTGATATAGACCAGATCGAAAAAAGAATACGGCAATTTAAAGAGATTTATTTTGGGATATTTGAACATGTCTACAACAAGTATGCAGAGCTGATAACCGATTTAGACAGCTATGAAATGGTTAAAGATTTTGGGCTAAATAGTGTTGAACATATATTACGGGCTTGTTTTTCAGGTAACCACGGTGTGATTCGATTTGAAATCATTGAACTATGTGAGAATTTTAATAAATTGGCCAGAAAAAAAGACGCAAGGAAAATAATTGCAGTATAATAAGTAGTAATATACATAATTGGGGGAAAAAAATATGAAGATAAAATTCCTGGGTGCCGCCCGGACAGTAACAGGCTCCATGCATGTTCTGGAATGCGGGGGGCACCGTTTTGCTTTGGATTGCGGTTTATTCCAAGGGAGTAAAGAGATTAAAGAAAGAAACTACCAGGATTTTAAAGTAGATCCGAAAGCACTTGAATTTATTATCCTTTCTCATGCCCATATCGATCATTCCGGTCTAATACCCAAGCTATGCAAATTGGGATTCAAAGGGCCTATATACTGCAGTTTTGCTACTGCTGAACTGGCCCGTATCATGCTGCCGGACTCCGCCTATATTCAGGAAGCTGAAGTGGAAAGGAAAAATCGTAAACTTAAACGAGCCGGCAAAATAACGATTGAACCAATTTATACAGTTGATGATGCTATGAATAGCCTGTCTCAATTCCGTTCGGTCAATTATGACGAACTGATAAAGCTGACCGATGGAATCGAAATGCGCTTGCGTGATGCGGGACATATTCTGGGTTCTTCCATTGTGGAATTATGGCTGGAGGAAGACGGTAAAAAAAATAAAATTGTCTACAGCGGTGATCTGGGTCAGGAAGACCAACCTTTCATTAAAGATCCCACTTTTATTGAAAACGCTGATTATGTAATCATGGAATCGACTTACGGAGATCGTTTTCATAAAGATGTTTTAAATCGCCTGGAAAAATTAAAAATAATTATTGATGAAACCATGAAAAAGGGCGGCAATTTAATCGTACCGGCATTTGCGGTGGAAAGAACCCAGGATTTGCTCTATGATTTGAATGAACTTTACGTTAGGGGTGAGCTGGACAAGAACATTGATGTCTATATTGACAGTCCCCTGGCTATTGCCGCAACTGAAATATTCAAGCAGAACAGTCATTTGTTTGATGATGAAACCATGAATTTTGTTAATAAAGGTTTTCATCCCTTGGAACTGCCCAACCTTAAATATTCTCGTTCCCAGGAAGATTCAATGCAGCTTAATATGGTTAAAGGCCGAACGATAATTATATCCGCCAGCGGAATGTGTGAAGCGGGACGAATAAAGCATCATCTCAAACATAATCTCTGGCGCCCCGAATCAACCATCTTGTTCGTCGGTTATCAGGCGGAAGGAACCCTGGGCCGTAAGATACTTGATGGTGAGAAAATAGTTACCATTCATAGCGAGCAGGTAACCGTCAAGGCTGACATCAGACAAATTGAAGCTTACTCCTCCCACGCTGATCAGGCGGGGTTAATGAGCTGGCTGAAAAAATATGACGGTACGCCCAAGAAGGTATTTTTGGTTCACGGGGAAGAAAAGGCCCAACAGACTTTGGCTGAACTGATTAAAAAGGAAATGAATTTAGCGACAGTTATTCCGCAATGGCTGGAAGAATATCAGCTTGATGCTGATACAACCAGCGAAGAAAAAGTTTTACCATTCCATCTTGTTTCTACAGCAACCAACCAGGCTTTGGAAGCCGAAGAGCTCTATTTGCAGTTAAGAATGAAACTAAATCGTTTTTATCAGGAGAGCATTACCGGCAACAAATATGCTGAATTGATTGAAAAACTAAATAAAGTTTCCTCTTATTTATAGAAATAATCTCCTCGCTTTAGACTTTAAATAAAGTCTAAAAATCAGAGCGGGCAAAAAGGTGATGAGCAAGGCGGGCCAAAAGCCCGTGATTTAGGCGTTGTGGGGTATGGGGACACACCCTTTAGGGTGATGTCCCCGTATTAAACATTTTTAAATAATTTATTTTTGCCCTGAGAGCAACTCTGCTCATTTTTTTCTTTACAAGATAATTATTTCAAGTTTTCGCTCATGCATTTCAAGCTTGTTAATAGAAAAAGAAATGTTATAATTTTCTTACTTTATGTTTGGGGGCTGGGGAAAATATGTCAGATGATTATGCTACACTGGAGGTCTACCGCTGGGGTTTTGCACATTTACCCGGAGCGGTTTTTTATTATGGCAAAGAACTTGAGCTTAATTTAGATGATATTGGTTTCTTCGCAGCTTTATTCTATGCCTACGAACACAGCAAACCATTATTTCAAACCGGAATCAAAGCCGGACAGTTGCTGGTCTGCTGTCCCACCCTGAATACGCAAAAGATATCCCGCAAGCTTACCCAAATCAGCAAAAGGGGTCTGATTGAAGTTCAGGACGGCAAAAGTAAAAGTTTCGCCGATAAAACCATATTTCTGGAACCATTGATGCAACGGTTACAGGAACTGATTATCCGTGACCATCCATTAAATATTTCCACGCAGGAACGAATTGCTTCGGTGGCGCTGGAAAAATATCAGCAGAAAATCGTGCAATTGGAACTGGAATTGGAAGAGGAAAAAAGTAAACGTGCTGTACAGGAACAAGTAAAAGAATTATCCGGAATTAAATCTCCTCATTTCAAGATCGTAGCAGATTTTATTGCCAAAAAGAGCGGCAATTTACTCAGTGTAAAAATGGAGAACGAATTACAAAAATGGCTGGATGACCTTGGATTTACCCCGGAATTCTTGCTTTGCATGCTGGAAATGACGTTTGAACGCAACATCCACAACCCGCGTGAAATTACCAGCATTGCCAGAGATCTTAAGGAGTATTCCGTAAATACGGTTGAAGGTTTGGAAACCTATTTCAGCAAATATGTAGATACGAAAAAAAGTAACCTCCGTACCAACCAATTCGATCCTGATATTGCTGAGTTCGGAAATTTTACCGGAATTGATATGAGTGCTGATGCCAGGAAGAAAATGTATTATAAATGGCGTTATGACTGGAGATTTTCTCATCAGATGATTATGAAAGCCGGAGAAATCATGTGTCAGCGTACCAAAAACGGTGGTCCGGAGTATATTGACAGTGTCCTGCACAACTGGATGAGCAAAGAAATTCGTTCCGTAAATGAGGCGGAAAGAGAAATCATCGATTTTAAAAAACGTAATAAAAATGCCAAATCAATGCTGCTAAACAGCAGTAAATCTTCAAGTCCAAACCCTGCTCATGATTATGAAATTTATGTCCCCCCGGAGGTTTTAGAGGAACTCAAGAGCAAAGCATAATCCGAGCCGGGTTAATACCCGGCTGTTTTCTTCTGCCGCAAAAGGTATAATATTCAATAAGCAGATTATTCTTGCAAGGAGGCTGTTTAAAGATCTTGGAACGCAGTCAGTATAACGAATCACTATTTGACCTCGAAAGCGAAAGAAGAGTATTATCTGCCATGCTGCATGCTGAATCTGCATGTATTGAAGCATACAACAGCTTAAAGGCCGCTGATTTCTTTTCTCCTTTGCATGCTACCGTCTTTGAACTTATCACCAGCCTGTATGAAAGAGAAATTAACCCCACCTTCGTGGAGCTCATTAAAGAAGGCCACAGCCTGGGAATATTTACGAATCAACAAGATATAGATGAACTGACATATATTGCTGAGCATTATATCGATGACGAAAATATTGTATATTGGATCAAAAGAGTAAAAGATAAATCCCGTTTACGCAGATTTGAGATGTTTTTGCGCAGAAATTACCAGCTGTTAAACGAGGAGGTTGATCAGGACGTTGAGCAGACCTTGATGCTGGCAGAAGAGGAGTTAACCAACCTGACGGCGCTGGAAGTTGATGATCGCATAGATACTCCCGGCGACCTGGCCCGTCTAGGTTATGAGGAAGTAGAAAGACGCTTTCTGCGTTATAAAGAAATCAGGGAACTATATAAAGGGGTTATACCGCTTGACGGACTGCCCACCGGCTTTGACAGCCTGAACAAAATAACGCTGGGTTACAAACCGGGGGATTTAATCATTCTCGGTGCCCAGACCGGTCACGGTAAAACTTCCTTTGCTTTACATACTGCCGCGGCTATCGCAGTAAAAGAGCGGCACAATGTCATTTATCTGAATACGGAAATGAGTCGGGAACAGATAGCCTTGCGCTGGGGATCGATATTATCAGGTATTGAACATGAGCGGGTACGCAGTGGTGAAATCAATGAATCAGAATTATCCAGGATTTTAAACGCCTATTCACGTTTGGGCGACAGCGGATTTTATTCTTATCCCTGTCCCAATCTGACACCGGAAAAAACTATATCGATTGCCCGCAAATTCAAGACCCAAAAGCGAGTTGATATGATGATCATTGACTATATCGGCCGTATGGAAAAGCATGATCCCAAACTGCAGGAATGGCAGATCCTCGAACAAATAGTTAAAACCCAGAAGATGCTGGCCCAGAACTTAAAAATCGTGGTCATGTGTCTGGTACAGTTGAATCCGGACGGGACTTTGCAGGGGGCCAAACGCATGAAAAATGAGTGCGACCTGATGCTGAAATTAAGTCCCATCAGCAAGGAAGAAATGGAAGAGAGTGACGAACTTAAAAAGTATGAAGTCATGCCTAACTACGCTATTTATATAGACAAAAACCGCGATGGCCAAAGCGGCATACGCATTCCCATTCTTTTTGATTTAAAGCGCCAGACCATGATGGATGCCAAAAGGGTTTCGATATAATGGCCGATATGGATAATAACCTGAAAAAAGTATATGATGCCACCCTGGCGATGATATCCAGACTTCATTTTAAACAAATATCAATAAGCCAGGAAGAAATGTATTTTTTGCTTTCCTTGCTGGATAAAATTATGCAGGGAAAGATGGAAGAGGAATTTATAAATTGCTTGCTGCAATGGCAGACCGGTAATTGGAATAATGATATAAATGAAATTATCAAAGCCAGTCTGTTGCCGTTGGACCTGGACGATCCTGCGGCAATTAAAAATACTTGTACGCTAATCGCGGATCTTTTAAATTATCAGAATGATGGTGAGAATGACTAAATAAGCAGGAGGATAAACAATTGAACGGATCTTGGATTTATGAAAAGCATACTGAGGATTATGGCGTAAGCTGGAAAATAAACAATATTCTCCATCAGGAGAAATCCGAGTATCAGGAAATTACTGTAGCCGATTCTGAAACATGGGGGAGAATGCTGCTGCTGGACGGAATCGTCCAGACCACTGAAAATGATGAATTTATGTATCACGAAATGATAACCCAGGTAGCCCTGCATTCCCATCCCGGTATAAAAAACGTTTTGGTCATCGGGGGCGGTGATGGCGGCACTTTAACCCAAATCGTGAAGCATCCTGCGGTTGAACATATTGACCTGGTTGAGATTGACGGTCAGGTGACTGAGATCTGCCGAAAATATTTTCCTGGTTTTCAGCCCGGTTTTTCAGATCCGCGTACCAATATCATAATTCAAGACGGAATCGAATATGTACAAAAGACCAATAAGAAATATGATTTAATTATCGTTGATTCATCTGACCCCACCGGACCGGCGGTGGGATTATTCACCAGTTCTTTCTATGCTTCCGTTTTTCAAACTTTGAACAATGACGGAATGATGGTCACGCAATCAGAATCGCCAATATTTTATGCAGACATTTTCACTTCTATTTATCGTAATATATGTTCTGCTTTCGGCTCGGCGCATATATATATGAGCACTGTACCAACCTATATCAGCGGGCCTTGGACCTTCACTATTGGCAGCAAAAAACATGATCCGCGCAAAATCATTAGCGACAGACCGGTTTCGGAAGGAATGAAATATTACAGCCCGGCGGTTCATCAGGCGGCTTTTGTCTTGCCTCAGTACATTAAAACCCAACTGATAAAAGCAGGCTGATTACTCAATTAAAATAGGAGTGAATGTATTTATGCAGGATTTTGTTAAAAACAAAGCCCGAAAGGAAATATTCGATCTCAAGCCATATATCCCGGGTAAACCGATTGAGGAAGTAAAACGGGAACTAGGAATCGATAACATTATAAAAATGGCTTCCAATGAAAATCCTTTGGGGCCTTCTCCGCGGGCTCTGGAAGCCATCACCAAAAATTTGCCGCAAATCCATCTCTATCCCGATGCCAACTGTTTTGAATTAAAAAAGCGTTTGGCTGAATTTTATAGCATTGCGGCCGACTCTGTATTGATCGGCAATGGATCAGATGAGCTGTTAAAACTGCTGGCGGAAGCTTTTATAAACCGGGATGACCAGGTCATCTTCGCCCAGCCTACTTTTTCAGAGTATGAATTTGTGTCGCTGATCATGGGAGCGGAATGCATTAAAATACCACTGAAAAATTACACCCTTGATCTGGAGGGAATTTTTCAGGCAATCACCCCCAAAACCAAAATTATTTTCATCTGTAATCCCAACAATCCCAGCGGGACAATGGTTACATCTATACAGATAAGTACATTTATGGAGCAGGTGCCTGATGATATAATCATCGTCTTTGATGAAGCCTACAGTGAATACGTTGAAAGCTCGGATTTTCCTGACAGTCTTGATTATGTACGCCAAGGCAGGAATGTAATCGTCAGCCGGACTTTTTCCAAAATATATGGCTTGGCGGCGCTGCGGGCCGGGTATGCGCTTACCACTGCGGCTATCGCCCAAGCCATTGAAAGAGTCAGGGAACCGTTTAACGTCAATACCTTGGCCCAGGTCGGAGCATTGGCGGCCCTGGATGACCATGAATATGTGCTGAAAAGCAAGCAGTTAAATCGTGAGGGCAAACAATATCTTTATGCTGAGCTGAGCCGTCTCGGACTTAATTATGTACCGTCCGAGGCCAATTTTATACTTGTAGATTGTGGCAGAAGCTGCCGGACGGTTTTCAATGATCTTCTGCAGCAGGGCATTATCGTGCGTACCTGCGATCATTTTGGCTACCCGGATTTCATACGCGTCACCATAGGTAAACCGGACGACAATCAGCGCTTTATTAAAAGTCTGGAAAATGTTTTAGGAAAATAGATAAAATGATGTTCGTAGACAGCGATTATCGTGATCCCATCACCGGCCAGCTGCTTACCGACGCTTTAGCAATTTGTCAGGCCGAAACAACAGAATTTCCAGTATTTATTTGCATTGGATCCAACCGGCATTTGTTGGATTGTTTTGGGCCGCTGACCGGCACCATGCTGCAGGAAAGTCTCCCTGCATTGATTGTCTGCGGCACCCTTGATCAACCGTTGCACGCCCGTAATCTGACCAGGGAAATGATGGTTATAAAAAAACGTCATGCCGACCGAAAATTTATCGCCGTTGATGCAGCGGTGGGGGAAGAAAACGAAATCGGGCACATCCAGTTCAGAAGCGGTCCAATATTTCCCGGCCGCGCTGTAGCCAAAGCGCTTCCCGCGATAGGTGATTACGCCCTGACTGCTATTGTCGAAAAAAGAGGCTATAATCAAGCTGAAGGCAAAGCACCATCACAAAATTTTGCCCATGTATATCATATGGCCAAACTCATTCAGCAAGCGGTTGTTGGCTGGTATTGTTCGCATCAGCAGTAGCTATTTAACATTGCCACCTTCTTGCCTAATATGATATTATTTTTTTGGGAATTAAGCAGCATTTCCTCTCGTTCCTGCGTGAAGGGGAGGTTTTTATTTGTAGTATAGAGGAGGATTCATATGAAAGAGTTGATGATAGGCAATGCGGCCATTGCCCGCGGCGCCTATGAAGCGGGAGCAACGGTAGCCACAGCATATCCGGGTACGCCCAGCACCGAAATAGTCAGCAGTTTCGCTGAATTTCCGGATGTATATGCAGAATGGGCACCCAATGAAAAAGTAGCCCTGGAAGTCGGTGCCGGTGCTTCGATTGCCGGAGCCCGTACGTTGGTAGCCATGAAACATGTCGGGGTCAATGTCGCCGCCGATCCGCTTTATTCTTTTTCCTATACGGGTGTAAACGGAGGTCTGGTCATCGTATCGGCAGATGATCCGGGACTGCATTCTTCCCAGAATGAGCAGGACAATCGCGGCTACGGCAGATTTGCCAAAATGCCGGTCATCGAACCTTCCGACAGTCAGGAAGCGCTCGATTATACCAAGCTTGCGTTTGAGATAAGTGAACAGTTTGATACCATGGTGATGCTCAGAATTACCATGCGTTTGGCCCATTCCCAGACCATGGTGGAGACCGGCGCAAAACAGGATGTACCCATGAAGGAATACAAAAAAAATGCCGCCAAATATGTTATGCTGCCCGGTTTTGCTAAAGGACGTCACGTGGAAGTAGAGAAGAGCCTGCAGCAATTGCAGGAATATGCGGAGACAACTCCCTTGAATCGGATCGAAATGAACGATACCGGTCTGGGAATCATCACCAGCGGCGTACCTTATCAATATGTCAAGGAAGCCTTCCCCCATGCTTCGATATTGAAATTGGGGCTGGTTAATCCGCTGCCGCAGGAACTTATCAAATCATTTGCTGCCCAGGTAGACAAGCTTTTCGTAGTTGAAGAGTTGGAACCGGTCATTGAAGAGCAGGTCAAGTCATGGGGGATTGAGGTAATCGGTAAAGATCAGTTGACTTTATTGGGTGAATACAGCACCGAGTATCTGCAACAACAATTAGGCGGCCAACCCATGCCGCCGGGTTTCAATCTCGACAAGCAAGTACCGGCGCGTCCGCCGCTTTTATGTGCCGGATGTCCGCATCGCGGAGTATTCCATGTGCTGCGCAAAATGCGCCTGGTGGTGGCCGGTGACATTGGCTGCTATACCCTTGGGGCGATTGCTCCTTTGGAAGGAATGGATACCTGCATCTGCATGGGCGCCAGCATCGGCACGGCATTAGGGATGGAAAAAGCCCGCGGACCCGAATTTGCCGCCAAAACCGTAGCCGTTATCGGGGACTCCACCTTTGTTCATTCCGGCATAACCGGCCTTATCGATGTGGTTTACAACGGAGGCACTTCCACCGTTTTGATTTTAGACAATGACACCACCGCCATGACCGGTCATCAGGATCATCCGGCTACAGGGGTTACCATTACCAAACAGCCCACCAATAAACTGGATATCGAAGCGCTGGTTAAGGCCATCGGGGTGAAAAATGTACGCGTGGTCGATCCGCTTAAGATCAGCGAACTGGAAACAGCATTAAAAGAAGAACTGGCCCGGCGGGAACCTTCGGTAATTATCTGTAAACGTCCCTGCGTATTGTTGCCTGGAACACCCAAGCCAAACCGAAAGATTTACGTTGATGCCGAAATTTGCAACGGCTGCAAATCTTGTATCCGGGTCGGATGTACCGGCGTGACATTCCAGGATGAAGAGAAAAAAGCCCAGATCAACGATGGCTGCATAGCCTGCGGACTCTGCGAGCAGGTATGTAAATTCGATGCGATCAAGCAAACGGAGGTGTAGGAGATGCAGGACAAAGTTACCAATATCCTGATTGTTGGGGTCGGCGGACAGGGCACTCTTTTGACCAGTCGCATCATTGCCAAGGTGGCGGTGCAGATGGGATTTGATGTGAAAGTCTCCGAGATCCATGGCATGGCGCAACGAGGCGGAAGTGTAGTTTCCCAGGTGCGCTACGGAAAGAAAGTCTATTCACCGATTATTAAAAAAGGTGATGCCGATATCATTCTGGCTTTTGAAAAAATTGAAGCCGCCCGCTGGCTGGATTATTTAAAACCAGACGGAATGGTGATAATAAACAATGAAAGGGTCAATCCGCTGCCGGTTATGAGCGGTAAAGAAAAATATCCTGACGATATCCATGAGAAAATCACCGCTTTATTACCCAAAACCACCATTATTGATGCTACCGCCATCGCCACCCGCTGCGGCAATGTCCGCGCTGCCAACGTAGTACTGGTGGGGATGCTGACTGCGGCGGTAGGTATTCCGGCAGAAGAAGTGGAAAAAGCAATCACCGGGATTGTTCCGGCCAAAGCATTACAGGTAAATCTTACTGCCTTCCGTGAGGGTTTGGCTGCCGGAGCATAATAGCAGAAAAAGAGGTTAAATTAATTCAATTCTAGAAATCATAAGGTCAGGTGAAATAATTTTACCTGGCCTATTTTGTATGAAGGCTTACTGCTTGAGAGTTTTGCATAATTAAACTATTTTAATTATCCATGAAACCCTTAAAATATCAACCTGAGCGGTAGCGAAGCGACCTTAATTGTGATCTTCAGATAACATATGTAGTTCCCGTAGGGGGGATCTAAGGCATTTGTGAGACTCACCGACGCTCAGACTGCGCTGCGCTTGCCTTCTTATCACGTTCGGCACTAGATGCCACATGGCATCGTCACTTTACTATTGCTTAGAGTGACAGTATTGCATGGTTATTTGAATTATGTAACACTTTCACTTGATAACTAACATGGAGACATTATATATGGAATGTATTGTGAATGGAATCAGTCATGCTGGCGAAGGCGTAGCCAGAATCGAAGGCAAAGCAACCTTTATACCCTATACAATACCCGGTGAAACGGTAGCAGTTACCATCACCGAGGAAAAGAAAAATTACCAGCGGGCCCGTTTGGATCAAATCATTATCTCCTCACCGGATCGCACCGAACCGCCCTGCCGCCATTATTTCACCTGCGGCGGCTGTTCTTATCAGCATGTAAAATATGAGCGGCAATTGGCTCTGAAAAGACAGGTGGTTGAAGAAACCTTAAAACGCATCGGCAGGATAGATATAAAGGTCAATCCTGTTATTGGTATGGAAAATCCCTGGCATTACCGCAACAAAGTCGAATGGCATACCGGACAGGAGGCCGGAGAACCTCTGCTGGGTTATTATATTAACAACACCCACAAATTGATCGATATTGAAGACTGTCTGCTGATTAGCGAAGAAATGAAGGATGCAAGCCGTTACATAAAAAACAGGTTGCAGCAATTGCGAGTACCGGTCGCTTGCAAGGTGACCGTGCGGCAATCTACCCTCGGTCAATTAATGATCATTTTCTCAGGAACCGGTACCAGTGAAATAGATTTTGCCCAATTAGCTGATTGTTTTAAAGAAGCATCTCTTTACAGTATTGATCAGGGCATTGTCTGCCTCCATCACGGTGAAACAAGATTAAATGAAAAACTGGGGGAAATCACCTTTGAGATATCCCCGCAGGCCTTTTTTCAAGTAAATCACTCGCAAACCGAAAAAATGCTTGATATTATAAAAGACTATGCCCAATTGCGCCGCAGCGATACTGTTCTGGACGCCTATTGCGGTACCGGCAGCATTGCTCTATCTCTGGCCCAAGACGCAAAAAGGATAGTGGGCGTGGAAGAATTCAAGGCAGCCATCAAGGATGCCAAACGCAACGCTTTCCTAAACAATATCACCAACAACCAGTTTATCAAAGGAACCTGCGAAGACATCATACCCATCCTGGAAGATGATTTTAATGTAATCATCCTCGATCCGCCCCGCAACGGATGCAAAAAGGAATTGATCCAGGCAGTGATCAATAAATCTCCCCGCAGCATCATTTATGTTTCCTGCAACCCCTCAACTTTGGCCCGAGATCTGGCCGTGTTGAAAGATTCAATTTATCAAGTCAAAGAAGTTCAGCCGATAGA
>ERZ764778.2902-NODE-2902-length-14163-cov-4.192302_pt1 | contig 14163 bp, 14 predicted proteins | sample MGYA00374951_ERZ764778 | MGnify/ENA primary metagenome ERZ764778 (study PRJEB28918, sample SAMN05720193) | bioreactor metagenome | isolation source: Anaerobic biogas reactor | place: USA:Washington, USA | collected 2015-08-08 ...
TGCTTTGACTTGATTTTCTTCCGGCCATTATGCCCCCGCCCCGCTTTCTCCGCCCAACTGGCTGTTGTAGATATCCCGGTACAAGCTGCTTGACTGCATCAGCTCCGGGTGCGTGCCCTGGGCTGCGATCCGCCCATCTTCCAGCAGCAGTATTTTATCGGCGGACATTACCGAGGAAATCCTCTGGGCAACAAGGAAAGTCGTCGTACCCTTTGCCCTGCGCTTGAGCGCCTCCCGTATCCGAACCTCGGTCGCCACATCCACAGCGCTGGTCGAATCATCAAAAATCAGTATTTTCGGCTTAACCGCAAGCGCTCTGGCAATCGCAAGGCGCTGCTTCTGTCCGCCCGAAAAGTTAACACCCCGCTGCGCGATCAGGCTGTCGTATCCATGCTCCATGGCATTGATGAAACCGTCAGCCTGCGCGTCCTGCGCCGCCGAAACCATATCTGCCTGCGATATGTCGGCAGCCCCATAGGATATGCTATCCCTGACCGAGCGCGAAAGCAGCACGGCCTGCTGCAGGGAGACGCCCATCGCGCCGCGCAGATCGTGCAACCTGTAATCACGTACATCCGTGCCGTCGACCAGTATCTGGCCTTCGGCGGCGTCGTAAAGCCTTGGTATCAGGTGCACAAGCGTACTCTTTCCGGAACCTGTCGCGCCGAGTATCGCGACTGTCTGTCCGGGCTCGGCGGTAAAGGATATATCCTTCAGTACCGCGTCGCCCCCGCCCTCGCCGTAGCGGAAAGAAACACCCCTGAACTCGACCTTTCCTTCCGTAACCCTGGGCCAATCCCTGCTTTCCGGCGGATCCATGATTGTGATCTTCTCCTGCAGCACCTCGTTGATCCGCTCGACCGCCGCCCTGGCGGAAGCGAGCATTGTGATAAAGAAGCTTACCATCATCAGCGACATCATGAGCCGCCCGATGTATTGTATAAAGGCCATCAGTTCGCCGGTCAGCATCGTGCCGGAGTTCAGCCTCCCGCCGCCGATCCACAGCACGGCGACGATCGTGGCGTTTAAAATGAACGTAAACACCGGGCCTACCAGCGACATGATGCGCGTTACCTTCAGCGCAGTGTCCCTGAAATCCGTATTGGACGCGTCAAAGCGCGCCTGTTCGTGCTCCGCCCTCACAAACGCCTTGACGACCCGTATGCCCGCAAGGTTTTCATGCATGACGACGTTGACCCTGTCAAGCTTTTTACGCATGACACGGAACAGCGGAAAAGCCCTGGATAAAAATGTCATCAATACAATCACAAGCGCCGGCACGGATACAAGGAATACACGGGAAAGGCCGGGTGAGAATTGCACGGCCATCACGACCGAGCCCACGATCAGAAGCGGTGCGCGCACCATCATCCTGAGCGCCATGCCGAGCGCATTCTTGACCTGCTCCACGTCGTTTGTAAGCCGTGTCACCAGAGAGCCGGTCTTGAACCGGTCCAGGTTATGAAACGAAAATGATTGGATTATGGAGAACAGCCCGCTGCGCAGTTTTGCCGCATGGCACTCCGAAGCCGATATCGAAAAGTAAAAGCAGCCGAGCCCTCCGACAAGCCCGATCAGCGAACAGGCGATCATCAGCAGCCCCTGCCTCAGGATCAGCGGGATATCTCCCGACGGTATTGCACCGTCAATGATGCCGGCCATGATTTTGGGAAGAAGCAGGTCCATCCAGACCTCGACGGCCATGAACAGAGGCGCCAGCACGACCATCAGCCAATACGGCTTCAGATAAGTCCATACCGTCGTTCTCCCCTCTCCGGCTTTCTTTATGGATTGCATCGAATCCTCCTGATTAATGTAATTAATATTTAACTAGATTAACCATTATTTTATCACCATGAAGTTTCAGGTGCAACAAATAAAATCAACGGTTTATCATACGGCCGTCCAACTTGTAATCAAAGGCGCTCCTGTGCTATGATTCTGTTATCGGGGAGTCAGTATATGAAAAAGAATCATAAGGGTGTTGGCCTGCATTTAAAGAAGGCTCTGAAGGCGATCGTGCTTCTTATCTACAAGGCGACCTTCGGCCTGTATATCTGCCTTGCCTACCATGTTCGTGTCATAAGAAACGACATGAAGGGTATCAAGGGCCCGTTTCTGCTGATCGGAAACCATGTCACCGATTATGACGGCTGCTTCATGCAGCAGCATGCCGGTAAGCCCGTCAGCTTTGTCATCAACGACAAAGCGTTCCGGTCTCCGGTGCTGCGGGCCATACTGCTGTTTTTCGACATGATACCCAAAAAGAAATTCTCATCGGACATTCAGGCGGTCAGGCGAATATTCAGGGCAAAGGAGCGCGGTGACATCGTCGGGGTATTCCCCGAAGGCAGCAGGACATGGGATGGCAACACGCTGCGCATCATCAGATCGACCGCAACGCTGGTCAAGAGTGTGCGCCTGCCGGTAGTTGCGGCACATATCAGCGGCGGAGCCACAGCCTCGCCGCGCTGGCGTGACGGCAGGCAGGGCAGGGGCGTGGTCGAAATCGAGTACCAAAAGCTGCTGGATGCGGATGTGATCCGCACTATGAGCGACGAGGACATACACAAAATCATCGAACAGGGCATCCGCCATGACGAAGCGGCTTTTACAACATCAAGGAAGATATCCTTTGTGCGAAAAAACCGCGCCGAGGGGCTCGAGAGATTTCTGTTCATCTGTCCGGAATGCGAGAGTCTCTGCACCACCCGGACGCACGGCGACGAGATCAGCTGCGCCTGCGGTATGACTGCCGTTTATACCGAATATGGAACCCTGGCCGGAGGGCGGTTTGATACGCTCGCCAAATGGGATGCATGGCAGAGGAGCCGGCTGGCCTCCCGTTTGGCAGATATGCCCGACGATGAAATGCTGTTCAGCGATCATGTCGAGGTTTACTGTGCCCGGGGGCCGGGTAAATTCAGGCACCTTGCAGACGGCACGGCCTGCATCAGCAAGGACAGCATCCGCATAGGCGGCGATCCGGTGCTTACATTCAACACCGGGGACATCAGCGGCGTCAATATACAGAACAACAATATATTCGAGTTTAACCACGGTAGCGCATGTTACAGGCTGAGCTTCCCGGGCAAGGCCTCGGCGTACAAGTGGGAAATGCTGTACGACCTGCATATAGGCTGCAGCGAAATATAAAAAGCCGGCAAAGACCGGAACCCTCCCGATTTTCGAAGCGGCTCCGGTCATATTTTGATTGCTTGCGCGATATGATACAATATACCCAGGTAAAATACGGAATACGGGAGGATCATGGTATGCTTTGGTGGGAAACGGTACTCAGGCTTTTGATCGCAACCGCGATCGGAATCGTCATCGGCATACAGCGCGAATTCAAGAAAAATTCAGCCGGCATGCGCACACACGCCCTTGTTTCGCTCGGCGCATGCATCGCAATGCTGACCAACGAGTACCTGTTCTTAAAATACGGTGATTCCACCGATGTCGCCCGCATGGCCTCCTATGTGCTCAGCGGCATCGGCTTCCTCGGTGCCGGAACGATCATAAAGGACGGGCTTCGCGTGCGCGGGCTTACGACCGCCGCGGGGCTTTGGGTGCTCGCAAGCCTCGGCATAGCCGCGGGAGCAGGGTTCTATGCCGTCGCCATTGCCGGTACCGCGATTGTCGTTATCGTCATCACGGTGCTCAAAAAAATTGAGAATGAATACATGCACAAGCGCAATCATATCGAGCTGTCGCTGCAAATCAAGAATGAGCCCGGACAGCTGGCACGCACACTGCATATACTGGGCGAAGCCGGAGCGCTGATCAAGGATGTCATGATCGAGGGTGACGACAGCGCATGGCTCGATGTCACCGTCATCGTCGCGTCGGCCCCCGACCTGACCTACGAAACCCTGGCGGGCAAGCTTGCCGGTGCGGAGGGAATCATCGTGCGCGAAATCGATATCGAATAGCTGCGGCGGTTATGACATGATTCTTCCGGCAGAGACTTTGTTCCAGGCCGCCACATCTGAAATCATACAATAGCCGTTCTCGTCCATGCTCTCCCTGACCCGTTCATCCTGTTTTGGCAGTTGCATGCATAACTGCTCATAACGAAATTATGCTATATTGTTAGACAATGAAAATAAATTATATGATATAATCAGTGTATACCAGCCATTAAATAAATCGGGAGCATGGAAATGACAACAATCGGAGACAAGCTCTACCAAACCTTCAGCCCGGCGCTCGAATACTTTTTGAAAAAGCATTACAACATTGAAGAAGAGGTCAACGAAGTCAGGAACTTCGACGGCCCCGTCTTCATGATCGGCAACCATGTTTCCTTCAGCGACCCGCTGATCGCAACCGCCTACCGCGGTAAACTCGTGCGGTTTCTGGCGGCGGATACAAACTACGATTATGCCTGGAAGCGCGTTGTCTTCGGAATATTCCATGTCATACCCTTTGCGCGGGCAAGAAATGATTTCAAAGCCGTCAAGCGGCTCAAGGAGATCGTGAAAAACGGCGACTCGGTGGGGCTCTACCCCGAGGGTGTCCGCAATTGGGACGGTGCAACCGGCGAGATCATACCGTCGACCGCCAAGCTCGTCAAGCTCCTTGGCGTGCCGGTCTACTCGATGAAGCTGCAGGGCTTTTACATGACAAAACCCCGCTGGGCGAGGGAGCTGCGGCGCGGGCGCACCAAAATCAGAATTACAAAGCTCCTGTCGGCGGAGGATATCAAAAGGCTTGATACCGAAGAAATACTCAAAGTGATACAATGTGAGCTTGCCTACAGCGAAATCACCTGGCAGCGCAGGACGCGCGTGCGGTTTGCGGGCAGGAACCGCGCAGAATACATTGAAAAGATACTGTACAAATGCCCGGAATGCGGTGGTTTCAGCACATTCCGATCCGAAGGCAACGGGTTTTCGTGCAGGGAATGCGGCAAGTCCTACGCGGTGAATGAGTTCGGGTTTATCGACGGCTGCGCGATGTTCGACAACACCGAGGACTGGAACAGGTGGCAGGAAGCGTCGCTCGACGAGCTGGTCGGAAAGGGTTTTGAATTTAGGTCCTGCGGCGTGCCGCTCAGCAAGGTCTCCGGCTCCAAAATCAGGAAATTCACGGCGGATCTTCAAATTAATAATGACAGCATCGTATTGCATTATAAAAACGGCGGCATGGAAACCATACCGCTCGTCAAAGCGCAGAGCTGCAACACGATTTTTACCAACATGGTCGAGTTTTATGTCGACAGCGTCAAGTACCGCTTTACGCTGACCCCGGCAAAGCACATTTCACTGCTGCTATTGAGGGATCTGATCAAACGGCTGAATCACTGAAGCCAAAGATCAGCCAATCAATTCCAGCGCCTTCTGCGCGGCGGCTCCGGCATCGGTGGTGTACGCGTCTGCGCCAATTTCTCTGGCATAGTCCGCGGTTACAGGGGCGCCGCCCACCATGATCTTGACCGATCCGCGCAGCCCTTCGGCTGTGATCGCATCGATGGTCTTTTTCATCATCGGCATGGTGGTCGTAAGGAGCGCCGACATCGCAACAATATCAGGCACATGCTCTTTGATTGCCGCGACGAATTGATCCGCCGCAACATCGGTGCCGAGGTCGACGACCTCGAGTCCCGCGCCCTCCATCATCATCGCGACAAGATTTTTACCGATATCGTGCATATCGCCCTGTACGGTTCCTATGATGACCTTGCCCTTTGCCTCATAATCGTTCTGTGCAAGTATTGGCTTTAGGATGTCAAGCCCGGTGTACATGGCTCTGGCGGCCAGCATGACCTCGGGAACAAACACCTTGTTCTGTTTAAACAGCACCCCGATCTCCATCATGCCGGGTATCAGCCCGTTGTTTAAGATATCCTCGGCCCCGATGCCTTCGGCAAGCAGCCCTTCCGTTTGCTTTTTAACCTCGGGAACGATTCCCTTCATGACCGCGCGTTTGATATCAGCATATACTTCCATGTCAGCCCCTTATTTCACTAGTTTCATATATTATAATGTATTTTAGCAAGCATGGAAAGCATATATAAATGACCATATCGTTTAGAATAAAATCTCTTGAATTTGCCGTAACAAAAAGAGCCGCCTACGTAGGGTGCGACGCCCTCGGCCGCAATTGCTGGTGCGACAGCCCCGTACATTATAAAACAATAACAAGATTATGGTTGCTCCTGAATCGCAAACGTCAATTCGCAATCCACCGCAAGTTCGCCGTCGACATAGATCTCGCCGTGTCCGAAACCGGCAATGCTTACCACCTTGTCAAGTGTCGACCTGATGACCAGCATATCCCCGGGCCTTACCTGCCTGCGGAAGCGCGCTTTCTTGACGCCGCCGAAGAACAGCAGCTTGCCCCTGTTTTCGGGATTCGAAAGATATGCCACCGCCCCGGCCTGCGCGATTGCTTCGAGCATCAGCACGCCCGGCATGACCTTGTACTCGCCGAAATGCCCCTGGAAGTACCACTCGTTTGCCGACACGGCCTTGCGCGCCTCGGCATACTGCCCCGGTATCACCTCGTCGACCCTGTCAATCATCAGGAACGGCTCCCTGTGCGGCAGCAGCTCCTTGATCTGTTCAATGTTCAGCATGTTGCACCTTCTTTATCAAAAGTACGGCATTGTGCCCGCCGAACCCGAACGAGTTGGTCAGCGCGCATTTGATATTCTGTGCCCTTCCGGTCTTCGGCACATAGTCGAGGTCGCACTCGGGGTCGGGCATCTCAAGCCCTATGGTCGGGGGAATAAAACCCTCCTGTACGGCCTTTGCCGTGATCAGCGCTTCGACCGCCCCGGCGGCGCCCAGCATGTGCCCGGTCATCGATTTTGTCGAGCTGACCGCGAGCTTGTTTGCATGCCCGCCGAAGCAATGGCGGATCGCCCTGGTCTCTGTCGTATCGTTTAGCTGCGTGCTTGTGCCGTGCGCGTTGATATAGCCGACATCCTCGAGCGCGCAGCCGCCCATCATGACCGCCTGCTTCATTGCCGCACAAGCCAGAGAGCCGTCGGCTCTCGGCGCTGTAATATGGTATGCGTCGCATGTCCTGCCGTAGCCGGCAACCTCGGCAACGACGGCGGCTCCGCGCTTTTTTGCGCTCTCCTCGCTCTCCAGAGCCAAGAATGCCGCGCCCTCGCCCATCACAAAGCCCGTTCTGTCGCGGTCGAACGGTATGCTGGCACGCGCGGGGTCCGTACTCACGGACAGCGCTTGCATCTGCGCAAAGCCCATGACCGCAAGCTCGGTAAAGACCGATTCGGCGCCACCTGCCAGCATGAAGTCACATGTGCCGTCGCGCACCGCCAAAAAAGCCTGGCCGATCGCATCCGTGCCGGATGCGCATGCGGAAACCGCCGCAAGACAAGGCCCGAGCAGCCCGAGTTTCATCGATATATGGCCCGCCGCAAGATTGATAATGGATTTCGGAATAAATAATGGCGATATTGCGCGGGGGCCCTGTTCGTTTAGAACATCGAGCTGTTCGGTGATGGTCAGCAGTCCGCCCATGCCGCTTCCGAGCATGGTGCCCATTTTAAGAGCGTCCCTGCCCTCGAGTGTCATGCCGGAGTTGTTCCATGCCTCCATGGCCGCGCAGAACGCCATTTGCGAAAAACGGTCGAGCCTGCGCGCTTCCCTCGTGGATATGTACTCCGACGGATCAAAATCCTTCACTTCGGCAGCCGTGGCTATGCCGGTCGCCTGCACATCAAACTGCGTCGCCCTGCATATCCCGAGCCTGCCCTCTTTGATCCCCTGCCAGGTATCGTCTGCGTTTCTGCCGACAGGCGTAACCGCACCGATTCCTGTGATAAATACACGGTTCATGTTCTCTTCCCTCCTTCTAAATCACCATGCCGCCGTCCACGATGATGACCTGCCCCGTAATGTACGAAGCTCTTTCCGACGCAAGGAAGCTGATCACCCCCGCAACCTCTTCGGGCTGCGCGAACCGCCTGAGCGCAATGTTTTCAAGCATCCTGTCCTTAACCGCCTGCGGCAGCGAGTCCGTCATCGGCGTCACGACATAGCCCGGGGCGACCGCATTTGCCCTGATGTTTCGCCTGGCAAGCTCGCGCGCCGTGCTCTTTGTCAGCCCGATCATACCGGCTTTTGACGCCGCGTAGTTTGCCTGCCCGGCATTGCCCGCAACGCCTGCCACCGATGACACGTTGATGATGCACCCGCTTCTCTGCCTGATCATGTATCGCGAAGCATGCTGTGTACAGTTGAAGCAACTCAACAGGTTTGCGTTGATGACCTTCATGAACTGCCCGTCGTCCATTTGCATCAGCAGAGCGTCGCTCGTCATACCCGCATTGTTGACGAGGCAGTCGATCGAGCCCATGTTCTGTACGCACCATGCGGTCATTTCACCTGCGGCGTTGTAATCGGACAAGTCGGCTCCGTAGATTTCCGCATTGCCCCCGGCAGCCTTGATCTCTTCGCACAATTGCTCCGCGCTTTGCGGATTGCTTCTGTAGTGCAAAAGCACCGAATACCCTTCAGCGGCCAGGGCTTTTGACGCAGCCCCGCCGATACCGCCGGAGGCCCCGGTTATGAGTGCTACTTTTCCTGCCATATTCACCTCTTCATCCATTCCCTCAATTTGCCGATATCCTCGCAGTTTTGCACAGTGAAAACCTGCCTGTCCACGAACAGCTGCTTCAGTTGCTTCTTCAAAAGCTTTGACAGCACGCCGCCCGGCCCTGCCTCGATGACCGCCTCCGCCTGAGCCTGCGCCAATAGCGGCATGGTCTGCGCCCAAAGCACCCTTGTGCATATCTGCCGCGACAACAGGCTTTTGATATCGTCGGTCTGTTCATACGGCGCGCCCTTGACATTCGAGTACACTTCGATGCCGGGCGTCCGTATATCAAGCGCCTGCACGCCCTGCAGAAAATATTGCGCAGCCTGACCGAGCATCGGCGAATGGAACGGGCCGCTTACATCCAGCCGCTTAATGATTTTGGCGCCCGCATCGTTGAATGCCTGCTCCGCCATATCGAGTGCACCGATGCTTCCGGAAACAACGGTCTGCTCGGCGGATATCAGATTCGCTGTCCAGACATCGGGAATATCCTTTATGATGCTTTCAATCAGCTCCGCATCAAGCCCGATCACGGCAGTCATGCCGCCGATTCCGGACGGCACAGCGCTCTCCATGATTGTCCCGCGCATTTCTACGATTATTGCCCCGCTGTCAATGCCGAATGCCCCGCCCGCCTGCAGCGCCGCATATTCGCCGAGCGACAGGCCGGCGCAGCATACCGGCTCTATGCCGATATCGGCAAGCAGCGCAAAGGTCGCCGCACTGACGGCGTACATGGCCGGCTGCAGTATTTTCGTGCCGGAAAGGCCGTCTCCTTCAAAGCAGGCTTTGTGAAGATCAAATGACACGGCGTCGGCGCAAACATTAAAGCTGCGCTTGAATACGCCGTATTCATGGTATAAATCCCTGCCCATGCCCGCATACTGCGCGCCCTGGCCCGGAAACAGAAGCACGGCCCTCACAGGCGCATTCCTTCCGTGACCGCATGAATGCTGTTCTTCACGGCTTCGGCATCAAACAGTTCACGAATGATTTTTTCCGCGGGCTGAACTTTTTCCATCCTGCATGCGCACTGGCCCGCCATAAATGAGCCCTCCTTCAGGTCCCCGTCGACGACCGCGGCACGAAGCGCTCCGACCGCGCGCTTTTCCACAAGCTCCGCGCCGTTGGGGCGGTACTCAAGATCCGCAAGCTCGCGCGTCAGGTTGTTTCGCAGCACCCTGACCGGGTGTCCCGTGATCCTGCCCGTCACCTTGCTGTCGGTGTCGCGCGCCTTTGAAACTTTTTCCTTGTAATTCGGGTGCACCGTGCATTCCTCGGCGAGTATGAAGCGCGTTCCGACCTGCACGCCGTCAACACCCATGCAGAATGCCGCGGCGACGGTGCGCGCATCGCAGATACCGCCCGCGCTCACGACGGGAATCTGTACGGTGTCGACAATCAGCGGTGTCAGTATCATCGTTGTCAACTCGCCGATGTGCCCGCCCGCCTCGCTGCCCTCGGCTATCACAGCGTCGGCGCCCATCTTCTCCATCATCAGTGCAAGCGCGCGGCTGGCGACAACCGGCATGACCCGGATGCCCGCCGCTTTCCAGCCATCCATGTACTTCGCGGGGTTGCCCGCGCCGGTTATGATGACCGGCACCTTTTTATCGGCTGCAAGTTGTGCGACCTCGTTGGCATAGGGGCTCATCAGCATGATATTGAGTCCGAAAGGCTTGCCGCACACAGCGCGCAGTTGTTCAATCTGTTCTTCCACCCAAGCGGCGGGAGCATTGCCTGCGGCAATGACCCCCAGTCCCCCGGCGTTCGAAACCGCGGCGGCAAGCTTCGCATCGGACACCCATGCCATTCCGCCCTGTATCAGCGGATACCGGATGCCAAGCAGCCTGTCAATTCTCGTTTTCATTTATTGCAGTTTCTCCAAAAGCTCCATCAGCTGCCCTACCGTCCTGACTTCGGAAAGATCCTCGGTCTTTAAAGATAGTCCGGTCTCCTGCTCAAGTTCGACGGTCATTTCGACCATGTCCAGCGAGTCCATATCAAAGTCGTCCGCAAAACTCTTGTCGTCGGTGATCTCAGCGACATCCAGATCAAGCTGCTGCGCCAATATCTTTTTTACTTTATCCTGCATTTTTCAGTACCTCGAATTTCTTAAATTTTCTGCCTTCAGGCAATATCGGGCAATGTCCAGTTCACGACAATACCGCCCCAGGTAAGCCCCGCGCCAAAGCCTACGAGCGCTACGGATTCTCCCGATCGGAGCCATCCGCTTCTCCAGGCTTCATCGAGTGCAATCGGTATGCTTGCGGAGGATGTATTGGCATAATCCTGAACATTCATGTAAAAGTTTTCGATCGGTATCCCCGACTTTAGCGACGCATAGCTTATGATGCGTCCGTTGGCCTGGTGCGGTATGATTTTCAAGAATCCGGGCTGCAAAGCGGAAAGCTCGCTGATTGCCTCGACCATTGCCCCGCACGCAAACTCATATACATCCGTACCCTTCATCGCAAGCACCGGCAGTGCCTCGGCCCTCCCGGGGCTCCATGGATGGGTGACGTAGTTGCAGGGTATGGTGAGAACATCGTCGGAATCCGGCTTGCCGGAGATCCAGGCAGCGCCAAGGCCATCGCGGCCTTTCCTCAGTAGCACAGCCCCGGCTCCGTCGCCGAACAGCACGCAGGTGCGCCGATCACTCCAATCGATGCCGCGCGACATCGCCTCGGCGGCCGCGACAAGCGCGCAGTCGATATCAAGCCTTTGCATCAGTGAGTCGGCGACCGCCAGCGCGTGTACGAATCCCGTACAGCCGGCCTGTACATCCAGCGTGACGGCGCTTTCAATCCCGAGGCGCTTCTGTATACAGCTTGACAGCGCCGGTGTAATAAAGTCCCCTGTGATCGTGCTGGCAATGATCAATCCGACCTCGTTGGGGCCGGCCTTCGCCGTATCCAGGGCTCTTTGGCATGCCGCCGCCGCAATATCGGTCACAGTTTCGCCCTTTACAAGATGCCTTGTCTTAATGCCGGTCCTTTTGGTAATCCAATCGTCCGATGTGTCGACGATTGTTTCCAGCATCGCGTTTGTAACCGTAAAATCCGGCACACACCTGCCGGTGCCCGCAATGTACGTTCCCATCAGGCACCCTGCCCGGCCATGCTGCTGTAGCGCTTCCAGCGTCGCTCGATCAGCTCTTCGGGCGTAAGGAGCATAAGCTTGTGCGCAACTCTGTAAACCTGGCGGCGCAGCTCCCGGACAACACGGCCCATGTTCTCGTTTGTAAGGTTCTGCGGTTCTTTTATGATGCTGTCGGCAATGCCCATCTTTTTGAGATCGGCAGCCGTCGGCTTTAAGGATTCCGCCGCGCGGGGCGCAAGCGATGTATCCTTCCACAGTATCGATGCGCAGCCCTCGGGCGATATGACTGAAAAATACGTGTTCTCCAGCATGATCAGGTGATCGCCCATCGCAAGCGCCAATGCTCCGCCGCTTCCGCCTTCGCCGATAATAATTCCGATAACCGGTGTTTTTAAATGAGATAATTCCAATAAATTCGCGGCGATTGCGGCTCCCTGTCCCCTGGCTTCCGCGTCGATCCCGGGGTATGCTCCCGGCGTGTCGATGATGCACACGACCGGCCTGCGGAATTTTTCGGCCTCCCTCATGAGCCTTAATGATTTTCGGTACCCTTCCGGGTGCGGCATGCCGAAGTGCGCATCCATGCTCTCGGCAAAATTGCGCCCCTTGTGCTGCCCGATGACGGTTACCGGCATATTGTCGAGGTATGCGATGCCTGCGACAACCGCCCCGTCGTCCCCGTACTGTCTGTCCCCTTTCAGCTCGATGAAATCATCAAACATAAGATCAATGAAATCCCTGGCTTTCGGCCGCCCCGGCATACGCGATGCCGCGACCTTTTGCCATCGTTCGCCGGCCTCGGCGAGTGTCTGCATATCGTTCCTTATCTGCATGTTTTACCTCCCTTATACGGCATGTGCAGCTTGAGTATTTGCGACAGCCTGTTCCTCATCTCCTCCCTTTTTGCAATGGCATCGATGATACCATGCTTCAGCAGGTATTCGGCTCTTTGGAAGTCCTCGGGCAGCTTTTCACCGACCGTCTGCTCTATCACGCGCGGCCCGGCAAACCCGACGAGCGCGCCGGGCTCGGCCAGTATGATATCGCCCTGCATCGCAAAGCTCGCCGTGACTCCGCCTGTTGTCGGGTTGGTCAGCACGCTCACATACAAAAGCCCGGCTTCATTATGGCGGCTGATCGCCATCGAGCACCTGGACATCTGCACCAGCGACAGCATGCCCTCCTGCATTCTGGCTCCGCCGGAAGCGCAGACGATGATCAGAGGAAGCCGTTCCTTCGTTGCAAGCTCCGTGATATTCACAAGCTTCTGCCCGACCGCTGCGCCCATACTGCCCATCATAAAGTATGAATCCATGACCCCGAGCGCGGCATCCATGCCGCCGATTTTTACCGTACCCGTCACCACAGCCTCGTTGATGCCGGTCAGCTTTTTATACTTTGCGAGCTTATCCCGATAGCCGGGAAAGCCCAGTTCATCCTTGGGTAAAAGCCCCTTGTCGGTTTGGTGGAAACTCCCCTCGTCCGCCAGAAGCTCAATCCTGTCGGCGGCGCGCATCCTGAAGTAACCGCCGCAGAACGGGCAGATGCTCATCTGCGATCGCATCAGTTCCTCCAGCATTTCAACCTTGCAGTTTTCGCACGTGACCTGCTGTGCGACCAACTCGAGTGTCTGCTTTTCCGCGACCGCGCCTTGTTGAAAAAATATATGCTTCATACCCGCTCCTTCAGGTACACGGGGAGGAATTTCTCCTCAATCCACTTCGTATATACCCTGCCCTGTACAAAGTCCGGGGATTTTAACAGTTCCCGATGCATCTGCGCATTGTGGCTGATGCCGTCAATCCGGAGTTCCGACAGGGCCTGGTCCATGACACGGATGCAGGCGCTCCTGTCCTCTGCGTGCGCGATGATTTTCATGACAAGCGAATCATAAAACGGATAGATCGTGTCGCCCGGCCGCACGGAGCTGTCGACGCGGATGCCCATGCCTCCCGGCATATGCAGTCCTTCGATTCTTCCGGGCGACGGCGTGAAGCCCGTCAACGGATTTTCCGCATTGATCCTGCACTCTATCGCATGCCCCTTCGGAGCCAGATCCTCCTGCCTGATCGATATATTGCAGCCCATCGCCGCCATGATCTGCGCCTGTATCAGGTCGACGCCCGTCACGGCTTCCGTGGCCGGGTGCTCAACCTGGATGCGCGTATTCATCTCAATAAAATAATAGTTGCCATTTTCATCAACAAGATACTCGACGGTTCCGGCATTTGTATAGCCGGTCTCCTGTACGATCCTGATGGCGGTATCCTGCAGCGCTCTCATGATGTTCCGGTCAAGATTGCATGCGGGTGCTTCCTCGAGCAGTTTCTGGCTGCGGCGCTGCAGACTGCACTCCCTGGTCCCGAAGCTGAGCGCATTGCCGAAATTATCGGCAAGCACCTGGACTTCGATGTGGCGCGCGTTCAGAACCAGCTTCTCCAAATAAACCTCGCCGCTGCCGAAGGCCGCCGCGCCCCGTTCGAG
>ERZ764778.2904-NODE-2904-length-14159-cov-19.692853_pt1 | contig 14159 bp, 10 predicted proteins | sample MGYA00374951_ERZ764778 | MGnify/ENA primary metagenome ERZ764778 (study PRJEB28918, sample SAMN05720193) | bioreactor metagenome | isolation source: Anaerobic biogas reactor | place: USA:Washington, USA | collected 2015-08-08 ...
TGACCACCGCCGCCGGCATCACCACCGCCACCCTCCGCGTCAACCTGCCGATGTAAGCTCTATAGAGTGCAGCACCAGCGGTCTGCCAAGACAGTTCACACTCAGCGCCTAACGGGTTACGAGGTTCCCTTTGCTCTTCCGCCGCGACAATCATACAATGGAAGTCATGTGGCCTGAGACTGCCGTGCTCTGACAGGTGGAGAAGAAGATGTGTCTACCGCCTGGAGTTGTTGTACACAGATGAAGAGGCTTGCTTAACCGGGCGCACTACAGTGCTGGGATTTCGCTGAAACGAATCAACGAACCGGCCAGCCAGCTCTCAGCGGTCAGACACACGTACAAATATCTTATCACAGACCCCTCTGTGTCAGAATGGGTGAGACAGTTCCTTGCCAACAATTAGAGTAGAGGGCAAGGAGATTATTGCTATGCTGGATGTCATGGATAAGACACGGAACCAGAAGTTGTTGGCCCCGGAGAGAGGTGAGCCGCAGCGCAGCGGAGGTGAGCCGAACGCAGGGGCCGACAACCGGCCCGCCGCCGCCCCCGATCCGGAGGTCTCGGCCCGCCCGCACCGACGCCGGTTCACCCCGGCCTACAAGGCCCGCATCGTCGAAGAAGCACAGCGGTGCACCGGTCCCGGCCAGGTCGGGGCCCTGTTGCGACGCGAGGGCCTTTATTCCTCCGCCCTGACCCAGTGGCGGCGCCAATACCAGGCCGGCGCCCTCCAGGGACTCCAGGATGACAAACGCGGCCGCAAACCCACCCGCGATGCCCGAGATGCGGAACTCCAGCGCCTGCGGCATGACAATGAACGGCTCAACAAGAAGCTCCGTCAGGCCGAGCTGATCATCGAGATTCAAAAAAAAGTTGCGGCCATGCTCGGCAACCCGATCGAGACGCTCCCGAACACCGAGGAGATCTCATGAGCCTGATCCAACAGCATCGCCGGCAACTCGGCACCACACCACTGTGTCAGGCGTTGGATGTCCCCAGGGCTTCGTTCTACCGGCAACAGAACAGGACGACCTCCACCGTGGCGGCCATGACGCGCAGGCGTCCCGAGCATGCCTTGAGCCAGGCCGAACAGCAGACGGTCCTGGCGACCCTCCATGAACCGCGTTTTGTCGATCTGGCCCCGCCGCAGGTCTATGCCCAGCTTCTCGAAGAGGGACGCTATCTCTGTTCGATCCGAACCATGTATCGCCTCCTGACGACCTGCCAAGAGGTGCGGGAACGACGCGCCCTCGCCTCGCATCCGGTCTATAGCAAGCCGGAACTGCTGGCCACCCGGCCCAACGAGGTCTGGTCATGGGACATTACCAAGCTCAAGGGGCCGGCCAAGTGGACCTACTACTATCTGTATGTGATCCTGGATATCTTCAGCCGCTACGTCGTCGGCTGGATGATCGCCGCCCGGGAGTCGGCCACCCTGGCCCAACGCCTGATCGCCGAGACGTGCGCCAAACAACAGATCGTCGCAGACCAACTGACGCTCCACGCCGACCGCGGCTCGTCCATGAAATCCAAGGTCGTCGCCCAGTTGCTGGCCGACCTCGGCGTCACCAAGACCCACAGCCGCCCCCATGTCTCCAACGACAACCCGTTCTCCGAAAGCCAGTTCAAGACCATGAAGTATCGTCCGCAATTTCCCGAACGCTTCGGCTCGATCCAGGATGCGCGTGCCTTCGGTTGCACCTTCTTCCCCTGGTACAACCACCAGCATCGGCATTCCGGCCTGGCTCTCTACACCCCGGCCAACGTCCACTACGGCCGCATTGAACAAGTACGCCAATCGCGTCAAGCGGCCTTGGACGCCGCCTATCACCGGCATCCCAACCGATTCGTACGAAAACCGCCCCAAGCGGCTCTGCCCCCACACGCCGTCTGGATCAATCCACCCAACAACCCGCAAAAACAACCCATGAATTAGAGCTTAATTCCAAAAAGGAACTGTCTCATTCGACTTGACAACTACCGCTGTTTCGAGAAATAGATCGAGAGCAACCGGCCAAGCGTGCTCAATCGCATATGCATCGCGCACCGCGAGAGCCCGCGCAATTCCCTCTAGAATCTTGGGGTGATAGTCACCCGTAAGGAGTTCTATCAAGACCGGTAGAGCTTTCGGATAGGGTTCGCTCGTGTTCACCAAGTCCCAGACCGAATTGACGTTGACTCCTGCTTCTGCAAGAGCTTTCGCCACTGGTTCTTCGCTGCGCCTAAGTGCCTCATCAAAAGCTCTTCGCCTCTCTTCAGGCCACTTCGCCACAGGGACGATGCCCTCCTCTGCCCACTTGTCCAGGAGTTCCTGTAGCTTCTTGGGTGTCTTTGCCATGCTCATTGCCCCATTCCTGGAACACGTATGATATTCACCGCACCGCTATTCTGTGCTGCGTTGACGCCAGCGGAGAGCGTCGTCGTAGATCTTATATACAGATCAAACGTTCGTCCATTCTGTGCTGCCCAATGTGCATAGGTGGAGAGTTGTTGAGTCCACGATTGGTAGGCAACATTCTTGACTTCCGACAACACTTGAGCTGTCAGCCCATCAGGGACAATATAGCTATTGCCGAATGGTATTCGTACCTTGGGACCGATATCTTGTACGGCTCTCACTGCCGCCTCTCCAGCGGCTCCAAGGGTCCGCGCGTTCGTCAGAACACTGGCACTGCGTGTTGCACTGGTTGAAGCAGCGCCCAAAACGGCACTGCTCGACGCCAACGTACCTAGACCGTCTGCTCCAGTGACCAGAAGGCCTTCGCCTGTCAGAACCGGTCCGGCGGCACCGGCTGTTGCAAGGACAACGGCTGCTGTACCCGCAGTTAAGCCGACGGTGGTGCAGACTCTTCCAGCGCGGTAGAGATTCTCATCGGAGGAATTAAAGGGGTCCGGTACATTTTCCGGGGGGGGGGCTGCGAGGGCCCAGCCGTTAGACTCGCCGGAGGCAGACCCGGTATTCTTGTTGGCGGCGAGCGTTATCGGGCGACGCGTGTGAGTTTGTCGATGCGTGCGAGCTTGGAGGCGGGGAGGGGAGGGCGCAGTTGGCAGTTCTCAGTTTCCGGTTCCCGGTTGACGAGATACGAGATACGGGACGCGGAGTTTTTAGTTTCAAGTTTAAAGGCGGCGGAGTACGGGTCACGGATCACGGGTCACAAAACGGGACCCAGCGCTTCTACGCATCTGCGCTTCTACGCCGGGACGGCAGGCCGCAAGGAATGCGGTGTGCGGTGCACACCCTACGCTTGTCTGACGCTCCACGCTTCACGCAATACGCACCCCGCGCGACGAGATACGAGATACCAGATGCGAGATCCGTGCGGAGTCCACCGCGAGCGACGGAATCCGGTGATTCGTGGGCGGATTTGCGCTGGGCGGGGAGCGGGATTTGGTCCAAAACGTGCAACACCTTTTTGCGCGCTGGTGGTGACATTGCAGAAATTTTTACTGTAGGCGGGGCAGGGGGTTACGGCGGTTGTTTTGCGGGTGGCCGATAATTTTTGGTCAAAAACGTGCAACAGTTTCCTTCTGTAGAGGCGGATGTTTTTTCGCCCGTTTCGGCTGGCAGCCGGGACGCTTTGAAAAGGGAACAGAGGAGTTTCAAGTTGGCGGATCACGGGCCACGAGATTCGAGATACGAGCGACCAGCGACCAGCGACGAGCGACGACTGACGATGGAAGGAGGCGCTTTCATGTGCGATCGAGTGTGTGCGAATTGTGTGTATGCGGTTCGGGCGGTGGGGCGGTGGCATCGTGTGATGCAGTCGCGCTGGCCGGGACTGCGGACGTGCATCAACCATCCGGAGGCGCCGGGCGAGCTGCACGAGACGGTGGCGACGGGGACGTGCCGGAACTTCCGCGCCAGGCCGAAGCCGGTGGTGCGGGGCGAGCCGCCGGAACCGCCGGACGATTCGATCCGCTACATTCCGCTGACGCGGGGGAAGTTTGCGATCGTCGATGCGGCCGATTACGAGTGGCTCAGCAAGTACAAATGGCTGGCGACCGGCAACGAGAAGCGCGGCTTTTACGCGGGCCGGCGCGTGGGCCAGGGCATGCTGCTGATGCACCGCGCGATCATGCAGCCGCCGCCGGGGATGGTGGTCGATCATATCAGCGGCAACGGGCTCGACCAGCGGCGGGCGAACCTGCGGGTGTGCAGCCAGCGGCACAACTCGCACAACCGCCGGCCCAGCCGCTGGACCAGCTCGCGGTTCAAGGGCGTGTACTTCTGCAGGGCGACGGGCAAGTGGGTCGCGACGATCGGCTTCGAGGGCCGGAGCATCCACCTCGGCTCGTTCGACGACGAGGTCGAAGCGGCGCGGGTGTACGACCGCAAGGCCCGCGAGCTGTTCGGCGAGTATGCCTATCTGAACTTTCCGGCCGACGCCGAGACGATGCAGGAGCGGGGCTCAGATGTGGCGGTTCGTTCGGACGGGCGAGCTGGGGAAAATGCAGGTCCGGCTTGACGCAAGGGGCGGGGTTCGGCGATAACGTAGGCTGTCTGCGACATGACCCGGATGCCGTTCGGCAAGTTCTCTTCTGGTTGGCCGATGAATCTGATCGATACGCATTGCCATTTGACGTTTGAGCCGCTGGCGGACGATGTGCCGGCGGTGCTGGCGCGGAGCCGGCAGGCGGGGGTGACCGGGTGGATCACGGTCGGGACGAGCCTGGCGGACAGCCGCAAGGCGGTGGACCTGGCCGGGCGAGGCGAGAACCTGTACGCCTCGGTGGGGATTCATCCGCACGACGCCAAGGACGCCGACGATGCGGCGATGGCGGCGTTGAAGGAGATTGCCGGGAGCGACCGGGTCGTGGCGATCGGCGAGACGGGGTTGGATTTCCACTACAACTTCTCGAAGCAGCCGGAGCAGAAGCGGGTCTTCGCCGCCCATCTGGAGATGGCGAAGGAGCTGGGCCTGCCCGTGATCGTCCATTCCCGCAACGCGTTCGAGGAGACGCTTGAGATCCTCGACCGCTGCGGCGATGGACTGGTGGGCGTGGTGTTTCACTGCTTCGGCGGTTCGGCCGAGCAGGCCGGGCTGCTTCTGGGCCGGGGCTACTGCATCTCCTTTACCGGCGTCGTGACCTTCAAGAACGCCCAGATGGCTCGCGAGGCCGCCGCCGCGGTGCCGATGGATCGCCTGATGGTCGAGACGGACTGCCCGTACATGTCGCCCGAGCCGGTCCGCAGCCACAAGCCGAACGAGCCTGCCCTGATGGTCCACACGGCTCGCCTTCTGGCGGAGCTCAAGGGCCTTTCCCCCGAGCAGTTCGCCGAGCAGAGCACGGCGACGGCCATGCGATTCTTCCGCCTGCCCTCGGCCGAGACGCTGTGAGTGTGGGACCTTCGCGGGGGATGGGAGGCCCGTATTGCGACGTCAGGGGCGACCATATATCGGACTTCTGTCTTGTTTTACCAGGTGTCTAAAATGGTCTGGAATGGCGTTTCTCAGTATAGAAATGGCCGTTTTGCCGCTTCCATTTGACTTTTTGCCCGGCCGGGACTATATTTAGTAGCCACGCCTCAGGAGCCATCGAGGCCGGCCCTTATCTCTACCCGTGGCCTCGACGCGGTGGAGGATTTCCGTAGAGAGCGTCTTTTCTGGAAGGATGTGCGTAAGCGCTCATGGCAGGGATATTCGACCATGCGGTGGTCAGCCGCGTGCAACAGGCAAACGATATCGTCGACGTAGTGGCCGAACACGTCAATCTCAAGCGTAAAGGTCGGGAGATGGTCGGGCTGTGCCCATTCCACGAAGACCATCGGCCGAGCATGTCGGTCAGTCCGTCGAAGCAGATCTTCAAGTGCTTCGCCTGCGGCGCTGGAGGCGACGTGCTGAAGTTCGTTCAGATGCGCGAGAACCTGTCGTTTCCGCAGGCGGTGGAGCGTTTGGCCGAGCGTGCGGGCATCGCGCTGGAGTCTCGCCGGTCCGCCGCGCCGTCCCGGCGGGAGTCGGGTTCGGACATCGATCCGAACATGCTGGCCCGTCTGAATGCCTGGGCGCTGAAGTTTTTCAAGCAGAGCCTCAGCGATGCGGAGCGAGGGCAGGTGGCGCAAGACTATCTGGCGTCGCGAAGGATTTCGCCCGAGAGCATCGAGCAGTGGAACCTCGGTGCGGCGCCGAACGGCGTCGATACGCTGTCCAAAGCGGCGGCCGGGCAGAAGATCCCGCCGGCGCTGCTTCAGCAGGGCGGTCTGACGACGGGGGCCGGCCAGGACAAGTTCGTCCATCGCCTGATGTTCCCCATCATGGACGCGACGGGTCGCTGCATCGGGTTTGGCGGCCGCACGCTGGGCGAGGTGGGGGCCAAGTACATCAACTCGCCGGCGACGCCTCTGTTCGACAAGAGCAACACGCTTTACGGCCTGGACCGGGCCCGCCATCGGATCGTCGAAACCGGCACGGCGGTGGTGGTTGAAGGCTATACCGACGTCATCATGGCGCACCAGTTCGGCTGCACCAACGTGGTCGCGACATTGGGCACGAGTTTCACAACGGGTCACGGGCGCATCCTTCGCCGCTACGCGAAGCGCGTCGTGCTGGTGTACGACAGCGACGTGGCGGGGATGGAGGCGGCCAATCGGGCCCTGGAGGTGTGCCTGTCGCAGCGGCTGGACATCAAGCTCGGGTTCGTTCCGGAAGGCAAGGACCCGTGCGATTTTCTCCTGGTGGCCGGCAAAGAAGCGTTCGATCGGATCGTCGAGGCGGCCACCGACGTGCTCCAGTTCAAGTGGGATCGTCTGCAGACGGCGTTCGCGGGCGATGATTCGCTCGCCAATCGACGGACGGTGCTGAATGAATTCCTTCAGGCGGTGTCGACGGGCCTGGCGGCGAACAACATTCCCGTGCTGGACAGCGGGCTGATCGTCAACAAGCTGTCGAAGATCATCGGTCTGACCCCTCGGGAGATCAACGCGGATCTGAGCCGGCGGATGGGGCGGGTCGCCCGGACGATCCAGGCCGATTCCGGCCGCCGGGATGGGGCCGAACCGACGGACTGGGGCGAGGGGTTGCACGCGGCCGCGCAGCGGGAGGTGCTTGAGGTGTTGCTCAACGAGCCCGGACTCTTCCGCCGCTGTCGGAACGAGCTGCGCGAGTCTCTGTTCCATGTCCCGGCCCTGAAGCAGGTGGCGGTGGTGTTATTGGACGCGTTGCGGTCGGACGATGATTTTGTTTTTTCCTCGCTGCTGTCGCGGATCGAGTCGGTGGCGCTGGCCGAACGGGTGGTCGCATTGCAGGCGGACGGGGAGCGAAAAGGCAACTATGTTTCTCGACTGACCGATGCGATGGAGGTCTTGAGACGCCGGACGAAGGATTCTCAGACCATCGGCATCGATCCTGCGAAAAAGGACGTCGGCAGTGTTGCCGACAGGGAGGGGCCGCGTTCGCGGGGGGATCGACACAGTCTGGGCATCTCGTGACGGGCCGGGTCCGGAAAAGACCGGCCGTGCGAACCGGAATACAAAGGCAGGCGTAGCAGAGCAGAATTCGGTCTTCGAGATCGGGACATCGTCGAGGTGGTTGGGCAAGGGTGATGATCCGGAGTGTTGGCACTTTGGCTTTAGTGGAGTCGGTATTGTGGCGAAGAAAGTGAAGAAGTCCAAGAAGGCAGCAGATATGAATCAGACGAAAGTCAGTGAAACGACCGACACGCCGCAGACGGAAGAGCCGAAGGCGCAGGACACCGAGCAACTGATTAAGATGCTCATCGCCAAGGGCAAGAAACGCGGGTACCTCACCTACGAGGAGATGAACGACTCCCTGCCCGACGACGCCGTCAGTCCCAGCCGGCTCGAACGGATCCTCGGCACGCTGGACGAGATGGGGGTCCGCCTCATCGACGAAAGCGATGTCGAAGCCCACGAGGCCAACAAGGCCGGCGAGGAGTTCGAGGAGGACGCCGAGGCGCCGGAGGAGGCGGTCGGCGAAGAGGAGGATTCCCAGGAAGAAGACGAGAGCCTGGAAAAAGAGTTGGTCGAGGCCGAGAGTTCGCGGCGCATCGACGATCCGATCCGGATGTATCTGACGCAGATGGGCCAGATCCCGTTGCTGACGCGCAAGGACGAGATTTCGCTGGCCCGGAAGATCGAGATCGCCCGCATGGCGTTCCGGCGGAAGATGCTCCAGTGCGACTACTGCGCCCGCAACGCCGTGGAGCTGTTTCAGCAGGTCTACGACGGGGCGATGTCGTTCGATCGGACGATCAAGACGGGGACGACTCCCCTGACGGTCAAAGGGGTGATTCGCAAGCGGATGGTCACGAATCTCAAGACCGTAAACGAGCTTCTCGACATCAACCAGTCGCTGTTCAAGAAGATCGGCGGTAACCCGGACAGTGAGGACCACAAGGCCGACGCCAAGCGTCTGCGTCGGAATCGTCGCAAGATCGCGACGCTTCTGGAGGAACTGAGCCTTCGCACGAGCCGGATCCAGCCGATGAAGATCAAGCTGCACGGCATGTGCGAGAAGATGCGCCAGCTCGAGACGATGATCGCCACCGGCGTCAACGACATCATGACGGCCGATGACATCGAGGCGGCGCGACAGGAACTGGCGGGCCTTCAGGAGTTGGTCCTCGATACGCCGGACCTGCTGGAGAAGAAACTCCGAGCCATGGAGCGCGTCTTCGGCCAGTATGAAGAAGCCAAGCGCACGCTCTCGAGCGCCAACCTGCGACTGGTTGTCTCGATTGCGAAGAAGTACCGCAATCGCGGGCTGAGCTTCCTCGATCTGATCCAGGAAGGCAACACCGGCCTGATGCGGGCGGTGGACAAGTACGAATACCGTCGCGGGTACAAATTCAGCACGTACGCGACCTGGTGGATTCGCCAGGCGATTACCCGGGCCATCGCCGACCATGCCCGGACGATCCGGATCCCGGTCCATATGATCGAGACGATGAGCCGGATCCGCAGCGCGTCCAAGGTCCTCCATCAGGAACTGGGCCGCGAGCCGACCATCGAGGAGATCGCCAACGAGGTCAGCATGACCGTTCAGGAAACCCGACGGGTCCTGAACATCTCCAAGCACCCCATCAGCCTGGACCGGCCGATCGGCGACAGCGAGGACTCGTACTTCGGCGATTTCATCGAAGACGACGACATCGATTCCCCGGTGGCTTCGGCGACGCAGGAGATGCTCAAGGAGCGGATCGATATCGTTCTGAAGACCCTGTCGTATCGCGAACGGGAAATCATCAAGCTGCGCTACGGCATCGGCGACGGCTACACCTACACGCTCGAAGAGGTGGGGCGCATCTTCAAGGTGACCCGCGAGCGGGTCCGTCAGGTGGAGGCCAAGGCGATCCGCAAGCTCCAGCACCCGGTCCGGGCGCGAAAGCTCGAAGGGTTCCTGGACCACAAGTCGGCGTAGCCGGCGGCACAGATTTCACAGTCACATCCGGCCGGAGGACATCGAATCCTTCGGCCGTTTCCTTTTCCATTCTTCTTCTGATCCCCGCTCGACCGGCGCGACAGGCCCGTTCCCGCCAAAGCGGTCTCCACGCATGCGTCGCAAAATACGCGAGAAATCCGCGAATGGGCCGTTTTTTTATGTGACTTGGGACCATCCAGGGGCCTATCTCGTATAGTGAAAGAGGGTCTCGACAGGAGTATTGGGCCATGAACGCGACGGGTTGTGCCAATCAGCAATTGGAGCGGCCGAACGGGGCCGTTGGCCGGTCGCGCGTCTTAAGCTCTTTTTTATATTGATGTTATGGCATTTATGCCCTATCCTTGGGCATGGGAATGGCACGAGTCATGCGATCTCGCAATGCGTGCAAGCGACCGACGGCGATGCCACAGGGGGTGTCTTTGGGGGGCCATCGCCGGGGGAAAGGAGATCAATGATGTTCTCGAAGAAAGAAAAATCCAGTTTCGTGGCGGCGATGGCCATCGTTGTGGCGGCGGCCCTGTTGTCGGGCTCCGTGGCCCAGGCCCAACGGGCGACGCGGGGTTCGAGTGACAGCGGTCGCTCGTCCAGCGGTCGCCAGGCCGCCCGTCCGTCGCCGAGGTCGTCGGCTCCATCGATTTCTCGATCGACGCCGCAGCGAACGCTGCCTTCGCAAAGCAGTCGGGGTTTCATGTCGCGGCCTTCCACGGCGACTCCGAGCCGGTCGGTCAGCCCGCGGATCAGCCGCCCGTCCCAACCGAATATCCAGATCAATAGGGACAGTTCGCTCGGGACACGCGGCAGCATCTCCTCCAGCAGGACCCCGGCTCCCAGGACTCCGCCCAGCATCAGCCGGCCGGCGCCGGCAATGCCCTCAACTCCGAGCCGGTCGTTCTCGGCGCCGTCGCGCCCCGATTCGACGATCCAAAGGCAGCCGTCGATCAGCAGGCCGAGTCCATCGAATCCCTCGCAACAGACCATGCCGGTCTCGCCGTCTCCGAACCCGTTGACCCGCTCGACCGTTCGGGCCCCGGCGACCGCCTGGCAGTCGTCTCCGTCGGTTCGGCCAAGCTCGCCGAGCACACCGACGGCGCCGAGCCTCGACAGTTCGCCCCGTGTGGATGGTTCGATCAACCTCCAGACACAGGATTTGACATCGCGCCGATCTCCTACGCTGAGCCCCGATCGGGCCGACAGCCTCGGAAGCCGAATCGGCAAGCAGGATATCGATCGAGTCACCACGCGTTCGGCCTCGCCGACGAGTCCTTCGGAGGAGCGGACAAGGCCGGCGGCCGGTTCGACGGTGCGGGATCGACCGGTTTTCCAGCGGAGGTCTGTGCCGTCGCGGCCGGCGACGCCGCGTAGCAGTACGGTCCGTCCGACGCCTTCGACGCCTTCGGTCGAGTCGGCGCCGACCAGAGATGCCACGCGTCCGAGCAGTCGGCCCGGCGCCGTCGAGAGAAGTCGCGATCTGAGTCGCACCTCGCCGGATGTCTCCTCCCGTCGCACGATCACGACCCGGCCGTCGACGGACACCGGTGGCATCGACCGTATTCGCGATGCCACACGCGACCGCATCAGCGAACGAAGGGCCGACTCGGTCAGAGTCCGAACCGACGGCAACATCGACCGGTCCGAGCGCGTTCGCACGGCCGGCCCGGAGCTGCGCACGCGGACGGCGTTGGAGCCGCGTCTGCAACGCTCCATCGGGTCGCGACCAGCAAGGGTGGTCCAACGCGATCTTGGCGGCATTCATCGCGAGCACACGGTCCGGCCCCGCGTGGTCTATCGCGACCGTCCCGACCTGGTGCGTCACGCCCCTCGTCACGTGCATGTCTACCGCGATCCATACGATCGGCTGTGCCATCGAATCATCTGGCCGCGATACTATTATCCGATCTACTACACGTGGGGACCGTATCGCACGTTCAGTTGGGTCTATCCATACTATCACCGCAAATACGTATTCGTCAGCCTCGGCGGCTGGTGGCCCTGGGATTACGATTACGTGCGATACCACTGGTACGGCTACCATCCGTACTCCTGGATGGGCTATTACCCCATTGCGCGCGAGGTCGAGGGCGATACGTACAACTACTACACCTACAACTACTACACTGCCGACGGTGTCGATTCGACCGCCCCGGCCCAGACCAGTTCGGGCGGCCTGCCTTACGGCATCGACGCCGAGACCTACGCCAGAGTCCAGCAGAGACTCCACGAGCAGCAGGTGACTGAGCCGGCCGCCGCGACGGTAGTGGACAGCCGATTCGAAGCGGGCGTCACCAGCTTTGAAGCCGGCAACTATGCCGAAGCCGCCTTGGCCTTTGCCTCGGCGATGGAGATGGCGCCGAGCGATGTGATCCTGCCGTTCGCCTACGCCCAGGCGTTGTTCGCCGGCGGGCGGTACTCCGAGGCGGCCGAGGCGCTGCGCGCGGCGCTGAGCAACGCTTCGCCCGAGAAGGAAGGGGTGTTCTATCCGCGCGGGCTCTATGCCGAAGACGACGTTCTGTTCTCGCAGATCGAGAAGCTGCTGGACAAGGTGGATGCCTATGGCTTCGACGCGGACCTCCAGCTTCTGCTGGGTTATCACCTTCTGGGCGTCGGCGAGACGCCGTACGCGCGCGGGGCGCTGGAGCAGGCCAGCAAGGACCTTCGAAACGCCCAGGCCGCTACGGTGCTTCTGAGCGTTCTGAACAAGCAGGAGGCGGCGGGGATCGACAGTCCCGATACCGGGTCCGCCGCCGATGCTTCGACACCCGTGGCTGAGCCGGCCGCCGGAGCGTCGAAGGCCGGCGTGCTCGATCGGATGAAGGCCAGGGACGACGACGCCAACACCCATACCGGTCAGATGATTGCGCCCGATGCGAATCTCCCCCAGGGCCCGGCCAACAAAGAGGACAACAATGTCCCGCAGGCGATGTAGAATGCTGGCGATTTGTCTGCTGCTTGGCAGTCTGGGCGCACCGACCGTCCGCGCCGCCCGCTGGGTCCAATGGCCTGTCCTTCCGGGCCCGGACGATCAGGAGAACTCCGACATCGACGGGACGGTCGTGGTCTGGCAGGAGTTTGTTTCGCAGTTCGGCGATTCCGACGTCTGCGTGGTCGATATCAACGATCTCGACGGTCTTTCCGTTGCGGTGATCGGCGATGCGAACGACCAGACCCATCCGGCGGTCTACGGGCGTCGGGTCCTCTGGCAGGACCAGGTGACCTGGGGCGATTCGACCGACTGGGACATCCGCATGGCGGACGTGAGCGACTTCGATGCGCCGATCGGCTATGTGGTCTCCGACATCCCGGCCAACGACGAGGAGCGGCCCGCCATCTACGGCAACATCGTCGTCTGGCAGGATACGAATGGCGGCGACTACAACCTGTTCGGCGCCGACGTGACCGACCCGGAACAGCCGCGGGAGTTTCTGATCGCCGCGTACGAGGGCGATCAGCAGCGACCGTCGATCTGGCGGACCACCGTGGTCTGGCAGGACAACTACTTCGGCGACAACGACATCCTGGCCGCCGATATCCTGATGCGCGACCGGCCGGCCGAGTTTGCGGTCGTTCTGCTTGAAGGCGACCAGCAGAACGCGGTCGTCAGCGGGGACACGGTCGTCTGGGAGGATGACTTCTACGGGGACTGGGACATCTTCGCCGCGCGTCTCTCGGACCAGAACCAGGTAAGCGAGTTCGTTGTTGTCTCGGCCGAGGGCGATCAGCGTTATCCGGACATCGACGGGCATCTGGTCGTCTGGCAGGAGGACCGTGACGGGCACTGGGACATCTACGGCCACAATCTGGTGACGCGCCGGACGTTTCGCATCACCGACGACCCCGGCGACCAGATCCGCCCGGCCGTCAGCGGCACTACGGTGGTCTGGCAGGACAACCGGAGGGGGCCGTGGAACATCTATGCCGCCGTGCTGGATGGTCCGGAGGTCGCGGACTGTCCATTGCCGCCGGCAGGGGACGTCAACGGCGATTGCCGGGTGGACTTTGCCGACGTGGCGGTCTTGGCCGAGGCGTGGCTTCAGTCCCATCTCGATGGCGCCCTGACGCTCGGCCCGAAGGACGGGGAAGACGCATGGAAGAGTCTGGAGCGTCCGTCGAATGACGTGCCGGATCGAACACGACCGGATGAAAGAAATCGAAACAGGGGGGCAACGCGGCCGCTTGCCGGTTGAGTTTCTCGAATGCCCACGATAGAATGCGGGTTTCCGGGGCACGGTGCCCCGCGTCCTGTCGCCTCTGCGGAGGTGGCCGGGCGGCCAATATCGCGAATCGGAGAACGAAAACCGGATATGGATAAGCGGCTGCGTAACGCTTTGAAGGGGCTGACGAGCCCCGACGCCGAGTCCCGTCGCCGGGCGATGGAACCGTTTGTGAGGGCGACATTCAACATCTTCATTCGCCATTTGTATCGCTATCTCGGCAACGAGGTCGAATGCGAAGATGTGCTCGAGGATGTGTATGCCGACATCTGGGAAAACCCGGACCACCTGCGTGACATCGCCAACGATGCCCACCTGCTGCGGACCGTGTATCTCTATTACATGCGCAAGCGGCTCCGTGAGGTCTACCGGCGGATGAATCGGAACCTGGCGCTGTCCCAGGCCGACCTGGAGAACCTGGTCGCGCCGGAAATGGGGCTGCACGACCTTACGGAACAGGCGGAGCTCAAGCAGCTCCTGCATCGCATGCTCGGCAAGCTCAAGGCCCGCGAGCGCAAGGCCATCGAGATGTGGATGCAGGGGATGTCGAACCGGG
>ERZ764778.2909-NODE-2909-length-14141-cov-15.471745_pt1 | contig 14141 bp, 14 predicted proteins | sample MGYA00374951_ERZ764778 | MGnify/ENA primary metagenome ERZ764778 (study PRJEB28918, sample SAMN05720193) | bioreactor metagenome | isolation source: Anaerobic biogas reactor | place: USA:Washington, USA | collected 2015-08-08 ...
CTCTAAAGTCATCAAAAGAACCACGTGTACCCCCTCAATTACTGTAGGAGGTCAGTAAACCAGGAGAACCGCGTGTGCCCGTAGGGTATCCCCTTGGTTTTAGCAAACCAGGAGAACCGTCCCCTTGGTTTTCCCCATCCTGCTTTACTTCCTGACCCCTTAGGCTAAAGTCATTAAAAGAACCACGTGTACCCCCTAAATTACCTGTAGGAGGTCAGCAAACCAGGAGAACCGTCCCCTTGGTTTTCCTAGGAGGTCAGCAAACCAGGAGAACCGTCCCCTTGGTTTTCTCCCCTTGTCATCTCTTACGGTGTGTAGTCTCCTTTAGGCGGATCTACGGTAACTCCTCCATCAATAGCAATCGTCACTTTATAATCTCTTCCAAAAGGATCATCCGGCCATTCATTTAGGTAGTCTTCCCAGTTTTGACCAGCAGTTCCATTCCAAGTCTCTTCAGCTGAGAGAGCCCCGTTGAGGCTTGCATAGTATGATGATCCTGCACCGGTTAGTATGCGTACATTTGCATCGTGGGTATTTTCCTTAGCTGTCTGGGAAACATTGTTGTAGATTGGTACTGCAATAGCCACCAAAATACCGATAATAACGACTACGACCATTAGTTCTACCAGGGTGAAACCCTTTTGATTGCTGGTTTTTTGCATTTTACTGCGCATTTTCATTAACATTAGGCCACTCTCCTTTATTGATATAATTCCTTTTAGCTGTTTTTCTCCCACCATATAAATACTTTCCGAGAACACTGAAAAAGTGAGCTCAGCGTGTCACTCTGAGCAATAGCGAAGAGTCTCGTTGGTGAAATGTCTAATATTACAGACTTCCAAAAGAGATCCTTCATCAGATTCAGCTCCTCAGGATGACATTTATGGTGCTTTTTCAGTGGACTCATACTTTCCGGTTGTACATCCCCTCCTTCAAAGAATATCTGGCAACAGAACAACAGCTCATTTATCTACAGCACGCGGTGCGTTACTGTTCTTTAACTGATGGTACTGATAATATTAAATACCGGCAGATAAGTAGCCACTATAATTGACCCGATAATTACCGCTACAAAAATAATCATAATTGGTTCCAAAGATTTTAACAGGGCGTCTATAGCAAAGGTTACTTCATTATCGTAAAAGGCCGACATTCTCTCCAGCATATCGTCCAGGGCCCCGGTTTCCTCTCCGATGGCAATCATCTGCGTGACCATCGGTTCAAATACTCCGGTAGCCTCTATGGGTGCAGCAATGGACTGCCCTTCGCGGATACTGTCTTTGGCTTCTCCAATGGCATCACTGATGACGCGGTTGCCGACTACCCCTTTTAATACTTCCAGGGCTTCCAGTATGGGAACACCGGATTTGATTAAAGTTCCCAGGATGCGTGTAAAACGAGACACCGCCACCCGGTTGACCACTTTTCCTACAATGGGAAGATGGAGATAAAGCCGGTCAAAAAACAGTCTGCCGTTTGGTTTGGTACCTATCCATTTCAGCGTGACGACCAGCAATATAATTCCCACTATCAACCACAGAGCATTATCGCGGATAAAGTAGCTTATATTCATAAAAAATTGTGTAAACCCCGGTAGTTCTGTTCCCGAAGAGGTAAATTGCTCAACAAATACCGGCATTACAAAGGTGAGAATAAAAATTACTACCAGCAAGGCCAGAGAAAGCACCATAATAGGATAGATGGAAGCTGATTTGATCTTGGAGTTTATCTCCCGGTCCCGTTCCAGTGTATCGGCCAGACGCATTAATATGGTATCCAACGCACCGCCTGTTTCCCCGGCTTTTACCATGCTGACATACATGGGGGAGAAAATCCTGGGATGCTGAGCCATACTATCATGCAGGGACAATCCACCTTCCAGATTGGTACGAATATCTTCTACTGCCCGGCGTAGCATGGGGTTTTTGGTCTGTTCCTCCAAAATCTCAAAACTTCTGATAATAGGTAACCCCGCCCCAATCATGGTAGATAACTGGCGTGTAAACAAGCTCAGGTCATTAATTTTAACACTTTCAAACAAGGTTATGTTTACAGATGCTTTTTGGGCGGCTTCTTTGTTCTTGTCTTCTTTTAATTCCATAATGGTATAGTTCTGACCCAACAGCGACTCGATAACCAGATTACGGTTATCGGCTTCAAGAATACCTTTTACGATCTTGCCGGAAGCATCCAGAGCCCGGTAGGAAAATATCATATTCTCTCCTCCTGGAAGTTATTGATTAGGGTTAACAGTACGCTTTTTCACTTCTTCAGCACTTATCAGGCCACGATCGAAAAATGATTTCAGGGATTTTTCCATGGTTATCATGCCTAAATTACCACCGGTCTGCATTACAGTATTAAGCTGAAAAGCTTTGTTATCACGAATCAGGTTGCGCACTGCTGAATTAGCCATCAGTACTTCGCAGGCTAATACACGCCCGTTTCCGTCAGCCCGTGGTATTAATTGCTGGGAAATAATCCCCAGTAAAGTATTGGCCAGCTGAATTCTGATCTGATCCTGTTGATGAGGAGGAAAAACATCAATTACGCGCTCTACGGTTTGTATGGCCGTAGCCGCATGCAGGGTAGCCATGACCAGGTGACCGGTTTCTGCGGCGGTCATGGCAATGGAAATAGTATCCAGGTCGCGCATTTCTCCTACCAGGATTACATCCGGGTCCTGGCGCAGGGCGGCCCGCAGTCCCTGGGAGAAGCTGGGGCAATCAGTGCCTATTTCCCGTTGGTTTATAATACAGGTTCCATGTTTGTGCATATATTCAATTGGGTCTTCCAGCGTTATGATGTTGCCTTTTACCGATTTATTAATTAAATTAATCATGGCTGCCAGGGAAGTTGATTTTCCGCTGCCGGTAGGTCCGGTAACCAGAATCAAGCCGCTGCCCTTCAGCGGCAGTTCCCTGCATACATCCGGCAGTCCCAGTGAATCAATCTCAGGGATATTCATCGGAATTATACGAATAGCTATGGCATAGGAACCTCTTTGCAGATATATATTTACCCTTACCCGTCCCACTTCCGGCAGGGACAGGGAGAAATCAGCATGTCCCTGTTCCTCTATTTGTTTAAAGGTTTTTTCGTCCGGTATTAATTCCCGCGCAAATTTATAAGTATCGTCAGGGATAAGGTTGGGATAACCATCCAAACTTATCAAGGTCCCGTCCACCCGAAAAGTAGGCGGCCGCGCTACAGTCAGATGAATATCGGAAGCCCTAAGCTCTACTCCCATTCGGGCCAGTTCTACAACTTTTAAAACCTGATCAAACTTACCCACCCAACAATACCCCCTTCATTACTTCCTGCAAAGAGGTTAAACCCTCAAAGGCTTTATGTATACCGTCCCGGCTCATCGTAATCATGCCTTCGCTGACGGCTATTTCCTCCAGTTCATCTTCTGACTGGCTTTTATTAGTAATGGCTTTGCGCATTTCCGGCCCTACTACCAGAACTTCATGCAGGGCCAGTCGACCGCTATAACCTGATTGGCGGCACATATTGCATCCCACCGGAGCATAAAACTGTTTCCCTACATAGTCGGTCATATTAAGCTGAACAGCAGTATCCTCATCCAATTCATAAGGCTGGCAGCAATTTTTACATAAGCGGCGAATTAATCGTTGCGATACTACCCCTGCCAGTGATGAGGATAACAGATAGTTTTCAATCCCCATATTTACCATTCGGGCCACTGTGCCGGCTGCACTGTTGGTATGCAGGGTGGAAAAGAACAAATGTCCGGTCAGAGCCGCTCTTACCCCCAGTCCGGCAGTTTCTCCGTCCCGCATTTCCCCCACCATGATAATATCCGGGTCCTGGCGCAAAATGGAACGCAGACCGGCGGGAAAAGTAAGTCCGGCTTTGTTATTTATTTGTACCTGTGTAATACCTATAAGGCTATATTCCACTGGGTCTTCCAGGGTAATAATGTTTCGACTGGGTTCGTTCAATTCGGTTAATACGCTGTAAAGAGTAGTAGTTTTACCTGAACCGGTAGGTCCGGTGACAATAACCATGCCATGTGGTCTTCTGATCAGTGACTTTATTCTTTGTTCATTGGTAGGGCTAAACCCCAGTTTCTCCAGTGACAATATGGCATTGGTACGGTCCAGTATGCGTAAAACTATTTTTTCTCCATGAATAGAGGGCAGCGTGGAAATACGAAAATCAATTTCCCGGCCGTCAATTATTAAACGGGTACGCCCATCCTGGGGTATCCTCTTTTCAGAAATATCCAGGTTGGCCATGATTTTGATTCGAGATACGGTAGCCGGAAAGGATTTTTTCGGTAAAGACAGGACCTCCCACAATTCGCCATCAATACGAAAACGTACCCTTACATCGTGCTCCAGCGGTTCAATATGTATATCCGAAGCCCCCCCCTGCACCGCTTGTTTTAACAGGGAGTTAACCATTCGAATAACCGGCGCGTCATCAGCCAGTTCCGTTCCCGGGGTTTCCGTTTCCACCGTAACCCCATAATTATATTGGCTGAGTTCGCCCAGCAGTTTTTCCATCTTACTGTCTACCTGCAGAGCCGTAAATTGTTGAATAGCTGACTCCAGTTCTCTTTCTGAAGCCATAACCGGCACTACATCCATTCCGGTTAGAATGCGTATATCATCAATGGCCTGGAAATTAAGCGGATCGGCCATAATCAAGGTCATACGCCCCTGATTTACAGACAGCGGCAACACATGATGCTTGCTAAGCATATTGGTAGGCAACAGTTTTACCGTTTCCGGATTTATTTCCATACGGTTTATCTGTACCCGCGGGATTCCCAGTGAGAATTCCAGTACTTCCATTAATTGATCATCCGTAATATAGCCTCGTCTAACCAAAATCCTGCCTAATTTTTCCTTACTATTTTTTTGGTCAGCTAATGCCTGAGTTAATTGTTCTTCACTAATTAACCCGTTTTCTACCAAAATATCGCCCAACATTTTTCGCTGCGTTGCCAAAATAAAGTCTCCTCATAATAAAACCTTAATTAAAATAATGTCTAAATAATACAAACATTCTAAATTGCGACTATAGTCCCAACTCAAAAACATATTCTATATTATGGATTTACAGAAATATATTATCACATTTTGGATAATAGTTGCATAATTAAATGAAAATTTTTCTAAATGATTATTAAAATTTAGTTTGTGTCTTATAAATCGAATTTTATAAAATATTCATACTTGGGACTTTAAGGATATAATTTTTTATTACTTTAATCCTTATCCGGCCTATATTTAAGTTTTCTCCAATCATTTATACAGACCCATAAATATAATAAAAATTTCATGACTTATCCTTTGTTGGAATTATTCGACAACAATTAATAGGTCTCCTGCATTTTTTAGCAAATAGTCGGCTATCTTCCCTTTTATTTCTTCGCAAATACTCTCGTTCAGCTGTTATAGACATTGGTAATATAGTCTGTTATCTTCTAGGTATAAACTCTCAATTTTAATTAATTTCCGGAGGAATATGTTATGGCAGATAAATGGCTGTTTTCCTGTCTGGTTTATCTGGAAGATGAAGAAGGTAGCATTCAAAAGTTATGTGAAACACTGGAAACTGACGGATGGCAAAATTATGGGGGATATATTATTGATAATTCCGGTGCAGGAGCGCCGCCTTATTTTTATAAATTAAAAACCGATAATATTATGATTCTCATGCTGCATCAATCAGTCGATGACTGGCAAGCGAGTATTGATAAGATTAAGGATTATGAACAAGATGCCGGATTTAATCCAGATGATTTACTGGGAAGATCAAATATTCTGCTGGCAGTTGGTGAAGACTGGGAAAATATGATGGACGCAGATCAACAGATTGTTCCAACCAGTGAACCGCTTGATTTAGGTTTACGCGAGGGCAGATTAACCCGTTTTATGGGAAATGCCCGCGTTTACCTGGCAGGTCTGCCCACTTACAACCCCCGCTATGTAAAATTTCTGGCTCAAAAACTGCCGGTTATCGAATCCGGTCTTATCCGCCTGCAGATGGTGTCTTCCCTGATGCGGGATCGTAATGTTACCGTTAACAGGGAGCGTATGGAAATTGATCATCGACTCTCTAATGTGCTGCACTCCAATTTGGTTTTGGAACAGGGAAAATTAAAAGCGGCAGAAGATTTGGAAACTCAGATTCAGGCATTATCAAGCGCCTATGGAATCCTGTCAGGTGATTACAGTTTGCTGGCAGAAGGGCATAACAAGCTCAACACTGCCATACAAAAACTGCGTAATATGATGTTAAATGAACCGGTGCTTGATATTAAGCCGGAGGCATTGCATGAGCTAATGATGCCTTATGAACAGCGTCTTCAGGAGATTCAGGCTTCACTTGATGAACTGCGCCTGTCACGGGAAAATCATCAGGCAGCTATTGATGTGGTGCGTTCAAAAGTTGATATTATGATGAGTAAAACTAATATTGAAACCCAGCAGCAAATTAAAGAATTAATGGTATTGAATACATCCATGCAGAAACAAAGCCTGACTTTTCAGTTTGCTGCCGGGTTGATTGAATTTATTGTACTGGCTTATTACGGACATTCCCTATGGAAAAACCTGGCTCATGCTGCTTATGAAAACATCCCCGCCTTAATTCAGTTTATATTTGTACTGCTGTTTGCCGGTGGAACTGTATATTGTACCCACCTGTGGGCTGAATACCTGCAGGGCGAACACCATGTAAAGAAACAATTAATAGCAACTACTTTGATATTATTAATCTTCTTTACGGTTATTCTGGTAGCCAGTATTTTATATTCTGGTGGGATTCACTAGATACTGTCCATTAATTTAAATGCTTTGAGCCTTTCAGCCAACCTTTTTTCGTGGGATTCTTCTTCCCTGGCCAACTGTTCAAACAACAGGCGGCTTTCGGGATCTTCAGCCGCAGCAGCCATATCCAAATAACGCTGACGGGCATTTGCCTCAGCCTTGATAGCCGTTTCCAGAGCTTCACGGATATTCATATATTTCTCCTCCTGTTCACAAAAATGATTGTAAACTAATTATAGAATGATCCTCATAAAAATCCACCTACATTTAAATGATTTACCTATAATCAGGTTGTAATTAATCCTATTTTGCAGGGGTTTATGCTTAGGGTCGCTTGGGTCCGGTCTTCAGTTGGTTGTAGTTGGTAAGACTGGTTCCATCCTATAAATTTTCTACCTATTGTGTTTTGCAGGTTGACCAGAATCGCCTTTATCCCCCTGCGATTGCCTTAACCATAACCCCCTGTAACTTATTAACTATTAAAAACCGTCAGGTCCAATTAGAAAAAATCAGGATAAAATTTATTTAAAACTCCCTTAAATAAAACCTGCCTCACCATAATTAATCTCACTCATATTTAATCAATTAAAAATCAGTGAAAATCTGCGACCGAAGGGTCTGTGTAATCTGCGTCTATTCAACCCTGCATCAATTTCCCTGAGCGGAGGAGATTGCCTGTAATACCCGCCCTTTGTCCGGGGCTTCCAGCATTACATATTCTCCCCATTTAGCCGGCAGAATTAGACGCAGACGGTTCTGATGTGTTTTTTTGTCATTTAACATGTTGTTGTATATATCTTCCGGTGCAAAAGCCGGCATAAGGCAGTCAATGTTCAAACTTTTATATAACTTGACTATTCTCTCCAACTGCTGTTCAATAATATAACCATAATCCAGAGCCAGATAAGCTGCTGCCATGGTTCCCATGGCTACTGCCTCCCCATGACGCCAGGACTCATAGCCGCCTAATTTTTCAATGGCATGTCCAAAAGTATGGCCCAAATTAAGAACTGCTCTCAGGCCGGTCTCAGTTTCATCCTGTTCTACTATGGCAGCTTTTATTTTACAGCAGCGGTAAATAACTTCAGCTATACAGACGGAGTCACGCTGACTCAGCCTTTCAGCATTGATTTCCAGATATTCAAACAGCTGCTCATCACATACAATAGCGTATTTTACGACTTCTCCCAGACCGCTGCGATATTCCCTGTCTTCAAGGGTAGACAGGGTATCCGGATCAATTACTACCAGACGCGGTTGGTGAAAAGCTCCAATCATATTTTTACCCGCGCGATGATTAACAGCTACTTTCCCGCCCACACTGCTGTCCACCTGAGCCAGCAAAGTAGTGGGCAGTTGAATAAAATTTATACCCCGCTGGTAAATGGCGGCTACAAATCCGGCCAGATCACCTATAACCCCGCCTCCCAGAGCAATAATGCTGCTGTCACGCTCCAGTTGTTGTTCCATAGCCATGTCCAACAGACGGTTGGCCTGGGTCATATTCTTATAGGTTTCCCCCTCCGGAACTATTCCCACCTCGACCTGAAAACCGGCCTGCTGTAACGATGCTGCTGTTTTTTCACCATACAATCCAAATACACGCGGATTACTAACCAATAATGCTTTACGATTGCTAATAACCTCAGCGGATAATTCTCCACATTGTTGTAGTTGATTAGCGGCGATTATAATCGGGTAAGATCTTCCTCCCAGTGCAACGGTAAGTTTTTTCATTTCCCTGCTTCCTGCCTTCCCGATAATTCCCCTCTGGCACGGAGATAAGAGATGATTTCTTCTACTACCTCATCAACACCCTTGTTGTTGGTATCAACAATAATTTCTGCCTGCTGATACAGTGGTTGACGATGCTGCAGCATTTCTTTAATTTCTTCAACCGTAACATTCTTTTTTAACAGCGGACGGGTGCCTTTTTTGCGATTAACACGCTGAAATATATATTCAGGTTTAGCCTCCAGATTAATAATTATCCCATTTTCCTGCAGGGCTTCCAGGTTACCATCCCCCAGAACGACACCACCGCCAGTCGCAATTACCAGACCAGTTTGTCTGGCCAGTTTTCCGGCCATCAGTCTTTCCTCGGAACGAAATCTAATTTCCCCATAACGACGAAAGACATCACTTACTGACATGCCGCAAACTTTTTCTATTTCCCGGTCCATATCTACAAACTTACGGTTTAATCGTTCAGCCAGTTTCATTCCTACCGAACTTTTCCCCGTACCCATAAAACCGATAAGCACTATATTTTTTCCCATTTCCACACCTTTTTCATATAATCCTTATAACTATTAAACGCTTCCTTGATCTCACCAATATGATCATGTCCAAATTTTTCAGTAAAAGCTTGTGCAATTCCATAAGCCACCATGGCTTCAGCAACTACTGCTGCTGCTGGTACCGCACAAATATCAGACCTTTCAATTGTAGCGGCTTCCCTAGTCCAGTTGGCAGTATTTACGCTATTCAGCGGCTTATACAGAGTTGGGATTGGTTTCATATAAGCGCAGGCATAAATAGTCTCGCCGTTACTGATACCACCTTCCAGACCTCCGGCCCGGTTAGTTCTTCTTGCCAGTGCGTTATCCTCATAAAATATCTCATCATGTACTTGCGAACCAGGAATAAATGCATTCCTGAAACCTTCCCCGATTTCAACCGCCTTTATGGCTGGTATTCCCATCAACAGTGCCGCCAGCCTAGCATCCAGACGTCTTTCCCAACCGGTATGACTTCCCAGTCCCGGTGGTACACCCAGCGCCCCGACTTCAAAACTCCCCCCCAGCGATTCGCCCCGCCCCCTGGCCTGGTCAATATGTTCCATCATAGCCTGACCCGCTTTTATGTCATAACATCTGACCGGGGAGGCTTCCACCTGCTGCTGAAAAGCTTCCCGGTTCTCCAGGGTAACTGGTTGGGGATTAATAACCTTTTCACCTATAGATAACACCTGACTGTAAATGTATATGCCGCATTCCGTTAATAATTGCTTAAAAAATCCTCCGGCGGCCACCCGGGCAGCAGTTTCCCTGGCACTGGCCCGTTCCAAAACATTACGCATATCCTGGTGATGAAACTTAATGGCCCCTGCTAAATCAGCATGTCCGGGCCTGGGCCTGGTAACCATTTTGCTGTGCACTTCTTTGCACTGCCCGGCCCCCATAATATCCTGCCAGTTTTCATGATCCTGATTCCAGATTATATAGCTTATCGGACTGCCCAGCGTAACCCCGTTGCGCACTCCGGAAATAATTTCAACTTTATCCTTTTCAATTTGCATGCGTCCGCCGCGACCATACCCCTGCTGACGACGTTCCAGTTCCCGGTTAATTTCATGCAGACTGATATTAATTCCCGCCGGCATGCCTTCAATTATGCCAACCAAACCTTTTCCATGGGACTCTCCTGCAGTATTAAAAGTAAGCATGTTTTCCCCCTATTTCTTTTTAATGTAACCACCCGAAAATTGTTTGGGTTCCATGAATATAACAAAAGCAGCTTCATCTTTTTCATAAATTTTTCTGGCTATCAAGTCTGCCATCTTACGCCTGGCAATAATATTCATTACGATTTTGGGCCCCATTTTACCACTGGCTTCCCAGCAGGTAACCGGAAATCCTTCCTCTCTCAGTTCATCTACTATGTAACTATGATCACGATTAATAATTACCTGAATACCCCGGTATCCCATTGCCAGTTTTTCCTCAATAATGCTTCCGGCCAAAATCCCCAGTGCAAATCCGCTGCAAAATACAATTAACTTAACCGGGTCATCCAAAGCTCCCACTACCATTCCCAAGGCTATAGTATAGACCAGAATTTCAAAAAATCCGATAATCGCTGCTGGAATTCTATCTCCGCGAATAACTAGAATCATTCTGATAGTACCCAGGGAAACATCAATAATACGGGCAAAAAATATAAATAATAATTCCAGTATCATTCTTATACTCCTTCGCTAATTGTTGGGCGGGGAATCAGAAACTCTTACCCGACCTGCGGGCAGGTTTACTATTACATATAATAACTCATCATAACGATTGGTCAAACAAACTGTGCCACCCGGTGAAGGGACTCCTGATGGGGCAAAAATGCAATAAATTCTATGACTTCCGGGATGTTCAAAGGTTGGTTTGGTCTTGTATCTGATACCATCCGGCAAAAAATACTTGGTCTGAAAATTAACATCATACCGATTGGCATGTAAATAAAACTCTACACGGCTGGATACCCCGCTGGTAATAGCCTCCTGACGCGCCGACCGCATTACCCAGGCAAGTCTCTGAGCTTCATTATGCAACTTTTGGTGCTGAACTACCCGGTCAATATTCGGCACTGCTATAGTGGCTGTCACCGACATTATTAACATGACCAGCAAAACTTCAATGAGAGTGAATCCGCACTTATTTTTTGAGACTATGGCGAACCACTTCTTTCATAAATTCGATCTGTGGGCTAATCTCCAATAATATCTGCAGGGTCAAAGCTGCCTGATGAACAAACATAGGCACCCCGTTTAAGGTTTTACATCCCTGTTTACGACCTAATTGCAGAAATCTGGTTTCCTCAGGATTATAGATAATATCAACTATAACTGTCTGCGGCTGTACTAAGTTCAGATTCTCAACTGGTGCAGCATCAACCCGGGGATACATTCCTACCGGTGAACAATTAATAATCAGATTGGATTCCCGGGCACTCCTGGAAAAATCAGCTTCGGTAAGCAGACTGCCCCTGATATTTGTTCCATTGCTAATTGGAATCAGACTGGCGAGATGTTCGGCTCGCCCGGCTTCAATATCAAATATCTCTATTTCATTCATACCAGCCCTGGCCAGGGCTGCAACTATGGAACGCGCTGCACCACCTGCTCCCAGGATCATGGCCCGCCCTTTTACAGCCACATCTTCTTCACGCAATGCCTGAATAAAACCTGCTCCGTCAGTATTATGACCAATCATTTTATTATTTTCAAAATGAATAACATTAACTGCGCCGCAATCACGGGCGTCAACCGACAGCTCGTCCATATACGGTACAACTGATTCTTTGAAGGGAATAGTAACATTGACTCCGCGAAAACCCAGGCTTTGTAGTCCATATATAGCCTGACCCAGCTGGGATGCCTGTAAAGAGAAGGGCAGGTAAACGGCATTAATCCCCATATCGGCAAATACCGCGTTATGTAATCGCGGAGACAGGCTGTGCCCTATGGGGTTTCCCAGTAATCCCAGCAAGATTGTATCCGCGTTTATGTCCATAAAATCCCCCGATTAATTAATCACATATATTTCAAATTATGGCACGATGCCCATTTATTTTCAAGTTAAAGGAAGAACTCACTCTCACTCCTCGCTCCTAACTCCCTACACTTAAAATCCTCACTCAAAATTTACCCGTTTTTTTATTTTTGGAAGTACCAGGGTTTCAAGCAGGCGGGAGATTTTGGTGCCCATAAATTCTTTGCTGGCAATGGGCACTACGAGAATTGTATAGAGACCGGCGCGGTTGCCCCCCAGGATATCGGTAAATATTTGGTCTCCGATAACTGCTGTTTCTTCCGGTTTTACCTGCATATGGGTTATAGCTCGGTGATAACCGCCGCGACGGGGTTTCTGTGCCCGATGAATGTAAGGAATATTCAGGGCTTCTGCAACCTGCAGGATTCGCTTCTCGCCATTATTGGATAAAATACAGGCCTTAAGACCCTCAGCTTTTATTCGTTCGAACCATTGATGTACTTCCTCGGTTATCTCGTTACTGTTCCACTCAGTAATCGTATTATCCAAATCCAGTATAAATGCCTTTATATTCTGTTCTTTGAGCTCGTGGAGCGGTACATCCTGTAATGATCGGACATAAATGTCCGGATATAATTTGCTAAACATGCCTGACCTCAATTCTTAAATTTTACCCCCTACTCTACTGCACATTCCTCTCGTAATACCCGGGCAGCAATCTCTGGTGATACTGGATTAATATGGTATCCACTCCCCAGTTCCATTCCGTTTACTACAATAAGACGGGGCATTATCTGCATATACCAGTGATAACCCGGTTGGTAATCTACATTTACCGGTGCAGTGTTAAATACAATGTTATAGGATGAGTCTTGCAGACAGGTCACCAGCTTGGGGAAGAAACGGCTGCTCAGCGCAGTTAAATCCTTCAGCTCTTCTTCGGTCAAATCACCAAAATGTTCTGTATGCCTACGGGGAATTATCCAGGTTTCATAAGAGAACCTGGAGGCATAAGGACATATTAGCAGGAAATGTTTAGTGGAGCCCACTATACGTACATTATGCTGCTCTTCTTCAGCCAGCATACGACACATTATACATTCTCCGTGCTCTTTATAGAAGTGGGGAAATGCCTGCTGGTAATCCGGGACCATAGGCAATCCTATAATCTGACTGTGGCTGTGTCCCAGTGAAGCACCGGCAAATAAGCCTCGGTTTTTGTATACTTGAATATATTTTAAGCGTTCCTCGTTTTTAATACTGTTGTACCGGGTTACCAGCATGCTATAAACCAGTTCCATCTGTTCATAAGTAAAATGGTGAAATTCCAGGCCGTGTTGCGGAGTCTCTACCACCACCTCGTGATGTCCCAAACCATTGGCACAGGAAAACAATCCACTGGTTTCCTGATTAAACTCCCCTTCCAGGTTAAAAGCGGAGTACTTGTTGGGAATTGCCCGAACCTGCCATCCAGGCGTATTAATTTCCGTACCTGGATTGCGAAAAGCATCTAATTCTCCAGGGGTATAATGCTCCTGACCTTCACAGAACGGGCAAAAATTACTATTTATAGCATGATTGGTATTGTTGCGGTTGATAGGGAAATCCTTTGGTTTTAATTCTACATCGGTAGCAATAACTACCCAGTTGTTGCGGAAAACATCAAATCTTAATTCTGACATCTCAAATACCTCCTTGAGGGGAAACCGCCCTGACAGTTTTTATCCCCAATAAACAAATGATGCTAATTTATATATTATGATACAACCAATATAATCAATATTTCCCTTCCTTTTCTCCTATCCCTTCTATTATATCCGTATTTATGAATTAAAAGTATTTAAAATAGCTGGCTGACTGTTGACTTTAATAATTAATTATCATATTATTATCTATGTCAATTCGATAAATAAAAGCTGGAAACCGGAGTAGTAAACAAACCAGTACAGAGAGTCACACAAGGCTGAAAGGTGACCTAACTTTGTTGAACTCGCCGGGAAGCTCTGCAGGTGATTGAAATAGCCTGTAGCGGATAGTCCGTTATGCTAAAAGAGTGGACAAGAGATGTGGG
>ERZ764778.2915-NODE-2915-length-14120-cov-5.369214_pt1 | contig 14120 bp, 10 predicted proteins | sample MGYA00374951_ERZ764778 | MGnify/ENA primary metagenome ERZ764778 (study PRJEB28918, sample SAMN05720193) | bioreactor metagenome | isolation source: Anaerobic biogas reactor | place: USA:Washington, USA | collected 2015-08-08 ...
CGTCTTCCTGATGATGTCCTCGAGGACCGGGTAGTGGGTGCATCCCATGACGAGGACATCGATGCCTGAGCTCTCGAAAGAGTGAAGGTATTTGCGGGCCATGAGGCTCGCTATCTCGTCATGCTCGAGACCTTCTTCCACTATGGGAACGAAAAGGGGGCATGCCTGGGAGAAGACCTCTATGCCGGGATCGAGCTTCCTGATCGACCGGTCGTAGGCCATGCTCTTGATCGTGGTCCTCGTGCCGATGACCCCGACCCTGCCGCTCGTCGTGTTCCTTGCCGCTTCCCTGGCGCCGGGTCCGATGACCCCGATGACGGGAACGGGCATCCGTCTTTGCAGTATCGGGAGCGCGAAGGCCGATGAGGTGTTGCAGGCGATAACGAGAAGCTTGATGCCCTTCGTGAGAAGAAAAAGGGCGCTTTCCAGGGCATATTTCGTAACCATCCGGGGAGACTTGTTCCCGTAGGGAACCCTGGCGGTATCTCCAAAATAGATGATGTGTTCGTGGGGGAGCAGTTCCCTGACCTCCTTCAGAACGGTCATGCCTCCCACCCCGGAATCGAACATGCCGATGGCCAGTTTTTGCATGGTTACAGATTAGGAGAGATGGGGGTGAAATGTCAAGGCAATAAGGCCGCGCGCGAAAGAGGCTTTTTCCTTGCCTTTTTAAATCCAATACTGGTAAATAGAATAAAGCGATTCCCTGACAATCTGCCTTGTTCGACAGCTGTGGACCATCATTGCGGAACCCTTGTGTCGAGGGGAGAAGTGGGGTGCCCCGGGGGACGGCACGGGGAAAAGGGACTGGAACGGAGACGATGACAAGGATAGGTATCGCCTGCGATGAAGGCAAGAGCCGGGCCATTTCCGGAGATGTCCTTGCCAGGCGCGCCATGGCGTCGGGGGGTATAACGAGACCCGACCTGATCCTTGCCTTCTGTTCCGGCAGGAATGGACCCGAAGCCTTCTTCCACGGCATAAGACAGGCCGCGGGAGCCGATGTTCCCGTTGTCGGGGGGTCCGCGATCGGTGTCATATCCAACGACTTTCTCTCCTACAGGGACCCCGTGGCCGCGGTGGCGGCACTCGAGTCGGACCTCATCACCTTCAGACTGGCCTCGGCCGGAGAGGTGGACAGGGATGAAAGGGACGCCGGCAGGAAAATGGCCGGCGGTATCACCCGCGCGCCCGAAGACAGGCTCCTTCTCCTTTTCTACGATTCGATCAAGGTCCCGCCCGACAATGGTTCCCCCCCCATCATGAACTCATCGACGCCGCTCATAGCCGGGATCGGGGAAGTCCTGGGCGATGCCGTCCCTGTCGTCGGCGCCGGGCTCATGGGCGATTACGATTTCAACAGAACCTTTCAGTTCTGCGGTTCATCAGCGGCATCGCAGAGCCTTGTGGGTCTCATGCTGGGTGGGGACTTTTCCGTCTACCATCGCATAACGCACGGATGCACCCCCCTTGACGGGGTATGCCACAGGGTGACGAAGGTCTCCGGCCCGCTCTTGTACGAGATCGACGGCAGGCCAGTGGTCGAGATGATAAACGGGCTCTTCGACAGCGAGGAATGGCAGGAGGTGCAGCCCCTCGATTTTCTGACGATCGGGGTCCACTGCGGGGAAAGATATGAAGCGTACCGGGAGAACCGGTACGTGAACAGACTCATACTCGGTGTCATTCCCGACAGGTCGGGGGTGATAATGTTCGAATCCGACCTCACGTGCGGCGACGAGATCCAGTTCATGGTCAGGGACGCCGGCCGGATGGTGGAATCCGCCCGGGACAATTCGCGCCTCCTCGTGGATACGATAGATAGGGACGGGAAGGTGCCTCTCCTGGCCCTGTACATCGACTGTGCGGGCCGGGCAAAGGACTACTCGAACACAAGCGTCGAGGAGGCCGGGGAGGTACAGAAGGTCCTCAGCGCGCGCGATATCCCCCTCTTCGGCTTTTACTCCGGTGTGGAGCTGGCACCGCTGCGGGGAAGAACGAGAGGCCTCGATTGGACGGGGGTTCTCACGGTCCTTGCGAGGGACCCCTAGGATCCATGGAACGAGATCTCTTGAAGGATAAGATGGTTGCCTACTACAGGGATATCGCCGAGGACAGGGGGAGGAAGTATCTCAGGGAAGTGAGCAAACTCTCGCGGATCATCGCGAAGGCCAGGAAGACGGAAGAGTTCCTCGGCCGCTACCGGGTCCTCGTCGAGAGCTTCTCCGACGCGATATTCATGCTCGATGAGGACAGGAGGATCATCTCCTGCAACCGCGCTTTCCGGGGACTCTTTCAATTGAGGAAGGACGAGATCGAGAAAAGGACGCTGCGCATCATCACGAGGAGCGATGACGAGTGCGACCGTCTCACCGCGGCCATCGACGATATCATCGCGGGAAACAACACTTCCGTCCTCCCCTGGGAGTTCGTGAGAAAGGACGGCTCCTCTCTCACCATGGAGGTGACGGTCTCGCAGGTGAGAACGTCGCTTGCCGAAGACGCGGCGCCGATCGGCGGGTGTGTTGCCATCCTCCACGACATAACGGACCGCATCGCGCGGGAGGACGCGCTCAGGGCCGCCGAGGAAAAGTACCGCAACATCTTCGAGAACGCGGCCGAAGGGATCTTCCAGGTTGCCGCCGACGGCCATTACATCAGCGCCAACCCGGCCCTTGCGGGGATCTTCGGATTTGACTCGCCCCTGCAGATGACGGGAGACGGGGACCTCAAGACGAGGAAGACCTTCGTCAATCCCGAGGATTACCGGCGCCTCACCGGCATTCTGAAGACCCGCAGGTCCGTGGAGAACTTCGAATCGGAACGGTACCGGACGGACGGCACCAGAATGTGGACATCGACAAACGTCCGCATCATCGTCAACGAGGACAACGGTACTCACTATTTCGAGGGAACCGTCAGAGACATCACCCGCAGGAAGAACCTTGAGTCCCAGCTGCGGCACTCCCAGAAGATGGAGGCCATCGGTACCCTGGCCGGGGGTGTCGCCCACGATTTCAACAACCTTCTCACCGCCCTCATCGGGTACGGAAATCTTCTCCAGGTCAAGATGGATAAGGACAACCCCCTGCGCGTTTACGTGGACCACGTCCTCTCGTCGGCAAAGAGGGCTGCGAACCTGACGAACAGCCTCCTTGCCTTCAGCAGGAAGCAGGCGGTAAACCTTGAACCCAACGGTATCAATGAGATCATAACGGGGGTGCAGAGGCTTCTCGAAAGGCTCCTCAGCGAGGACATCGAGCTTCGCGTGCAGACATCGGCGAGGGAGATCACCATAATGGCCGACCGCACGCAGATCGAGCAGATCCTCATGAACCTTGCGACGAATGCCCGCGATGCCATGACGGATACCCGCGTTCTGACCATCTCCACCGCCCACGCGTCCATCGACAGGGCCTTTATCCACAAACACGGTTACGGCAGGGTGGGGACCTATGCGCGTGTTACAGTGGCCGACACGGGACACGGAATGGACGAGACGGTCAAGGAGCACATATTCGAGCCTTTCTTCACCACGAAAGAGGCGGGCAGGGGAACGGGACTCGGACTCTCCACGGTGTACGGCATCGTGAAACAGCACGACGGGTACATCACGGTGGAAAGCGAGCCGGGGAAGGGAACGGTGTTCCATCTGTATTTCCCCTCGGTGCGGGTGAAAAGGGAGAAGGCAAGGCATGTGGAGCCGAAGATGCCCTCGGGTACAGAGACGATCCTCGTGGCGGAAGACGACCGGGAAACCCTCCAGCTCATGAAGGAGGTGCTCAGGGAATATGGCTACACGGTGATAGGCGCAGCCGACGGGGACGAGGCGGTCCGCAGCTTCACCGAGCACAGGCACAGGATCGGACTCGTCATCATGGATGTGATAATGCCGAAGAAGAACGGCATGGAGGTCTACTCCGAGATCAGCAAGCTGGACCCTTCCGTCAAGGTCCTTTTCGTGAGCGGCCACGCCCGGGACGTGGTCCTCGACAGGGGTGTCGTGGACAGCAGGAGCAACTTCCTCTCGAAACCGATAGCGCCTTCCCTGTTGCTGGAGAGACTGAGGACTCTTCTCGACGCGGAAGTGCCCGGTCCTCTCTAGTATTCGTCAAGGATCCTCTGGACCTCGGCCGGGCGAGACCCCCCGTGACCGCAACTGGTCAAAAACAGACGGTCAACAGAGTCACGGCGGTTGTTCCCGGAAAACGTCTCATCACCCCTGCGCTTCTCGATACGTCCTATACGTCTTATACGTCCCACAGGTCCTATCCCTGTCCTGTTGGTCCTATCAAACCCGCTGTCGTTCGTTCTCTTCTATTTCACCATTCTCTCGAGGTTGCGCAGGAATTCGCTCACGAACCTGTCCGCCCAGCTTTCCTTGAGGAGCGGAGAGGTATGGGCGAAGGTGAGGGAAAGGATTTCTCCCACCGTGGCGGCGGAGATGACCATCACGTGCTCCGCTGCCCGTCGGCCGCTGGCAAGACCCATGTTCTCGATCACGAAAGGGCCCTTCTGACCGGGTTCGACGCGTCCGCCTTCACGGAGAAGGCAGGAAAGGGGAAAGTGCCGGGCCGCAAGCAACTCTTCGATCTTTCCCGCCGGGTCTCCGTACACGCCGGCAGAGAGGTTCTTTGCCGCGGATGCTGCAAAGGCCAGTCTGTCGCTGCAATCTCGTGCCATCCGCCATACGTCGCGGCCTCCGACGTCTTCGTACCGGATGCTCACGGGTGTTTCCATGCACCAGAGTTCTTCGTCGCCGATCCCCGCCCCGCTCGATCCCCTGATGTTGACCGGGGTGTCCACACAGAAACGAACGTCATCCCCGAAGTGCCTGTGCATGACCGAAAGGGCTATTGCCGCGAGAGCGGCATGGACCGTTGTCCCGGCGCGGCGGCATTTCTCCTCCAGGATGGCGGTTTCGGCTGCCTCCAGGGTGTGGACGCGAAAACGGGTGTGCCGCCTGCCCGGCGGCTGGAATTCGTGGAAGGGCAGCGTACCGCCCCTGTTGTCGACGGGGGGTGTCCCTGCCGCCTGACGGGGGATCTTCTTGTTCCCGCATTCCCCTGACGCCAGGAATTCCTCAAGGGATGCCCGGAGAGGCAAGGGGTCCATGCGCGGGACCTCGCCGGCGAGGATCCGCGCGCAGCAAAGAAGCAATTCCTTGGCCAGGCGGACCGCGGAGGTTCCGTCACTTATCGAATGGTGCAGGGACAAAAGGAGATAATGCCGCTCGAAGTCGGCCTTGTCGGTTATGAGGAGGGCCCTCCACAGATGTTGTGAGGTATCGAAGAGGGTGTCCACCTCTCGTTCGACGACGGTATGGAGGTTGGTTCTGCCCAGCTCAAAGAAAGAATGGATGGGGATGTCGCGAAAAGGCACATCGAAGAGAAAGGAAAGCGTTCCTTCCGCCGGGACGATGCGCGCCCGGAGCGACGGATGGCGCTCCCACAGGCAGCGGCAGGCGTGCTTCACGAGCTGGATGTCGAGGGGCCCCGCTATCCGTGTCGACACGCACAACACGGCGAGCCCTCCGAGCAATTCCTCGTGAAGGCGATAGAAGAAGGCCTCCCGTTCGCCCAGCGGCCTTGCCGGAACACCCCTTGAACGGTCCCGTCCCCCGGGCGTCGCCTCGGTCCCTGTTGCTCGCCTCACCATACTTAATCCATTGTGCTCCGAAAGGCGATGTTTTTGCAACCCCAAACGATGGGGTTCGCCGGGAAAGGGTGGCAATGAGACCGGGGCGTCCTGTCCGGCGCCCCGGTCGGTTCCTGTCGGTGCCTTTGGCCTATTCGTTGACGGCTCGTGCTTCCGAAGATATTTCCGGCTTCGATACGGTCACAACGGAAAGCTCCTCGGAAGACAGCATCTTTTCGGCATCGAGGATGATGATGAAGCTGTCCTCCCTTTTGCCCATTCCTTTTATGAATTCGGTCTTCAGATGACTTCCCACGCGGGGCGCCGGGTCTATGAGGTCAGGCTCCAGTTCGAAGACCTCTTCCACGGAATCGACGAGAGCGCCGATGATGGTCTTCTCCTCTTCGAAGGAAACCTCAACGACAATTATGCAGGTGTCGACGGTTTTATCGGTCTCCTCGAGCCCAAACTTCAGCCTCATGTCGAGCACGGGGACAACGCTTCCCCGAAGGTTGATGACTCCCTTCATGAAATCCGGTGTTCCCGGCACTCTGGCGACGGACGTGAACTCGAGTATCTCCCTGATATGGCACACGTCCATTCCGAACATCTCGCCTCCCAGGTGGAACGTTAGATACTGTCTTGTTTCGGTTATCGATGGAACGCTCATTATCTCTCCTCTCCGTGAGATCCAGGATCGGTCATCAAGTCGGTTTCTAACGCTGCAGTCATTCTAGAGCCTCTCAAACTCAGAGTCTCGTCCGTTTCCCATTTCCACTGTACCGGGATCGAGACAGATGTCCTCAGAGGCATCAACCGCAGTGCCGTTCTTTGGTTCTGACGCGAGCATCAGGATCCTTTTCTTGACCGATTCCTGCGGTTTATTCATCCTTTCTTTCTTCCGGTTCATCCTGAAGAACCCGATGTTGCCGAGCAGCTGTTCCGCCTGGCCCGAGAGTTCTTCGGAAGTGGACGCCATCTGCTCCGTCGCGGAGGCGTTGCTTTGAATGATATGGTCCAGTTGCTGGATCGCCTTGTTTATCTGTTCCGCCCCTGCGTTCTGCTCGTTGCTGGCGGCGCTGATCTCCTGTACGAGTTCAGCGGTTCTTTGAATGTCGGGAACGATCTTCGCGAGAAGCTCTCCGGCCTTTTCGGCAACATCCACGCTCGAGGCTGACAGCTTGCTTATCTCTCCCGCGGCAAACTGACTTCTCTCGGCCAGCTTTCTGACCTCTGTGGCGACGACAGCAAAACCCTTGCCGTGCTCACCGGCACGGGCTGCCTCTATGGCGGCGTTGAGTGCGAGAAGGTTCGTTTGTCTTGCTATCTCTTCGATGATGGAAATCTTTGTCGCTATCTCCTTCATGGCGCCAACCGTTTCCGATACCGCCTGGCCGCCGTGCTTCGCGTCCTCGGCTGCCTTGAGGGCGATCTTCTCGGTTTGTTGCGCGTTGTCCGCGTTTTGCCGTATGTTGGAGGACATCTGTTCCATGGACGAAGATACCTCTTCCGCCGAAGCGGCCTGCTCGGTGGCCCCTTCGGATATTTGCTGCGAGGAAACACTCATCTGCTGACTTCCCGAGGCCACGTTGTCCGCCGCGCTATTCACATTGCTGACAACCTCCCGAAGCTTTCCGAGCATGTTGCCCATGGCGCTCAGAAGCTGACCCATTTCATCCGTCGATCCGGTCTCCACGTCGATCGTGAGATCACCTTCCGCCAGGCGGTTGGAGATGAAGACAGCCCGGGAAACAGGTTTGGTGATGCTTCTCGTGATAAGGATGGCGATGGCGATAGAGAGGATAAGCGCCAGGAACCCGATGCCGACGAGAATGTTCCTGGTGTTCTCATAGGTCCTTATGGCCCCCGCGTAGAGCTGATTCATTTGCTCTGTCTGATACTTGACCATTTCAAACATGGTGGCCTGTCCTTTTTCCGTTGCCGGCCGCGCCTTTTCCATGTTGAGTTGTGCCGCCTCCTTGAGCTTTCCTGCCTTTATAAGCTCCACGACCTTGTTGTTCGGTTCTTTTCCCTCAGCGACAGCGTTCTGAAACTTCCGGAGTATCTCCTTCCCTTTCTGGGAGGTATCCAGCTTCTGCAGTTCGTCCAGGGCCTCTCTGTAGGCCCCTCTCGCCGCAGCTATCTTCGCGTTCGCCTTCTGGTGGTACTGTTTGTCGTCAAGGGACATCATGGTGAGAAGCCCTTCCGTAAGGTCCGACATGGCGGCCGAGGCGGTTCTGGCCAGCTCCACCTTGCGGTTCCCTTCCTTCACGATGCGGTCCAGATCACTGCTTATGGACTTGAGACCCAGGATGCCCAGGATACCCATGATGACGAGCAATACCGTGACGATCCCGAAACCTGCTCCAAGACGCGTTCCGATCCTCATATTACCCAGTTTCATTGTCTTCTCCTCCTTGTAAGCTGTAATGGACCAACACATCTATCACGATCAGGCAGCAGCGCCTGGTCACAGCCGCGTTTTGTAAAGAGGTATCAAATGAAATGGCTCCGGGGACAAGGCGGTCTGATGCCTCGCCATTCGCTGTCCCGAAGGCATTATCGTTCTTTCGCGAGGGTTGCTTAAGAAAAAACTCTGAGATAGCCCTGAGGAAACACTAATACCGCTCGGCGGATAAACATTTGCTTTTCAGGTGCCGGACGGTGGACAATATGGGCGAGGTTCGCACAATGGTCATACCTGTCTTTCTTCCCCATGCTGGTTGCACCGCGCGCTGTATCTATTGCCATCAGGGATACATCACCGGTATCGATGAAAAGAGCCTTAGGGAGAGGATCGACCGGGTTCTTGGCGGCAGGGCGGAACCCTGCGAGGTGGGGCTCTTCGGGGGCAATATCTTCGGAGTGGAGCCTTATGACCTGGAGAGACTTTTTTCCTATTTCATTCCCTACCACGGCATCATACAGGGTTTTCGCCTTTCCACGAAACCCGTTCCGCTCCGGGACGACACGGTCGACATCCTCAAGCGCAATGGCGTCAGGCTCATCGAACTCGGTATCCCCACCTTCAACGATGCCATTCTTGCCGCCCTGAACAGGGCCCACACGGCGAACGACCTTTTTCGTGCCTTTGACAGGCTAGGGGGGGAAAAGTTCAGGCTTGCCCTTCAGTTCATGGTGGGCCTGCCCGGCGAGACGATGGGCGACATCGAAGAGACGGTGGAGAACATGGTGAGGCTGAGACCGGAATACATCCGCATCTATCCTCTCGTGGTCCTCAGGAACACACCCCTCTACAGGCTTTACGAAATGGGAGAGTTCACCCCCATCACCTTCGACGAGGCCCTCGAGAGGGCGGCGCTCATCTACCGGAAGGCCCGTCAGGAGGGCATAGACGTCGTCAACGTTGGTCTCACGGACAATGAGATGGTCAGGGAGATGGTTGCCGGGGGGTTCTACCATCCCGCTTTCGGCAGTCTCGTGCAGTCGCGCGTATTCCGCAACGCCCTTCGATCTGCCCTCGGAAAGATCGAAGACCCGCAAGAAGCCACTGTCGTCCTCCACAGGAACGATATCCCTCTCCTCGTGGGTTACAGGAGGGAAAACCTGAGATTCTTCGGCTCCCTGGGCATCAACCTCAGCTGGGACCCGTCGGGCGCCGAACGGGGAAGCTTCGAGGTCATAAGCGGAAACGAGAGGGTGAAGGGCAGGATGATAGAGAGAGGAGAGTGACCAATGACCAAATTCCAATAACCAGAGAAACAGACAATAGCCAATAACCAAAAAAAGCGATACACGCAGTCCGTTGCGCCCTTCTGTTCGGTCAATTGGCTATTGGTCATTATCTTTTTCGTTGGTCGTTGTGATTTGGTGATTGGTTATTTCTTTTTCAGAACCACGTTCTGATGAACTTGAAAAGGTAGTCTATCCTGAGGATCCTCGAGGGTTCGAGAGCGAGGGCCTTCCGGTAATGTTCCCTGGCCAGTTTCCGGTCGCCCGAGCGGTAGAACCTGCGGAAGAGCTCGAAGCAGCGGTCGGCGGTGAAGGCCGCGCGTATATGGTCGAGGCGGCCCTGGAAGTAGGGGTCGTCGAAGATGGCTTCGACAAGCCCCATGCCCTGTCTCTTGAGATTCGCTATGTTGTGGCGGAGGCTGTCGGGATGACTGAAGGAGACGGCGGTCGGCTTCGAGAGGAAGCAGCCTTTCCTGTCGAAGAACACCTTCGAAAAGAAGACCAGGTCCTCACCGTTGTTGAGGTCCACGGCGAACTCGAACTTTCTCGCGTGGCTCCCCCTCATGAGGACCGCGGATGTCGTGTAGGGTATCCGTTTGAGGAGAAGGGCCTGGCACAGCTCCCATGACACGGCATCACCCGGTCCCTCGCCGGGACGGAAGGATATCCTGCCCGCGTCGTCCACCGATGAGGCGGCTGTCGTCACGAAATCTATCTCAGGGTCGTCGAGCATGACGGTGACGCGCGTTTCGATGGAGTCGTCGGTAAGGTACTCATCCGCGTCCAGGAAAGCGATGAAATCCCCCTTCGCCAGTTTGAGTCCCCTGTTGCGGGCGGCGGAAACCCCCTGGTTCTCCTGGTAGTGATAGACAACCCTGGGGTCGCCTGTGTTCTTCACCATTTCTCCCGTGGCGTCCGTCGAGCCGTCATCGATGACGATGACCTCGACGTTGCCGTACGATTGTCTCAGGCACGATCCTATGGCCCTCTCCAAATACGCGGCGTAGTTATAGGTGGGAATGATGATGGATACGAGGGGTGGTTCCTTGAGCACCGCTACCGCCTTCCCTTCTCTTCGAGCGCCCGCAGGAGCACCGCCTCTATCTCGTCGGCGTTGCGCTTCATGGTGAAGGATTCCATCTTCTTCCGCGCGTTCCTTCCCATTGCCTCCTGCCGGGCCGGGTCCGTGAGGGCACAGATGGCGGCGCTCAGAGCCTCGATATTCTCCGGCTCGTCGATGACGTAGCCTTCGTCGGTGGAGACGAAGGCCGAGGCCCCGTTCCACCGGGTGGTGATGACGGGCAGGCCCGAGGCCATACCCTCCATCGTGGTCAGCGAGCAGGCGTCGTAGTAGGTGGGATGGGCGAGTACATGGGCCTCACGGTAGACCTCTTCCGGCGCGGAGCGTTCTCCTGTGAAAGTGACGCGGTCCGCAATCCCCGCGGCATCGATAAGGCCCCGGTATCTTTCCTTCTTTCCCCGACCCATCACGGTGAGCCGCACGTCCTTGCCATATCGTACCGCTCTTCCCAGCGCCTCGATAAGGGGGGCGAGCCCCTTGAGTCTGAAATTTCCCGCGCAGAAGAGGACCGTCGTGGGGCCTGCCGGCCTCTCCGGCGCCGGTCTGAAACGGTCCGTGTCGACACCGTTGTAGACGACGTCGAAGGCGTTCCTGTCGATGCCATAGTGCGCCGACATGTGGTCCCGGACCATGTCGGATATGGCCACTATCCTCGTGAACCTGCGCCTTTTCACGGAGTACCCCTCTATCCATCGCTGGATGCCCTGGTTGAAGCTGTTCCTCAAAAGGAATGCCTTCACACTCCGGCTTCCTCCCGGTTCATAGCTCGCGATCTCCCTTTCCATCCAGATGCTCTGTACCCCGCCGTGGCTCTGGTAGACGTCGAGGTCCAGGATATTGCCGTAGCCCAGCATGACATCGGGACGGATCCTGCCGAGGGCCTGCCTGTGCGTCAGCGCGAAGGACAGGTTCCTACGCCACCGGGGGAAGGAATTCGTGCGAAGGCGTATGAGGCGGACGCCTTCCGTCTCGACACCACGGGCACAGAAGACGCAGATTTCATGACCTTTGCCGGCGAGCCGCCGGGCGAGGTCGAAGGTGTAGCGCTCGGCTCCGCCTTTTTTGGGGTCAAAATTGTATATCGCGAGACCGATCTTCATCCTTCGTCACTCCGCGTCGATAAGGGGCCCGGCAAGGCAGGTCACGCGCGCCTGCCCATGGTCATGAGGGAATTGTAGAAACTCTTCATCGCCTTTGCCTGGAGGTGGAAGCTCCACTCGGTGTCGGCGCGGTTCCGGGCATTCTCCCCGAAGGCGCGCCGTCTGGCTGCATCGCTGACGAGAAGCTCCATCTTGCCGGCGAGGTCAGCCGGGTCCCAGGTCGTGACGTACCCGGTCCTGCCGTCCTCCACGAGGTCGGGGAGCATCCCCCTGTCGGACACGATGGCGGGCCGTCCCATGCTGAGCACCTCCCGGAGCGCCCGGCCGGTGCCGTCGCTTCCGGCGCGCATCATGATGTAAAGATCGAAGGTGTATATCATCGAGAAGTAGTCATCGATGCGGTACCCGGCGATCACGACGTCTTTCTCGATCCCAAGCTCCTTGAGAGGTTTCATGACACTCGTCTCTATCTGGGAACTGCGGCCCACGATGACGAGCTTGACCCTGTTTACGCGGGACCGAAGCGCAGCGAAGGCCTTGAGGATGATATCGTAGCCGCGGTCGGGCTTGAGCCTTCCGATGACGCCGATGACGCATTCGTCAGGATCGATGCCGAGCTCGGCGCGCAGGTCCTTTACCGGACCGTCGTAAGGCTTTATCCCCGGGGGAATGACGCGAAGGCGCTCTTCGGGAAAGGCGAAGCTTTCCCTGTCGCGCGCGGCGAGCCGTTCGCTGTGGGTTACCAGCCCGTCCGTTCTTGCCATGGCCCAGGACATGAAAAGGTTTGCGGGGAGTCCGTCCCGCTTGTGGTCTGTCCTCACGAGCAGGGGCCGTACCCTGGACAACGAGAGCGCCGTGATGGCGGTGAAGTAATCGTGGGAAAGATGAGAGTGAACGATGTCGAACTTCTCTTTCTCTACGTAAGGCCTGAAGGAGGTGAGGTCATGCCACCAGTCGCGGGTGGAGAAGTACCTGTTGAGCCGCAGACCCTCGTAGCAGCGAAGGCCCCTCCTGCGGGCCTCCCTGTCGACGGTCCTCTCGTGAAAGTCCATGGGCGACTTTCTGTAAGCAACGACGACGTCGACTCCCTCGTTCCCGAGGTTCTGGCAGAGGGAAAGCACCGGTTCGGCAGGCCCCGTCCATTTCCAGTCGCTGAAAAGGTGAAGTACCTTCATCTTCCGTAGAACTCACCGATCGAACGGCATATGAAAGCGATCTCCTCCTCCCGAAGCGAGGGGTGGACGGGCAGGGAAATGATTTGCCGTGACGCCTTCTCGGCCTTCGGGAAGGAACCCTCGCCGTATCCGAGGTGGCTGTAGACCTTTTGAAGGTGGATGGGCGTCGGGTAGTGGACGAGGGTGGTGATCCCCCTTTCGTTGAGGTACGCCCTCAACGCCTCGCGCTCTTTAACGGCGATGACGTAGAGGTGATAGACGTGGTACGCGTAAGGCGCCGCGACGGGCCGGGAGACGGGCAGGCCTTCGAGGCCCCTGTCGTAGAGCGAGGCATTGCGCCTGCGTCCCTCGTTCCACTCGTCGAGGTGGGGAAGCTTGACGGAAAGCAATGCGGCCTGAAGCTCGTCGAGGCGGGAGACGAAACCCTGAATGTCATGGACATGCCTGTCCGACTGGCCGTGGGCGCGGAGCATGAGCATCTTCCTGAAGATGTCCTCGCTGTCGGTGACGACGATCCCGCCGTCGCCGTAGCATCCGAGGTTCTTCGTGGGATAGAAACTGAAGGCGGCCACGTCGCTCAAGGTCCCCGCGTTTCGGTCACTGTACCGCGAGCCATGGGCCTGGCAGGCATCTTCCATGATCCTGACGCCATGCCGTGCGCAGATGTCCCGTATCTCATCCATCCGGCAGGGCTGTCCGTAGAGATGGACGGGCACGCAGAGCTTTATGTCCCTCTCTTTCGCGAGAGCCTTTTCAAGCGCGGCGGGGTCCATGTTATAGGAGTCCTCCTCGATGTCACAGAAACGGGGAACGAGGCCGCCCTCGGAGAGGGCCATCGCCGTGGCGATGTACGTGTTGGGTGTGGTGACGAACTTGTCCCCCTCCGTGAGCCCGAGGGCGAGCCCGCCTATCTTGATCGCGTCGGTGCCGCTCGCGACGCCGACGGCATACCTCGTGCCCACGTAGGCGGCGAAGGCCTCTTCGAAGGACCTCACCTCCCCGCCGAGGATGTATTCCCCGGAGGAGAGCACTTTCTCGAATGTCCTCACGAGGTCCGCCTTGATCGCGGCATGGTCTTTCTCTATATCGAATATTCTCACATTCACGATGCAGTACCGTCCTTTTCGGTCATGGCATGCCCGACGGGCTACCAGTACTCCTTCCTGTACTTTCGGTAGAAATCGATGGTCCCGGCTATCCCGTGATCGAGGGATGTCGCCGGCCTCCAGCCCGTCGTCCTCATTATGCGCGTTATGTCGGCGTAGTAATCGCCGGGTTCCACCTCTTTACGCTCCCTGGTGAACTCGGTGAACCTGGTTTTGCCGGTGCCGGCGATGGAAACGATCTTCTCGGCAAGGTCGAAGAAGCTGACGGGGACGCCCGTACCCACGTTGAAGACCTTTCCGTAGGCCTCATCCGTGGCCGCCACCTTGA
>ERZ764778.2916-NODE-2916-length-14118-cov-7.310105_pt1 | contig 14118 bp, 9 predicted proteins | sample MGYA00374951_ERZ764778 | MGnify/ENA primary metagenome ERZ764778 (study PRJEB28918, sample SAMN05720193) | bioreactor metagenome | isolation source: Anaerobic biogas reactor | place: USA:Washington, USA | collected 2015-08-08 ...
CTCCACACCGCAGACTACGCGGGCGGCCGGAAATACTACACCTACGAGATGGACTGTCCTGACCCCTGTTTCGATTGCCCTACGGAGCTGGTCGCGGTGAGCCTGAACCGGAACGACGGGTTCGTGCTGAAATCGTGGACGGGCAACTGCGCCTACTTCGACGCCAACGGCAATTACCTCGGCATGCTGCCCGCAACTCTCCCCGACGACCCCGACGACTGGGTTACCGGCGACACCATCTACGTCAAATGCCTCAAAGCCCAACCCTACCTACATGGCTTCCGCCATGACCGATATGGCGGTGCTGGCGGGCGCGACTGCGGAGGGGGCAATTCCCCCGGCCGCGTTTACTGCCGTAAGCGCGCAGGTCCAAGCGCAGGTCGCCTGTAAACGCCGGTCGAGAAGTGTAGCGGTAGTTGGGGCGGTCGAGAAGTGAAGCACCCTTGGCAGACTCTCTGGTTTCCGAGGCATGGGGCCTTGGGCAACCGGGGAGGGAACGAAGGAGTGTTTCGCAAAATGGAACAGTGGTGCCAGATTCGTCAGCGGGTGCTTCGTGAGGGGGTAAGCATCCGGCAGATTCAGCGGGAAACGGGGCTTCATTTCGAGACGATCAAGAAGATTCTGGCGCATTCTCTGCCGCCGGAATTCCAGTGCCCCGAACGGCTTCAGCCGAAACTTGGTGCGTATCTGGAGCGGATTTCGTAGGTTATCGAGGCGGATAGGGAGCTTCCGAAGAAGCAGCGCCACACGGCTAAGCGGATCCTCGAATTCCGGAGAAGATTACGCGCATATCGTGGGGCAGAAACTGCCAAATGCATTCGGATTGTACGATATGAGCGGCAACGTCTCCGAATGGTGTGAGGACGATGAGCACTTTGATTACACCAATGCGCCGGAGGATGGCAGAACATGGGTGGATTCCCCCAGGAGTCCGTTCCGTCACTTCAGAGGGGGCAGTTTCCCCACGTCCAACTATACCTGTCGATCGGCATTTCGCTTAAATCAAGCTTCCCCGAAATTTGGCTACTCATTTGCAGGTTTCCGCTTGTCGCTGCTGAACGAACCCGCCGCGGGCACCGAAGAGACGGTGTTATTGCCCAACGGCGTGCCGCTCACGATGGTGTATGTGCGCGAAGGTACCTTCTCGATGGGGCGCGACCCAGGCGACCAGTCCGGCTGGTCCGATGAAGAACCTCAGCATGAGGTGCTTGTGCCGGGGTTCTGGATGGCCAAGCACGAGTTGACAAAGCGCCAATGGAAAGCCGTGATGAATACCGAGCCCTGGTCTGGATTATCCAACGTGCTGAATGATCTGGACAGTCCTGCGGTGTATGTGTCCTGGGACGACGCCAAGTCGTTCCTTACTGTTCTAAACGCTTACACGGGCAAGGTTTTCCGGCTTCCGAGCGAGGCGGAGTGGGAATACGCGTGCAGGGCGGAGACGGCCACGCGTTTTTACTGGGGTGCTGACCCCTATCTCGACGATAGCCTTGCGTACTGCTGGTGGTGGTATAACGCCGAAAACGTCAAAGAGAATTGCGCGCATGTCGTAGGGCAGAAGCTGCCAAATGGGTTCGGTTTGTACGATATGAGCGGCAACGTATGGGAGTGGTGTGAGGATGATTATCATCTGACATACACGGGCGCGCCGGGCGATGGCAGGGCGTGGGTGGACTTGCCGAGAAGCACTCTTCGCGCGCTTCGCGGCGGGAGTTGGGATTCGTTTCCGGGATATGAATGCCGATCGGCTAGGCGCGGCGAAAGCTATCCCTACAGCACACACAGTGTGATAGGGTTTCGCGTGGCCAGGTGAGCGAGCCCGCTCGTTGCTGAGGATGTCTCTGTGTGTGCCTGAAAGCGCTGCGAACGCATGCATGCCGGGCATGTCGTGCTTCATTCCGCACAGGGCGTCACTATTCGGAAAACGGGAGGCCGGCAGCGCGATTCCTCCCACGTCCCTGTCATCTGCGCCGGTCTGCTCTACCGGCCGCACCCCATCGTACCATCCCCACCAGCACGTGCCTTCGGACCATCCGGCCCCTACCATAACAGGGGGCCACGCACTGCCGAATTCACTGGTCGCGCCGTCCCGTATCCGATGGCCTATTCGTGCCTGAATATGCACTCAGACTGTCCGCGGCGGGTAGAAGTGAAGCGGGTGGTGGTTTGGAAGTGCAGCACCTGCCGCGTCAGCATCTTCATGGCGAGGGGGTGCTTCAAATGAGTTAGCGGGGGCTTGGGCAGGGGCCCCGGGCTGCGTACGCCGAGTGCCTCCCCCGAGAGGGTGGCGAGGTTCTGTGGAATTTCGCCGCGTCTTCTTGCGCGTTTCTTGTGGTTGGCGTGTGAGGTGTGTGAGAGCGAAACGGGGCGAGACACGCAACCCGTGATGCTCTCCTGTTAACGGACCTGACGACGTCCGCCATTTGCGTGAGCCCCAACTGCGTATTGGCGTTTGGAGAATTGCGCTGGCGGGAACGTGCACGGGGCTCCGATAGCATCCTCCTCACAAAATCCGGTAACATCATTGAATCGGGATTGATCGAGATCGCGTGTGCCTCGTCAGCCCTCTGTCCTCCTGACAAAGGGCTTAAGCGGGGCTAAGTTCATCAACCTTGTGGGGAACCCACATGAAACACCTCGTTGCGTTCGCCCTGGCGATTACGTTCTGTGCCACGTCCGCCGTAGCGGAGAAGTGGACCCTGGTTCTTCCGGACACGCCGGCCAACGACGCCGCCATAACGGCGGCCGTGGAGGACCTGCAATCGGACGGCGCGCCATTGGGCATTCAATTCTCCATCGGGGACATGAATGACGCGGAGGACAACGTAATCGTAGTGGGCGCGAGCTCCCGCAATGCGCACACAAAAACATTGACGGCGGACGGACGGGGCAGCTTGTCCGGCGTGGAATCCGAACAAGGCTTTGAAATCCGTCCCCTTCAACGTGCCCGTGGACGCGGCATGGTGGTGTCGGGCGGCTCGCTCATGGGCGAGGTCTATGGCCTGTATTGGATCTGGGATCGCATGCGCGTTTTCAAGGAGATTCCTGAACTGGACCTCAAAAGAGAACCTCGCCTTACGGTGCGTCTTACCGAGGCCCCGGACAAAGCGGCCTTGCGCAATGCGCTACGTGCCACAGCGACCTGGGTAGCCGATGCCCCGATTCTCGATATTGTGCCCTGGGACGCGGAACCGGAGGCCCGTAAGAATGCGGCCACGCGCAAGGACGTGCAGCAAATGATTGACGCGGCGCACGCCTTCCACATGAAATACCTGGGCATCTGTGACGAGATCTCGTTTCACCCGTGCCTGCAGGAGGAATTCGGCTTCAAATTGGACCCCGCCGACCCGGCCTTGTGGGCGGCGCTCCAGGCGAAATACCGTCGCCTATTCCAGGCGATGCCGGACCTCGACGGCGTCCGCATCCGCACCGGGGAACTGACCCGAGTGGGAGGCAACTACATCGCCTACGACGTCATGCACGAACCGGAGAATCATCCCTGGTCCCTCGAGCAACGCTACCGCACCTTTGTCCAGAAGATGCACGAAGTTGTCGTGGGCGAGTTCGACAAGATCTATTTTCATCGCACGTGGGCCACCACGTCTGATGAGCAGCATTCGAACGCCGACGTCTACAAGTCCATTTTCACGAGCGACGTGCCCACGAAAAACCTGTATCTTTCCCCCTATATGAGCCTGGCGGATCGCTGGTACTACCAGCCCTACAATCCCACCTTCAATCAAACGCCCCACCAGATGGTGGTTCTGTTGTCCGTTCTGGATTACCATGCTTCGGGAACCGTCAACGTCTTTCCCTCGTGGCCGGGGGATTACCACCAGGGCGGCGTGCGAAGCGTTTTGGCGAATGAGCACAGCAACCTGACCGGGGTGCATTTCGGCGCACATGGGGGATTCGGATGGAATACGTGGGGCCTGACCGCTTACCTCGCCTTCCGCCTGGCCTGGGATCCCGAGGAAGACCAACGGACCATTGCCCACGACTTCGCCGCCATCCATCTCGGTACGGAAGCCGCTGACGGCCTGGCCGACATCATTCTGCTGTCTCAAGTCGCTTACAAAGACGGCATCTATGTAAAGCCCGTGGCCGAGGCCATCCGGGGCAATACGCTCCCGCACCTGCGTCTCACCACATTCCAACTCATGGGCCTCCCCGACATCGATCGCGGGCGTACCCATCTGGACTGGCTGCAACGAGTGATGTACGCCCCCTCCAAGGGACACACCAGCGAGGCCATGGCCCTGCTCGACAGAGGTCTGGAGGCCGCACGCGAGATGGAGGCCCGCTTCGTCCCCCTCGCCGACAAGACCACCAATCCCGCATTGGCCGCCCAGGTAGCCGATTCACTGTGCCTGACTCGGCTGCTGGTGGAAACCAACCGGCTCTACGTGAAAACGATCTACGCCTATTTCGAGTACCGCGAAGCGCGCGACGAGCCCGCCAAAGCCCGCCTGGCACAGGATCTTGCCGCTCTCCAGGATGCCATGCGCCGATTCTCCCAAGCTCCTGGATTCGACTACAAGTTGTACGGCATTGAGGCGCTTGTGACCTGCGCCGCGGACGCCCTCACCGGCCTCGAAGCCGCCGAGGCCCGTCTCGCAGAAGCGCCAACCGAAGAAGAGGCATATCAACTCATTGCCGGGCAACAGGCCGCACACGCACAGGCGATAAGCAAGTACGCCGGCGAATCCACCCATTTCCTCCACTGGCGCGGCCGCGTGGACGGCAAAGATATCCTGCACATCAAAGGCGAAGAACTGAAGACCGAACATGTCGCCTACGATGAGCTCCAGGATATCTCCTGCGAATTCAAGGCGCCCCTTCCCCGGAAGGAGGTCACCGTTCTCCTCCAGGAAAACGAAGCGCTCGAGATCCATCCCTTCGTCCTCGAACAGCCCAGCGCCGCCAACGATTACACCGTCAGAGTCTATCTCTACAACCGTCCTCCCGGCTACGCCTGGTGGGATTTTGACCTCTACTTCGTGGATAAGCCTCCGGAATCGTTGGGACTGGAGACGCCATGGTAGAGCACGGGGAGGCAACTGCGTTTCCTGGTTCAGTCGAGCGGACTGAACACGCCGCCTCGGAGCAAGCCGCCCCTGCCGGGGGCGCCTTCGGCGTCAACTCCCTGGAGACGCCGTGAAGGTATAGACACCAGCGCCCACTTCAAACGACGTGTTGCCCGCGGAATCGACCCTTTTCCTGTCCCCGGGACCCAGATTCCCGGCACAGGGTTCTGGAGTTCTAATCACGGCGGCCGTGTTCGCCGGAATCGAGACGTTCAGTGTGAACGACTTGTCCTTGGACCAGGCGCATCGAACAGGACCATACATGGAATGAAACACGCCTTCAGCGGACTGGAGCCCGCTGGGGTGGGGTTCGATGAGGATACGCTTGAAACCCGGTTCGAGGGGCCGAATGCCTACCAGATACTCATAATACCACTGGCCAATGGTGCCGAAAGCATAGTGGTTGAACGAGTTCATGCCCGAGTGGAGCTCTTCGTACTTGTCGCTGTTCCATCGCTCCCAGATGGTGCTGGCGCCCGCATCGACCATGTAACCCCACGACGGATACGAGCGCTGCGTGGCCAGCTCCCCGGCAAGGTCGTCCTGGCCGAACGTGCTCAAGACAGGCATCAGGTAGGCCGTCCCGATGAAGCCCGTTGTCAGGTGATTGTCATGCGCAACGATGTTCTGCGTAATGTTGCCGACGACGGCGGCGCGTCTGTCTGCCGGGGTGATGCCAAACCAGAGGGGCACCAGGTTGGCGGTCTGCGTGCCGCCTTTGTACTGGTTGTCAGCGGCATTGAAATACCGTTCATTGTAGAGGTCTGCGATGACCGTGGCCTGGCGCCGGAGTTCGGCCGCGTCGTCCGCTTTACCAATCGCCTCGGCCATGTCGGCAAGGTATCGGGTAGAGAGATACTGATACGCGCCGGCCAGCGTCTCTTTCGGCGAGGACTCCACCGGCACCCAGTCCCCGTAGCGTCCCATGACATAGAGCCCATCGGTCGCTTTCTCGCGCATATACTGGAGCCAGCCGGCCATGGCGTCAAAGTTGGTCTCGATGATGCGCGTGTCGCCGTAGTAGGTGTAGATGGCCCAGGGCGCGACCGTGATAGCGTCGGCCCATCCGGGCGCGCCGGGCGCGGCGTTGAGCGCCGGCGCCACGTCCGTTGCCGCGCCGTCCGGGGTGCGCGAATCGACCACGTCGCGCATCCACTTTGTCACGAATCCCGCCACGTTCATGTTCCAGCAGGCCGTGGGCAGGAAGAGCTGAACGTCGCCTGTCCATCCCAGGCGCTCATCGCGCTGGGGGCAGTCCGTGGGAACGCTGTAGAAGTTGGACCGCATGCTCCAGAGGATGTTCTCCTGCACGCGGTTGATGATGCTGTCCGAGCACGAGAACCTGCCAATGGCGGGAAGCGCGGCGTGCATAACGTGCATCACGAGGGCGTCCCTGGGAGGCGCGCCAGGGTATCCCGTGAGTTCGGCGTAGCGGAAGCCCCGATAGGTGAAAGCCGGCTCCCAGACCTCCTCCCCCACGCCTTTCAGGATGTAGACATCGGCGCACTTCGCGCCTTGCAGGTTGTCGGTGTAAAGCGTGCCGTCGGAACGCAGGATTTCGGCGTGCCGGATCTGTACGCGTGTCCCTTGGGGACCGCTAACTTTGAGCCGGGCGCGCCCCGCCGCGTTCTGGCCGAAGTCAAAGATGAAGACCCCGGGCCTGGGCTCGGACACGGCCACGGCGGGGAGTACCTCCGTGACTTGGATTGTCGGCCCAACTTGTGCCGTCAACTGGCCCATGGGCCCGGTCCAGGCATGGGCGGGCAGCCAATCGTCATCGTTGAAGCCCGGCTCGCACCAGCCGGCAATCTCCTGCTGTGCATCGTGTGTCTCGCCATGGTAGATGCTGTCCTTGACGATGGGTGAGGCATGGCCTTTCCAGCCCTCATCGGTCGCAATGACCTGGCGTGTTCCATCTTCGTAGACCATCTCGAGCTGTGCGATGCCGCGGAGGTTGCCATCCTTCCAGGCGCCCGCCATGCTCCCTCCCCACCATCCATTGCCGAGCACCATGCCCACGGCATTCTCGCCACCCCGCAACAATGTGGTTACGTCGTACGTCTGGTAGAGGATGTGCTTTGGGAAATACGTCCAGCCTGGCGTGAGTTCGTCCTGCCCAACGCGCGTTCCGTTGATGAAGAGGCGGTAGGCTCCCAGCGCACTGACATAGACGCGGGCCCGCACGATGGGGGAGCGTTCCGTGGTAAACGCCTTGCGCAAATAGAACGAGCGGCTCGGGAAGCGGTCGGCCACGCGGCCCCATGGAGATTCGCCGTACCTGGCGACCAGCTTTGGCTGAACCCAGTCGTTGGCGTCGAAGCCGGGCGTTTCCCAGCCTTCGGGCCCTTCCGCGGAAGTGAGCCAGTGCAGTCCCGAGCGGACCTCAATCACGCGGCCGCCGGTCAGCGTGATGTGCATGCCAAAGACGATGCCCGCGATCCCGCGCGCGTGCACGCCCTCAATCGCGATGAGGTTCTTTCCGGGGACGAGTTCCTTCGCGACATCAAATGACTCCACGGCCTTCCATTCGTCGCAGCCGCCCAGTTCTTTACCATTCAGATAGAACGTGTATTCGTTGTTGGCGGCGCCCCAGGCCGTCGCCGAAGCAACCTTGGCATCCGCAGGCAGTTCAAAGTCCTTCCGAAAGTAGCGGGACACCTCGTCGGCACTTTCAGCGTGATGCCAGATCCAGTCGCCAAAAACCGGCTCGGGTCCGGCCTTGGCCTCCTCAATGGTGATCCACGCAGCGTTCCAATCGGCTGCGCTGAACAGGCCCATCTCCCAGAAGGCCGGTTCGGCCCACGGAGATGGGGCGTCCGCGTTGTCCCAGGTACGCACCGACCAGTAGCAGCGCTCCCCGGCGTGTAGCGCGGGACCGCCATAGGGAACATGGATTGACTGGCCGGAGATGACCCGGCCGGAGTCCCACAGGCGGCCCTCCCCTGCTGCCGCGGCCGCTTCCGTTGGCGCGACGGCGATCTGGTACGCCGTCTGTGTAGCGCCCCGCCGGGAATCGTTCACTTCCCAGGAAAGCCGGGGGTGAGCCGCGTCAAGTCCGATGGGGTTGGTCTCATATTCGCACCGCAGGTTCTGCGGGGCCCCGGGGCCTTCGGCATGGGCCGTTAGCGCCAGTACCGCACATCCAAGCCCGGTCAGCAACAATGTGCGTGCCATCTTCGGTCTCCTTTGGCGTTATGCCCTCAGTGTACCCTGCGAGGCCCGGATGGCACCATCATTCTTGCCGGACTTGCCTCAAACCTGAAAACGCACTTCCTCGACGGATCATCGTTCGCATGGATTCGTATGCGTTGGGCCATTGAAGTTACAGCGTCAGCCGCGCAGGCTACAACGATGCTTCAGCCGCGGTCATTGTCTTGCCGGCGAATGCCGAGCCTGTCCCGCCGAGGCGGGATTCCGGCAAGGCGGAAGCCCCAGGGCCAGCGCAACGAATCGAGGCAAATCCTCTCACTCCGCGTGGCACATAAACTGGGGACAGGTCAGTTCCTCTCCAGATTCAGCACGTCCTCGAACACGAATGCTTCCCGCTCATTGACGCTCCGCGGAAGCGCACGGAAGTTGCGCACGACAAGTCCGTCGACATGCCGCGCGAAGAGGGCGTAGGCGGGCAGGTCGCCGAACATCCAGAACTCGGGGTACTCCTCGTCCACTTCGGGAACAGGCGATTTGATGTCGAGTTGTTCGCCCCCGGCGCGATAGGCGATATCGATGTCCTCCAGAACAATGTCTTTCGCGTACAGACCTGGTATCCCGCTGATCACGCAGGGGAATTCCACGCCGGTCGCGGTGAGCTGCCTGACGGTGATATGTTCCAGCGCGCCCGCCCGGTCTTTGTCCTTCCAGCGGTTGCGGTTGCCCAGACGGATGAAGAGGGGCGTGGTGACATTGTTCGCCGAGACATTTCGCACGGTGACGTTGCGCACGGCGGCGCCGTCGACGCTCTCCAGAGCGATTGCAGAAAGTGCCCAGGGCCAAATCTCTTCCGTGAAGAGCCGGCAGTCTTCGATCAGAACATCGGAGATGTCGGACCACGTTTCGGTGCCTATCTTGATGCAGTTGGCCGCGCTTCGGATCGCGCATCGCGTAATGCGGATGTTCGTCATGGCGCGGCTGACATCCCCGGCGAATCCGTTCTTCAGCACGATGCCGTCGTCGCCCGTGGAAATGAAACATCGGGTAATCGCCACCTCGCTCGAGCCAACGATGTCGATGCCATCGGTGTTTTCGCCGTGGTAATTGTTGTCCAGGACAACGCCCTCGACTTGAACGCCCTTGCACCGGTCAAGCGATAGCGACCAACCCGGGGAATTCTCGATGATGAGATTGCTCACAACAAGGTTCGAGGACTCGTTCAGCCGAATAAAGGGAGACGGACGGCCCGGAACCTTCTTGCGTTTGCAGGCGAAGTGGACGGACCTCGCCTCCTCGAGGGAGAAGACTTCGGGCGGCGTCACGGGCGCGTTCATCCGAGGAGGTTGCCACCAGGCTTGGCCCTCTCCTGCGATCTTCCCCGGCCCTTCTATGCGCACGTTTTGGGCTTTGTCGCAATGGATGAAATGCGGTGGAGCGTAGTGCGAGGGGTCCCGGCTGGCCCGGAGAACAGCGTCCCTGGCGATGCGCAGGGTGACGTCGCTCTTCAACTCCAGAGTACCGGAGACAAAGTCGCCGCCGGCGATCCAGACTGTACCGCCGCCCTGGCCGTGCGCCGCCTCGATGGCGTTCTGGATGGCCGCGGTGTCGACGGTCTTGCCATCCCCGACGGCCCCGAAGTCCTGCACGTCAAACACGGGACCGAAAGGTGCGGTCCTATCGAAATCGATGTATTCGCCGCAGGGAATGTCCTGAAGAAACTCGCCGGGGGTGCTCGGGCGCGCCTCCAACGGTCTCAACTCGGTCGGGAGCGCGGCGCCGGGCGTGCGCTGCGTGCCCTCCGCCACCCGGAAACCCTCGAGCATGCGTGGGGAGGCGGGATTGGTGACGGGATGTGGCACGCCGGCTCCGCCATTCTCCGCGCGAGCCACTGCCAGCGGAATCAGGAACAGCACAGTGAAGAATTGGACGGGAGATGCATGTTTCACGGTTATGGAATTCCCAATTCGTTCATGCGGGTTCGCACAGCAACGCCCCGGCGGATTCTCTGGTAGAGTAGGCGCGTGACTTGCTCCTGTCAAACCAAGCGGTGCTCCGGTGATAGTCGCTTCCTGGGTGAAGTCCCCGGCGTTTCATGGAAACCTCCGTTCGATGCGAGCATCGGGCAGCAGCATGGCTTGCTCGGGCGGTCAATTCCCAGTTCATGCTGCACCAATTCCCGGGATTTCGCGCATTTGACTGGAGGCAGCGCACTCGGCGACGATGAGGAGGTCTGGGGAATGTGCGCAGGGCAAACGCACCGGTACGGACAGGGAGGCGACCATGATCGAACTCGGCATGCACACCGACAACTGGCGTCCGTTGAGCGGGGGGTTTGACAAGGCGGCGGATGCCGCGGTCAAGTATGGGATCGAACATCTCGAGTTTGGGGCGATTCACGGCCAGTACTTCATCCAGGCCATGGGCTATGAGCCCGGCATCTCGCTGGAATCGAATCCGCGCGCGCTGAAACGGTATTGCGACAAGCGTGGTTTGAAAATCTCGCAAATTGACGGGGCGTTCCCCCTCATGGGGCCGGATGGTTCCGCGTATGGCGTACAGTATGTGCGGCAATGCATCCGGTTTGCGGCGGAGCTGGACTGTCCCATGGTGGACACGACGGACGGCGCATTCAAAATCGAGGGCCTTAGCCGGGATGAGGTTTTCCGCATCACATGCGACAACTACCGGCAAGTGCTGTCCTGGGCGGAGGATTACCGGATTGTCATCAATGTCGAGCCGCACGGCCCCTATACGAACGACGGCGAGTTCATGGTCAAGCTGTTCAAGCACTTCGATTCCGAGTGGCTGCGGTGCAATTTCGACACGGGGAATTCGTTCATTGCGGGACACGAGCCGCTCGAATACCTGCAGACCTTGCGCGCCTACGTGTCGCACTGCCACATCAAGGACGTGAGTGAAGGGTTGGCGGCCGCGGCGCGCGGGGAAGAAACCGGCATCGCGTGCAGCGAGGTCCCAATCGGCGGCGGCGTGAACGCGGACAACATCAAGAAATGTCTCGCCTTCTTGAAGGAGACCAAGTGGGACGGCGTGGTCTCGCTCGAATGCTACGGCGCGGACGAGAATATCCACAAGAGCGTGCAGTTCCTGCGGCCGCTTGTGTGAGTCGAGAAAGTACGGTATTGCGCGCCCCTTCACCAACTGGCGCCAATATGGAGAGTTGTCGAAAAGCCCCCCGACGATTGCGCTTCTTCTCCCGTTGGGTGTAAGGGCATCGTGATCGCGGAGGGCGACCCCTGTATCGTATCGCGGCGCTTTCGGGCGCCCGTTTCGAAGCGCTGTCTCACCGGCGATTCCCGCAAAATGGCCTCTTGGCAAGTCCATTCGCGGTCTCTTGACACATCCGGCATGCGGCTCTATGATCGTTGAAGTGAATGGGGCTCCATTGACCATGGGAAATCCACAAAGGGCGGATTTCGGCCCAAACGCATGGGGGTGCTGAAGCCATGCTTCGGCGTTTCGTCGGCCAGGCCAGTCACACCGGCACGATCGTGATTCGCGGTCGTCATCGCAAACAGTCCGTGCCGGCTGCCGGATTGCGGTATGCGTGCACGAATTCGTCGATATCAACCAGGCGCGGGTCCTGAGCATTGCGATCAGAGAGGGAATCTGCCATGTTACATAAGACCGATCGCCGGACGTTCGTGAAGAGTGCGCTTGCGGCGCCTGCTGCCATGGCGCTGTCGATGCAGGCCAGTGGACAGGACCCGGCCGCGCCGGCCCCGCAGCAGGCAGCGCCCATTGCCGCGCTTCCCCAGGGCAGAATCGGGAACTTGCAGGTCAGCCGCCTCCTGCTTGGGGGAAACCTGTTGACCCACTTCACGCACAGCCGCGACTTGAAGTATGTCTACAATCTCGCCGCGCATTACAATACGGACGATAAGATCATCGAGACGATGGCGGTCGCGGAACAGAACGGGATCAATACCCTCGTCATCCATACGGTGCCTCACGTGCTCGACACCCTGCGGAAGTACCGAGTCGAGATGGGCGGAAAGATCCAGTGGATCATCTGTCCGACGGCGCCGGTGGGCAACGACCTGAGCGAATATGCCAGGCAGGTCGAGGCACTGGTGAAGGACGGTTGCGAGGCGGTCTACCTGTGGGGGGTCCACTCGGATAAGCTCGTCGCGGAAGGCCGCGGCGAGGTGCTCGCCAGGCTGGTCGCCCTCGTGAAGGAGCACGGCATTCCGTCCGGCGTCGGCGCTCACGATTCGAATGTGATCATGTACTGCGAGAAGAATAGCGTGGGTGCGGATTTCTACATCAAGACGCTCCACCATCACAAATATCCGACCGCCCCCAAGCCCCACGAACTCACGGCGGCATATGCCGAGATCCCCGGCTACTGGTGCCGGGACCCGCAGGAACTCTCCGAGTTCATGGCGACGGTCGAGAAGCCGTGGATCGCGTTCAAGGTCATGGCGGCGGGCGCCATCGAACCCGCGAGCGCCTTCCAATACGCCTTCAAGAATGGCGCGGACCATGTCCTTGCGGGGATGTTTGATTACGAAATCGCAGAGGACGCCAAGATCGCGTGCGACATCCTCTCCAATCTCGAGAGAACGCGTCCATGGAGAAGCTGACAAGGGTGTTTGCTGCCGCGATCGCGTGTCTGGTCACTCAGCAGTTCACGTTCGCGGACGAGGCGTCAGCGGCCCGTCCCGCATTTTTCGCGTTCTGCATGGACACGCACGACAGCCAGAAACGCACTCTTGAGCAACAGGCCGCGCTGCTTGAGGAGTTGGGGTATGACGGCGCGGGGCATCTCTGGCTGGACAATCTCGAGGAACGCATCAAGACGCTCGACGCCCACGGGCTCAGGTTGTTTCAAGTGTATCTGCAGGTCAACATCGCGGCAGATGCCAATTCTCCGTACGATCCGCGGCTGAAGGAATCGCTCCCGCTGCTGAGGGGCCGCAAGACGATGCTGGCTTTGTTGATGAGCGGAGCCGCCCCATCGGATCCGGCGCTGGATGAGCGGGCCGTGGCTCTCGTTCAAGAAATCGCCGATATGGCTAACGAGGCCGGTGTGCGGGTCGCGCTGTATCCCCATTCCGGCAACTGGCTCGAGCACGTGGAGGACGGGCTGCGCATCGTTCAGAAGGCGAAGCGCCCAAACGTCGGCGTCATGTTCAACCTGTGCCATTGGCTGAAGGTGGACGATGAGAAGAACCTCAAGCCGCTGCTGACCTCCGCCATGCCGCATCTTTTTGCCGTGAGCATTCACGGTGCGGATCGCGCCGAGGAGATCCACGCGGGGACTGGCAATTGGATTCAGCCCTTGGGCAACGGCTCGTTTGATGTGGGCGCGCTGCTGGATACGCTTCGCGAACTCGGCTATCAAGGCCCGGTCGGGCTCCAATGCTATGGAATCCCGGGCGACGCGCGGGACCACCTGACGAAATCGATGACCGACTGGCGTCGACTTATGGACGCCCGTAGACCCTGACTCACCCCGTCCGGATCGCTACTCGCCTTTCGCCGCCGCGGCAATCCACAGGCGAATTGTGTGCAGTTCGCTTTCTGTCAGTTCGGCGGCGTCTTTCGGCATTTTAGGGAGATACACACCGCGGATGTGGAGGACCATGGGGCTGCTATCCGGCGCGCCAGGAACCACCGCGGGGCCGGCGTAATCGCCGCCCTTGAGAATACCCGCGTGGGTACTGAGGTCCAGACCCGCCTCCGCGTCCTGGCCGCCGTGGCATTTGAGGCAGTGATGTTCGAGAAGAGGGACAATGTCCTTCGTGAATGTGATCGACGCAGCTTGCGCCGGGTCGATGGGCATGACGTTCGGCGTGTACGTTGCGTCGGCGGGCGCGGCGACACTCGCCAGAGCGGCCGGGATGACGGGCATAGTATC
>ERZ764778.2918-NODE-2918-length-14109-cov-34.471254_pt1 | contig 14109 bp, 16 predicted proteins | sample MGYA00374951_ERZ764778 | MGnify/ENA primary metagenome ERZ764778 (study PRJEB28918, sample SAMN05720193) | bioreactor metagenome | isolation source: Anaerobic biogas reactor | place: USA:Washington, USA | collected 2015-08-08 ...
ACGTCGCGCCGGCGATGTCGCTCGAAGAGGCGATCAAGACGACGTGGTGATCCGGGGCGCTCCGGAAGACCGGAAAAATTCCCCTTTTTTGTCTGAACATCGATCCCGGTCTGCGGTACCGGACGCCTCTGGCACTCAAGGTCTCACCACGCCAGGGGCGCGACACCTCCCGCCGGGACCGGCGCGCGCATACCCTGTGGTGCGGCCTCCCGGTTGCCCCCGAATACCATCCCTAATACGGTCGATTCCCCGGATCCTGCCCCTCATGCCTGCCATGGAGCATGATCCCCGGCCGGTCCGGCCCCTTCCCGCCGGCGAACGTTTGCGTAATTTCATGGTCCCTGAGATCGGAAACTCTTATGAGCACTAATAGGATGATAGACTCCCACATCAGGAAGTGCTCCGACCCTCATCCGGTCCTCAATACGATAACAATACCCAAGTTGTGTGAAACGAATGTTACAGATGATTACGTGGCTCGACAAGAACTTCAGCTCGCTCCAGCCTACGCGGGCGATCATCATGAGGGCGCTGCGCCACCTGCGCCCCGCGGATCGAAAAAAACTCTTCTCCAAGGATATCCCCGAGATGCGGACCGCCGAAGGGCGGTGGTTTGAGGCGATCATCTATGAGATGATCCTCGACCTCAGCCTCCAGACCAACCTCATCCTCTCCGTCGTGGCGCGGGGGGCCGATGGTCCCGCCAGGGTCAGGCGTGCGCAACTGGGGCAGAACGGCCTCTTCTACTCAAACATCGGGGATATCAAGGTCCGGGGAAACGGCCAGGACCTGGCCGAGGTCGACCTGATGCTCGTCGACCATACGGGCGCGCTGACGTTTGGCGAGATCATCACATCCCCTGCCGACTTAAAAGAGTTTGAGGAGGAGATCCACTACAAGAAACAGCTCCTCGGCTACCTCTACGGGCAGCCGACCGTGCCGTTCCTCCTCATCTCCTCGGTCGACATCTCCCGGACTGCCGTCGTCCGCCGTCTCCTCAAGGAGCCCGACAACATCCTCCTCACCACCGCCTCCTGTGAGGACTTAAAGACCCTGATCCGTCCCCGCGACCTGAAACGGAGCCCGCCCCGGAAGATCAGGCACGAGAAACTGATATCGATATCAGATATCGCTCCCCGGCGACCGTTCGATTACAAGCAACTCCACGACGAGCGGATGCAGAGCATCATCAACTCAGTCACCTCAGACCGGGGTATCGAAGAACTGAGGGCGCCTGACGAGATCCCGCCGATCGTAAAAAAGGTCCTCTTCGGGGGGCTCTACCCCTCCGCCGTCCGGATGCTTGACTCCCGCTATCCTATCCGCATCAAGGGGAAGACCTATGACCCGGATGCAATCCAGAAGCAGTTCTCAAAGGTCGTTCTGGCCGTGAACCTCCCTGAATACAAACCGATCATCTACCTCCGGCGGCGGAACAAGAAGGAGTACCTCAAGATGGTGCCCAATAACCGATCCGGCGGGTTCAAGTTCGAGAGCCGGCGGACACCCCATATGGCCGGGTTTTTCCTCTGGCTGGAGTCGGTCAGGCCGTCGATCGGGGCCGAGTTGACACGGGAACTCCTGGATGCGTTTCCCGCGGTCCATGCTCCGGGAGCGACGACTGCGACGCAAAAACCGTAAGATACCTATGGGGCCGGAACGCATATGTCTCCATGATTTCGGGGAGGTGTGGCCGGGGTGGACCTGGTAGCCAGTCTTGCTGAATTCACGGCCTTTAGCCTGGTCGCGGTCGCCTCGATCATCGCGGTGATGAACCCGGCCTCTACGATCGTGGTCTACACGGCGCTCACCGAGGGCATGAGCGGGAGCGAGCGCCAGAAAGTCATCAACACCTCGATGAAGATCGCCTTCATCGTGCTCGCTTTTTTTGCTCTCACGGGGCAGCTGATCTTCTCGATCTTCAATATCACCGTTCCGGCGTTCCAGATCGCGGGCGGTATCCTGCTGGTCAGCGTGGCGACCGGGATGCTCAACACGAAGGGCGAGTCGTACTCGCCCGAAGAACTGGAGAATATCGCCGTCGTCCCGCTGGCCTTCCCGCTCTCGTGCGGCCCGGGGACGATCACGACGGTGATCCTGCTCGCATCGGGCCCTGAGGGGGTGGCGGGGATTATCGCCGTCTTTGCAGGGATCATCGTGGCTCTTGCCATCTCCTACATCGGGATGCTCTACGGGCCGACGGTCTTTGCCTACATCGGGGAGGAAGGGTTACGGGTCGTCCCGAAACTCCTGGCGGTTATCGTCCTTGCCATCGCCATCCAGTTCATCATCAACGGGATTTCGGCGGCGATGCCCCAGCTCCTCGGCAGCATCGATCTTGGCGGACTGGTATGACCGATGTTCAGATCACGCTCATCCGGGTGCTCCAGGATCAGGCGGCGTGGCTTGCCGCCCCCATGCTTTTCTTCTCTTTTCTCGGGCAGCCGGAGTTCTTCCTGCTCGTCGTCGCACTCCTCTACTGGTGCTCAAACCCCCGTCTTGGGCTCCGTCTGGGTCTGCTCATGGCGATATCAGCCGGGCTCTCCACGGCCCTGAAGATTGCGTTTCACCTTCCCCGCCCCTACTGGGTCAGCCCTGAGGTCAGGGCGCTTGCGAGTCATCCGTCGTTCGGTCTCCCCTCAGGCCACGCCCAGGGTGCGGTGACGTTCTGGGGTCTGCTCGCCGCCGATGCCCGGCGCGGATGGTTCTCTCTCTTCGTGGTCGCCCTGGTCTTCCTCATCGGTGCGTCACGCATCTTTCTTGGTGTCCACTTCCCGGTCGACGTCATCGCGGGGTTTGCGTTCGGTCTTGCCATCCTCATTGGGTTCCTCGCCCTCGAGGAGCCGGTGGGCCGCCGCATCGCCGCCCTCCCGGTTTCCCGGCAGATCCTGCTCGCGTTTGCCGGTTCCATTGCCCTGGTACTGACCTCGTTAGCTGCTCTTGCAGCTCTCGGGGACTGGCAGGTTCCTGCGTCCTGGTCGGCGGGGGCGATTCAGCAGTCGGGCCAGCCTATCCACCCGCTCGACCCCGGGGGCGCCGTGACGGCGGCGGGGTTCTTCTTTGGGTTTGCGGCCGGGGCGGCGGCTGCCTGGCCTCGCCGGGGGAGCATCTGCATCACCGGGAAGTGGTCAGACCGCCTGCTCCGCTACGTCTTCGGCATCATCGTGGCCGGGATGATCTGGTTCGGGCTCGGGCTCCTCGTCCCGCCGGAGCCCATTATCGCGGCGTATATCCTCCAGTACCTCCGGACCGCCGCCGCTGCCGCCTGGGTCTCGTACGGCGCCCCGGTGGTCTTTGCCCGCGTATACCCGGCGGGCCGTGCCTGAAGGAGCGCTCACTCCATACCCTTTTATTCCGCCGGCCCCATTTCTCTCTATGCTTGTAGAGGGGATAGCTCTAGGCTGGGTGCTGATCGTACTTGGGGCAGTGCTGCTCCTGATTGAGGTCTACCAGCCCGGGTTCTTCATCGCCGTTCCTGCCACGGTCCTGATCATCCTCGGGGTTCTCCTCCTCCTCGGCGTCGATATCCTTAGTTCTCCCACCGGCCTCATCGTTGGGGTTGTGGTGGCAATGGTAGCTGCTTCGGTCACAGTCTGGGTCTACAGCCGTCTCACGCCCGGGAAGAAACCCCCCACGACCCTCTCCCGGGACTCGCTCGTCGGCCTTGAGGGGCTGGTGGTCAGGGAGGTCGAGGCCGGGACGATCTCAGGGAAGGTGCGGATCGGGAGCATGGAGTGGAGCGCGCGAACCGAGTCAGGCAGCATTCCCGCCGGGAGAAGGGTTACTGTTGTTCACTCCGAAGGAGTACATATTGTTGTGAAGGAGATTGAGTAAGATGCTTTTAGGGTCTATTCCGTGGACCGGACTGATTACGGTCTTTCTTATTATTGTTATCGTCGTCATCTTCGCCAGCGGCGTAGTGATTGTGCAGCCATACGAACAGGGTCTCCAGATCCGTCTGGGCCAGTACATCGGGAGGATGAATCCCGGGTTCCGGTGGGTGATCCCGCTGGTCACGAGGGTCGTGAAACTCGATCTCAGGACTGAGGTGATGGATGTCCCGCGGCAGGAGGTGATCACGAAGGACAACTCCCCGACGAACGTCGACGCGATCGTCTACGTCCGGGTGATCGACCCCGAGAAGGCCTACTTTGAGGTGATGAACTACCGGGCGGCGACGGTGGCGCTCGCCCAGACAAGCTTGCGCGGGATCATCGGCGACATGGAACTCGACGAGGTTCTCTACAACCGGGACATCATCAACGCCCGTCTCCGTGACATCCTGGACCGGGAGACCGATGCCTGGGGCGTGAAGGTCGAGCGGGTGGAGATCAAGGAGGTCGACCCGGTCGGCCCGGTCAAGCAGGCGATGACTGAACAGACTGCTGCCGAGCGGGAGCGGCGTGCCGCGATTCTCAGGGCGGACGGTGAGAAGCGCTCCGCGATCCTCAAGGCCGAAGGGAAGCGGCAGAGCATCATCCTGGAGGCTGAGGGCGAGCGGCAGAGCAAGATCCTCCGGGCCGAGGGGGACCGGACGTCCCGGATCCTGCAGGCACAGGGCGAGGCGCAGGGGCTGCGCATCATATCGGTCGGCTCCCGGCCGCTGGACCGGCGGGCGATCACGGTCCTCTCGCTCGATGCCCTGAAGCAGATGGCAGACGGCCAGGCGACGAAGATCATATTCCCGTTCGAGGTCTCGACCATCGTCAAACAGGCAGCCGAGTACCTCGGGGCCACGGTCGAGGCTCCGGAGGTTCCTGAAGGGACGGAAGTGCCGCCAGAGGATATTCTCGGGGAGATCCCGAGCCGGGAGGAACTCCGGGCCACGGAGGAGGCGGCAAAGGTCCCTGACATCGATATCGAGAAGGAGATGCAGAAGAAGCCAAAGAACCTGGTGGAGGAAGAGGAGGAGAAGGAGGGGCTGTAGAGCCCTCCTCCCTGTGGCGGTTGTCCATCACGGTCCACCGCTACGTCGGTGAGTCCGGGAACCCTGGTGGCGGCATCCTTACGACCGTCGCTCCATGCGGAGGTTCGCGAAGTCCGCAGGTGGTATTATTGGTGATCCGCCTCACGGACCGCAAAAGAGGATGGCTCGGTGCGCCACCCATCGCCCCCCCGACCACAGGCAACGGCGGCGGCAACCCCCTCCCCGGAAGGATTCCAGAAAACCGTTTTTACGAGATTTTGAGAAATTTATAAAGTATAAATAGTATAAACGCCCCACGCTCTCTATGAGCAAAACTTTCTCTCGTAGCCTTGCCAGGAAGAAAGTGATGAGTAATGACGGTATGCTCATCGGGACCATCAGGAATGTCATGGTCGACCTCAACACAGGGCAGGTTGTCGACCTCATCGTCAAGCCTGACGACACGTTCAGGACGGATGGCTACAGGATGGATGGGGACAGGATGTTTGTGCCGTTTGAGGCGGTAAAGGACATAAAAGATTATATCGTCGTCGACCGCTACCTGCTGAAGAGATCGGGATAATACTTTTTCACCGTTTCTATAAACCCGTCTCCATACGACTCCCGGGGTACCCAGTCCGCCGCTGACCGGGTCGGTTCCGGGGCGTTTGCAACCGCAACACCGACGCCTGCGGCCTTGAGCATCTCGATATCGTTCTCCGAGTCCCCGATAGCCAGGATCTCGTCGGGGAGAAGCCCCATCTCTCTTGCGAGATCCCGCATCGCCGTTCCCTTGCTCACCCCCGGGTCCTGGAGGTGGATCGCAAACCCGGTATCCAGCACCCGGACGGGGAGGTGGTGGTCACGGACGACTGTTCTCACATCATCGGGGTCGATATTCCGGGCGAAGGCCACATCGGCGAACCGGTACTGCGCGCTGAAGAGTTCGAGTCTGACTCCCTCCCCGGCGAAGTGGTCCCTGAGGACCTCAAACGCCTCCAGACAGACCTTCTGGTCGCCGGGAATGTGGAGGGTGCCTCCAAACCCCCTCCGGTAGACGCCGCCGTTCTCGCTGATGATCGTCCCGTCCGTCCCAACCATCTTGCAGAGCCCGTCCATGAAGCAGACGGTGTTGCCGCTTGCAAGCACCACCTCGATGCCGGCGTCGACGAGCGTCCGGAGAGCCTCGATGGCGTCTGTGTTGATGCGCCGACGCCGGTCGGTGATGGTGCCGTCGACGTCGCTTACGAGCGCCTTCAGCACTGCTTGAGCCCTGCCTGTTCGACCATGAACGCCGCCTCACCCTCGGGGAGGTTCGGGCTGTCCACCAGGCGCGCGACCCTCTTCCCGCCCTTGCTCTTGCGGAGGTAGAGCCGGAAGGTTGCGGTGTGGCCGACGATGTTGCCGCCGATCGGCTTTGTGGGGTCACCGAAGAGGACGGCCGGGTTCGACATGACCTGGTTGGTCACGAGACCGACGGCGTTGTGGTCATCGATCAGTTTCAGGAGGTCGTGCATGTGGCGGTTCAGTTTCTGCTGCCGCGCAGCAAGGGTGCCGCGCCCCGCGTACTCCGAACGGAAGAGGGACGTCAACGAGTCGATGACGAAGAGCCTGACCGGGTATTCGGAGTTGCGCAGGTCGTTTGCAAGTTCCCGTGCGGTATCGAGGAGCAGCATCTGGTGGTCGGAACTGTGTGCCCGGGCGACGTGGATCCGTTCGAGGATCTCCTCGAGTTCTCCGAGGTCCACATCCTCCGGGAGCCCGTTGACCATCTGCTCGATACGCTCCGGACGGAACGTGTTCTCGGTATCAACGTAGATGACGCTCCCGTGCAGCCCACCGCTCTCCTCGGGGAGCTGGACGTTGACGGCCATCTGGTGGACAAGCTGGCTCTTCCCTGACCCGAACTCCCCGTAAACCTCGGTTATTGCCTGGGTCTCAAGACCCCCGCCGACCAGTTCGTCGAACTCGGGGACCAGCGTCTTCAGTTTCTTGACATCTTTTCTCTTATCCAGGATATCCCGGCCCGTCTTGAAGCCGCCGATATCCGCCATCTTCCGGGCGGCGAGGATCACCTTCTTGGCGGTCCCCTCACCGATCTCCGCCGCCTCGGCGAGATCTGATGTGGTGGCCGTTGCAATGCTCTCGACGGTTCCGTAACCGGCCTCGCGGAGTTTCTCAGCGGTGGTTGGCCCGACGCCTGGTAAATCTTCAAGATCAATCTCTGACATCTTATTCCTCACTTGATCTCTTGTGTGTTCTACCGCGTTACACTAAGAGTGTATGACAGGAGACATAAAGGTCGCTCGCCGTGCGGTGTGAAAGTGAAGACCCGGGTCAGGGTCTCCCGGAGAAGTGGTCCAGGCGGCTCTGCAGGTCTTCCGGATCAGGGAGCGCAGCCTCCATATGGCTGATGGTGATCACGCCCCGGTGCACCGTGCCCCTGGCGCGCACCTCGTAGCCGACAGGCAGCGGTTCGGCGAGGAGGTAGCAGGCATCGCCGGTATCGATGCAGGTTCCCTGTGCGGTGGCGATGATCGTCCCAACGACTTCCACCTCTTTCTCCTCTTCTTCGGCGAGGACGACAAGAGCGCTCCCCCAGGAGAGATGGAGTTCGAGGTTGCCGTAGCGCCCCCGCCGGGCGCTTGCGTTGTAGACCTCAATCCGGTCCCCGGGAACCAGGTGCTCCTCCGCCTTCTCGCCCCAGATGACGACCGGCGTCTCCCCGGTCTCATCGGCGACGATCAGGTTGCGGACCGATGACTGTCTCCCGCTCCGCGTGATGAACGAGTGGGGCGGCTGGATGCTCTGGATCGTCCCGGCAAGCGAGTACGACCTTCCCTCCTCTACATCCGCGACGGTATCCATCGGGACGGTGATCTCCCGGTCAGAGGGCGAGACAGACCCCGCCTCGCCGAGGCTGAACTCGATGCCCTGGTCGTTTTCGCGGGGAACGGCACCGCGGATGACGACGCTCGTCCCCGCCTCAATCCCGAGAAGGGCAGCCGGGGCCCAGGCGACGAGCCGGAAGACGCCGGTCTCGTTCCCGATCACCGCTTCGACCATCTCGCCGGTGCTCCCGTCGCGCCGGGTAAACGTCCGCGGGCTCTCGACGGCGATGATCCTGACCTCGAGGTCTCCTCCCGGTTCGGGGAGCGCGGAGGCATCCGTCTCTTCTGGGCAGGAGATCTCGCACGCCGCTTCCTGGACGGCGACGGCGGTGACGTCGGGGTGTCTCCCGCCGCCTTTCGGCCGGCCGAGGATCTCGAGCACATCCCCGGCCTCAAGTTCGTGGACAGCACCGGCCTTCTCGTCCCAGAGGGTCATCCTGGCCTTTCCGGTCTCGTCGCCTACCATCACGTTCGCGACAAGCCCGGTCGTGCCGTCGGGGCGCTCAAACTCCCTCGGCTCCTCGACGGAGAGCACCTTTGCAAAGAAGCATACCAGGCTTGAGGCCGCCGGGAGGTCGCGTATCCTGATATGCGCCCGCCCGAGGTCTTTGACGACCAGCATCGCCGCTGTCCGTTCGTCCAGCAGGTCGCCCGACTCCGCCACCTTCTCCTCGACCCGGCGCTCGAACTCCTCCTTTCCCACCAGGTCGTCGACCAGGAGGTAGTGAAACTTCACGCTGCCTCTCTCGCTCCTACGCCTGCCAGGGCGGGACTGCCATGGGGGCGGTCAGGTCGTCGATCGTCTCGGCCCGGCGCATCAGTGCCGCCTTCTCGCCTGAGAGGATCACTTCGGGGCACCGGGGGCGGCTGTTGTACTGGGACGACATTGCAAACCCGTAGGCCCCGGCATCCAGCACCGCGATGATGTCGCCGGCCGATAGATCGGGGAGCATCCGGTCCTTTGCGAGGATATCCCCGGTCTCGCATATCGGCCCCGCGATGGAGTACTCCCGCACCGCGGGCGCGTCAGCCTTGTTCGCCGCGACGACCTCGTGGTAGGAGTCGTACATCGTCGGGCGGACCAGCAGATTGAACCCGGCGTCGACGTTGGCAAACGTCGTATGAGCGGTCTTGACCGAGTTGACCCGGGAAAGCAGGATCGTGGAGTCGGCGACGAGCCACCTGCCTGGCTCGACCCAGAGTTCGGGCTCGATCCCGAGTTCGTGGATGCCTTTGAGGAAGACCGGCATGACCGCTCCCGCGTAGTCTTCCGGCGCCGGGGCGCGGTCGGTCTCCCGACGGTAGGGGATGCCGAGGCCGCCGCCGATATCGATGAACGAGAGATCGACCCCGATCTCGATGAGGTCGCGGGCGACCCCGATCAGAACCTCGACCTCACGGGCGAAGGGCTCGACGTCAAGGATCTGCGAGCCGATGTGGCAGTGGATGCCGACCGGGTTGATGTGTTCGGCGGCGAGCGCGTGGCGGTAGGCGTCCAGGATCTCTCCCGCCGGGATGCCGAACTTGCTTGTGGCCAGGCCAGTCGCGATCTTTGGATGGGTGGGGACGTCGATGGCCGGGTTGACGCGGAAGGCGATATCGACGGTCTTCCCCGCCTCTCCGGCTGCCGCGTTGAGCTGCCGGAGTTCGTCGAGCGAGTCCACCGAGACCCGGACGCCCTTCTCGACCGCGAGGGCGAGGTCTGAGGGGCTCTTCGAACTCCCGTTGAAGAGGAGTGACTCGGGCCGCATCCCGGCCGCGAGAGCGAGGGTGAGTTCCCCGGCAGAGAAGACATCGGCCCCGGCGCCCATCGACGCGAGCGTCCGGAATATCGCCAGGTTGCCGTTCGCCTTTGCAGCGTAGAGCACCCTGACCTTCGGGTAATGGGCGGTGAGCGCCGCTGAGAGGCGCCGGAAGTTCTCGCGGATACGTCTTTCTTCGGTGACGTAGAGCGGGGTGCCGAACCGCTCCGCGAGGTCCACCGTGTCGTGCTCACCGATGTGGAGATGCCCGCCCCTGACCGTGAGGTGAGGGGGGAGGATCACAGGTCGAGCCCCCGCATCCGGTCCACCGCCTCGGTGATCCGCTCGATCGAGCGGGTGATGGCGAACCTGACGAACCCCTCGCCGTTCCTGCCGAAACCCACCCCCGGGGTCGCGACGATCCCTGCCTGGTCGAGGAGTTTTGCGGCAAACGCCATGCAGTCGTCGACCGGCACCCAGACGTAGAAGGTGGCCTTCGGCGCCCGGACGTCAAACCCGATCTCGGAGAGGCCCGCGACAAGCACGTCCCGGCGCTCCTGGTAGACCGAGCAGGCCTGCCCGACACAGTCCTGGGGGCCGGTGAGCGCCGCGATAGCGGCGTGCTGGACGGCGTTGAACGCGCCCGAGTCGACGTTCGTCTTGACCCGGCCGAGCCCGGCGATGATCTCGGGGTTCCCGCAGGCCATCCCGATCCGCCACCCGGTCATGTTGTAGGTCTTTGAGAGCGAGTGCATCTCGACGCCCACCTCCATGGCGCCGTCAGCCTCGAGGAACGAGGGCGCCCGGTAGCCGTCGAAGGTGATCTCGGAGTAGGCGTTGTCGTGGACGACGACGATGTTGTGCTCCCGCGCAAACTCGACGACCTCCTCGAAGAACGAGAGCGGGGCTATGGCCGCAGTGGGGTTGTTTGGGTAGTTAATGAAGAGCAGTTTTGCCTGCTTCACCACATCGGCGGGGATGTCATCGAGCACCGGGAGGAAGTCGTTCTCGGCGCGGATGGGCATCTCGTAGACCTTACCCTCGGCAAAGAGCGTGGAGGTCTTGTAGACGGGGTAGCCGGGATCGGCGGCCAGGACGACCTCGCCCGGGTTGACGAAGGCCTCGGCGATATGGGCGATGCCCTCCTTTGACCCGATGAGGGCGAGCACTTCCTTCTTCGGGTTCAGGTCGACCCCGAACCGGCCCTGGTACCACTCAGCCACTGCCTCGCGGTAGGCGAGCATACCGGTGTAGGAGGGGTAATGGTGGTTCGCCGGGTCGCGGGCTGCGGTGCAGAGCGCCTCCACGATATGCGGCGGGGTGGGGAGGTCGGGGTCGCCGACGCCGAGATCGATGACATCGACACCCTGGCGCAGTTTCTCCTCTTTCATCTCGTCAATACGTGCGAAAAGGTATGGTGGAAGGTGATCCATGCGTCTTGCGTACATTACCAGAATATTGCGCCCGGGAGCCTATTTATTTTCTTACTTGAGGCCGGCGGGTTCCTCTCCGCCCCCCCGGACCGGTAACGCTGATAGAGTTCCGGGTCAAACGCTGTACCGATATGAGCGATCAGGATCAACGCACCGTGTACATGGACCACGCTGCGACGACATTCATAAAACCCGAGGTCCTCGCGGCGATGACCCCGTATTTCTCCCGGTATTTCGGCAACCCCTCGTCTCTCTACCGGTTTGCCCATACGTCCCGGGAGGGCGTGGAAGAGGCCCGGGCCCGGGTTGCGACGGCCCTTGGGGCGGAGCCGGAGGAGATCTACTTTACCGCCGGCGGCAGTGAGGCTGACAACTGGGCGATCAAGGGGGTTGCGGCAGCCCACCGGAAGCGCGGGGACCATATCATCACCTCCGCGATCGAGCACCACGCCGTCCTCCACCCCTGCCGGGCGCTGGAGAAGCAGGGCTACCAGGTCACCTATCTCCCGGTCGACGAGTTCGGCCGCGTTGACCCGGCCGACGTCGAGGACGCGATCACCGATCGGACCATCCTCGTCTCGGTGATGACCGCAAACAACGAGATCGGGACCATCCAGCCGGTCGCGGAGATCGGCCGGGTCGCGCATGATCACGACGTCCTCTTCCACACCGACGCCGTGCAGGCAGTTGGCGCGGTGCCGATCGATGTTGACGCGATGGGGATTGACCTCCTCTCGCTCTCGGCCCACAAGTTCTACGGCCCCAAGGGGATCGGAGCGCTCTACATCAGGCGGGGGACGCGGATCGAGAGCCTGGTCCACGGCGGCGGACAGGAACGGGGACGGCGGGCCGGGACCGAGAACGTCCCCGGCATCGTCGGACTCGGGCGCGCGATCGAACTTGCGACCGCCGATATCGAGGGGCACAACCGCCGGATAGCCGCGATGCGGGACCGCCTGGTCCGTGGAGTCCTTGGCTCGATCCCGGACACCCGGTTGAACGGTCACCCAAAAGAGCGGCTCCCGAACAACGCGAACTTCAGTTTCAGGTATGTCGAGGGCGAGTCGATCCTCCTCCTGCTCGATGCGCATGGTATCTGTGCATCCACGGGGAGCGCCTGCTCCTCGGCGTCGCTTGAGCCCTCACATGTGCTGCTCGCTATCGGACTCCCCCACGAGGAGGCGCACGGCTCGCTCCGGCTGACGCTCGGTGATGCCAACACGGGAGAAGATGTTGACTATGTCCTATCCGTGCTGCCGGAGGTGATCGGGCGGCTGCGGCAGATATCGCCGCTGACGCCTGCCTGCGCCCGGATGCCGGAGATCGAGTGACGTGTGGCTGATGTCGGCGGTCAATCGCCCGCGGCGCCATTTGGACCGCGGTCGATGACTGCCACAAGTTAAATACAGGCAATACGAAGGTAAAACCATGGTTCTCCCGGAATACATTGTGGTCTTCTGCACGGCCCCGGCCGGGGAGGCAGAGATGATCGCAAAAGCGCTCGTCGATGCCCGGCTGGCCGCCTGCGTGAACGTTACCGGCGTGCAGTCCTGCTTCCGGTGGGAGGGGACGGTCTCGAGCGAGCCCGAAGAACTCCTGATCGTCAAGACGCAGCAGCGCCTGCTTGACCAGCTCATCGCCCGGATACGGGGACTCCACAGTTACGAAACCCCTGAGATCATCGCCATACCCATCGTCGGCGGCTACGCCCCTTTCCTCGACTGGATCGGGGAGGAGACAGCCTGATGGAGATCGTCTGCCGCGCCGGGATCCAGGTCACGGGTGACGGCGCGCGTGAGGTCCACGACGACATCATCGTTGAGGACTGTATCAGGCTCTTCCTGAACGGCGAGTATCTCACGACCCTGGTGGCATGTCTCGACCGTCTTGCCGACCTGGGGGCCGGGTTTGTCATCTGCGAGGGGCTGGCTGACGAGGTCGACTCGGTGGAGGTCTCGGGAAAGGATATCTACGTCACCGCCCCGGTCAAGAGAGACGTCCACCTTGAGGTGGAGTCGTCCGGGGGGTACCGGGTGCTCGGCGAGCCTAAAGCGGTCTCCTCGTCGATCACCGTCACTGCGGACGGCATCCGGGCGGTCACGGCCGCGATCGAGTCCGATACCTGGCGGAGGACCGGCGGCGTCCACTGTTCGGTCCTCTTCTGTGACGGGAAACTTATCACCCGGGCCTGCGACGTCGGCAGGCACAACACCGTCGATAAGGTCGTGGGCTACGCGGCCCTCCACGGGATTGACCGGTCGACGTGTGTTCTCGGGTGCACCGGCAGGCAGCCGGCGGGGATGGTGGCGAAGGCGGCAAACGCCGGGATACCTATCGTCGCATCACGTGCCGCCTCGACCGACCGGGGCATCCTTACGGCACAGCAGGCAGGGCTCACCCTGATCTGCTTCTCGCGGGGGGAGCGGTTCACGATCTACACGCACCCAGAGCGGGTGCCTGATGTCTATTCACAGGTGAAGAAGGCCTGATCATGAGCGAGAAGAATACCAGCGAGAAGACTGCGCTGATCCTGCTCGGGTGCCCGCAGGTGCCTGTCCAGACGAGTATGGCGCTCTACCTGGCATACGGCCTCTCGCAGCGGGGCATACGGCCGGTGGTTGCCGGGACAACGGCGGCACGAAGACTGATGGAGGTGGCCGACCCGGACCGGCACTACCTGGGTGAGATGGCTGACCTTGATGCCACAATCGACGAGATCACGGGGAAGGTGCGGGACTTCGACCTCTGCTTCGTCTTCATCCACAACGACTCAGGTGTTGCCTACGCGGGGACGATGGCCTACATATCCCGTGCACGGCTGTATGCGCTCCTCTTCGGAGAGCATGCAGAAGACCTTGCCGGTGAGATTGAGTTCCCCTGTGAGGTCATCGCGGCGAAGGCTGTTCACAACCCCATGCCGCTGAAACGGAGACTTGACGAGGTGATGCAATGGGCTGTCTCGAAGCGCTGAAACCAGAGATCATACTCTCAGGATCCTCTTTCCGGGAGGCACGGGAGTATATTAAGAAGAATGTCCGGGAGTACCACGAGGTCGAACCCGGCTACAAGATATTCGATGTCCATATCATCGGTGTTGCGCCGCTCTACGTCGGCGTTGAGGGCGAGGATCTCATCTT
>ERZ764778.2920-NODE-2920-length-14106-cov-6.684364_pt1 | contig 14106 bp, 20 predicted proteins | sample MGYA00374951_ERZ764778 | MGnify/ENA primary metagenome ERZ764778 (study PRJEB28918, sample SAMN05720193) | bioreactor metagenome | isolation source: Anaerobic biogas reactor | place: USA:Washington, USA | collected 2015-08-08 ...
TTGCGCCCACGGTCGCACCGACGCCGATTTCGACACCCGTTCCCACGGTTGCGCCCACGGTCGCACCGACGCCGATTTCGACACCCGTTCCCACGGTTGCGCCAACAACGGCTTCGACGACTCCGCCTACCGCCGCAACATCCGCACCGACGCAACCGAATGAAACGGTCGCGCTGCCGATTCATTCGTCGTCTCCAACCGAACCGGAAGCGGTAACGCCAGTGCCTTCTCCGGAACCGTCGTTATCGCCGACACCAACCGTAACGCCCTCGCCGACACCGGCTTCTTTATTAGGCGGTATGGTTGATGACGCATCGAATCAAGTACAAAAAATGCCGATTCTCAATGTTATTTCCGGTCAAACATCTCAAGTTGAAGTGGGAGAGTGGGCTATTTTTGTGGGTGTCTGTTTTTTGATTGGTGTCATTATGGGTCGGGTGGTTTACTTTCAAATCAAAAAGCGTAGACAAAATGAAAACGCTATTTTTGTGGAGGCTCAATATGAAGAAATATCTCATTTGTAATGTGTTGACGTGTCTTTGTGTCCTCGTATTGTTTGGTGCGACGGCTTTCGCTGCGCCAACACCGACGCCTTCCGGCACAGAGCCCACAAAAACGTTGACTCCGCTCGAAGAAAAACCAGACAATACCGGACTTGTGGTTGCCATAAGTATTGTTGCGGTTTTGAGTATGGCAGCAGGTGCGACGCTTTCGTTTTTTGTGACGAGGTATTTTGATCGGCGAAAATTTACCGACGATTATGCGTGGGAACACCACGACGAGCTTTGCGATCAGATTGTCGAAAGAGAAGCGGATAAGCGTATTGCGATGGCAAAAGCAGAACGCGATAAAGAACGTAAAGCAAACGCTAAGAAGAAGAAAAAAGAGGAGCCCGAAAAACCAGAAAAAGCGGCGAAGAAGACCAGGACGAAAAAATCAAAAAGTTCAAAAGCAGACGATGAATTTGAGTCGCCGTTTGTTCAAGACATCCTTTCTCGTCAAAACGATGTTCAAGATATGAAAGAAGAGGACGTCCTTCCGATTCGAATGAACAAGAAAAAAGCACCTATTGAACCCCAAAAGTACGATACCGATGGTTGCATCTTGTTACCGGATGGTAAAAAGATGCTACGAAACGGTGAGCTGCTTCCCGATCCGGAGTTAGACGAGAACGGTAATTCGGTTATTTGGCAAGGCCGGGCGCTCTATTATGATGGACCCGAACCGTTTTATGTGACGGACGGTGAGAAACACTATTATTATGAAGAAAAACAGTGATATATTGTAAATTATTGCAAGCGGTGATATATTGTAAACAAATGAGCGATGAAAGAAAGGAGATCGACATGAGCACATACACAATAGAATCCTTAATCGAAAGTGTTTCTTCATATATTTATAAGTTGGCAAGGTCGTTCTCTTTGTCGATTTCGTCGCTGGAGTTTGACGATTTAGTCCAGGAAGGGCGCATGATTGTTTTGGAACGTTTTGACGAGGCGCTTGGAAAAGCGAATCCGGAATCTTTTGTATGTGTCTGCATTAAGCATCGGTTTATGGATATGTATGTCTACGAAAAGCGTCGCCGTTGCTTGTTGCTTGAAGATGATGCAAAAGACGATATTGTTCAAGATGTCGAAGAGATGTGGAGTCATTTTGTTGTTGAGGGTATTGCTCAGGTTGCAAATGATCTGCCGGTTTGTGCGAAAGAAGGCACGCGTTATATATTACATGCAGCCAAAGGGTTTTCGTATCAGGACATTGCCGATTTGCACGGTGTCTCGGTATCGCGTGTGAGCATGTGTGTTCAGAAAGCCAGAGAAAAACTCAAGCGCAATGATCGCGTTCTTCACCTGTTAAAAGAGGGAGTGTCTGCATGAGAACATTGAACCCCCGGCGCATTGCCGGTAATGTCGTTATATTTGTCATTCTGTTTCTCGTTTTGGGTGGGATAGTTGGCGGTGTCCTCAGCGTGGGGCGCACGTTGTTTGGTGTTGTGGATCACGCGCAAAAAAGCAATGCCGTCCTGAATGATGATGAACCGCTGGGCGCGATCCCGGGCGTATCGGTGACCGAGAAGACCGAAGCGCTGGACGTCGATCCTCTGTCTTTAGAGGGCTCGGCTAGCGTGCAGTTCATAGATGTCGGGCAAGGCGATGCGACGCTTTTTATGTTTCCGGACGGGGAGACGCTTCTTATTGATACGGGCACTTATGATAATTTTCGCACGCTAAAAAGGACGTTGAGCGAAGCCGGTGTTGAGAAGCTGTCTTCATTAATAATAACGCACGCACATGATGACCACATGGGTTCAGCGGCATCGGTACTGGATCAGTTTTCCCCGAGCGCGGTCTATTTTTCGCCACCGCCGGAGACGTTTGAGGTAACGGTTGCGTCTTATCAGGCGTTTTTAGACCGGATGGCAAAATATCCGACAAGTTATATTTCTCCGGAAGAGGGCGACATCATCATGGCTGGCGACAACTATCAGGTGACGGTAGTTTCCCGTTCGCTCGATCCGGCTTTAATTACAGACATCAACGATACGTCGATGGTGACGCGTATCGAAATTTACGACACGGTATTTCTGGTGATGGGCGATGCCGAAGCACCGTTGGAAGAGGACTTGTTGGAACGAGGCGCACCGGTGGATTGCGACGTGTTGTTGCTACCGCATCACGGTTCGTCCAGTAGTTTTTCTTATGATTTTTCGGCAAAGACGCATGCCACCTACGCGGTTCTTTCGTGTGCAGCGGATAATGAGTATGGTTTCCCACACGCGGTGACGCTTGAAAAAATTGCGCTTTATGGGATTGAGCTTTTCCGCACGGACGAGCAGGGAACGATTACCGCGACCGTAACAGCGTCGGGTATTGCGTTTGACGCGGAACGCGAGGGTAAAAAATGAACGTTAAACGGGGCTTGTTTCTCTGGTTTTTGATCGGACTGGATTTGATGTTTTTGGTGTTTGCCGGCTTAGCGTGGATCGCGATTATGAGCGGTCAAGCCGGATCGGGACTTTTGTTAGTATCGTGGGTGGTATTTTTCTGTTCGGTTGGGTTTGTCTTGTTTCCGATTTTCAAGGGTGTTTTTTCAAATCTTTTGAAATCGGGTGTTCTTCGCGGCCTTTTGTTGGGTATTTACTGTTGTTTTTTTGTTTTTGTGGTGGTGGTTGGAAGAAGGATTTTGATATGAGAAAGGTGAGAAAAGAAATGGAAAAGGAAAATGTATTTGACTTGTCCGCCTTTGCGTTTGCGTGTTTGAAGGCGCGTAAAGAAAGAGCGTTAAATCAAAGAGAGGTTGCCAAATCGGTGGGGATCTCGCTTGCAATGTACTGCAATTTTGAAAACGCTGCGAGAAAACCGTCGCCGGAGTCGCTTAAACGCGTATGCGCGTTTTTTAATTTCGATCCGATACAGTTTTTTGTCCCGGCTGAGGCACAGCGCCTTTCGGCTTTAGGGAAAAAAATAAAGGAAGCGCAACATACACTGGGTTTAAGTGATACTAAAATGCGCCAACACCTCGGGGTGTCGAGTCGCGTGTTTTCTAGCGTGGTATATCTTGGCAAGGGGCAAATTCAGGTTATCTCTGAGATTTGCGATACGCTCGGGATCCCCATGCTCGAAGAATATCTTGTGTAAGGAGAAAAACGATGCGAAAATCCACCCTTGCGACGTTGCTGGTTCTGATTTTAAGTTTAACTTCGTGCGAGTTGGTCAAGACCCAATCGCTGAAACCGCTGGAATACGATGACGTTCGTACCAAGACGGGGTTTTATGCTTGGTCGACCGGCAGTTTTTATGAAATGCCTTTTTTTGGTGCGTCCTTTGAGACCGGGAAGACCCCGAAAGATTTGTCCGGATATGCGTTTCGATATATTTGGTTTGAATCGTCTTACGCCGAACAGATTCCGCTCATATTCGATAACGACAAATCGGGCGTGATCTATATTAACGTGACGGACTTGCCGTCCGATGCGATTGAAGGGATTACGCTTGAGTATTTTGAGGATCAGGGCTATACCGTTGGCGTGCGAATGGTATCGCAAAACGGTTATTACACGCTCGAAACACAAGGGCTTGCCGTTGGATCGAGTGCCTATACCGCACTGAAAAGTACCGTCAGCGTGCCGAAGGCGTTTGTGATCTCCGATCTTAACGGCGTGACGCTCGATGCGATCGAGCCGCTTTGGGATCAGAACGGCGTCATTAAGACGCTTGAAGAAAACGCAAAATATATGTTCACAGGATACCAGGGTACCGCCTACAAAGAGATTGTGATGTCGGCAGATACCCGATATTTTGTGTCTCAGGGTGTTGTATCGTTAGATCCGGAAAATGTGGAGCCGACCAAGCAAGGGTATTTTATTGTGCATATGCCCGAAGATGCGGTCCCGGGACTCTATGCGATCAATTCGAAATATCTGTTTTTCTATGATTATGATAAGGATATAGAAGCAACTACCGAAGAAACAGTAAAAGGAGAGAACTAAATGAAAAGAGTAATGCGAACTGTGGTTGTTCTGGGATTGGCGCTTTCTATGGTTTTAGGCGGGTGCCGTGAAAAGGATCGCGACGATGACGATGACGAGCGAGGTTTTTTGCCTTCGCGTTCGATGGTTGCGTCGTCTTCGGAAGTTACGAATACCGAAACAGAACCAACAATGTCCGAAACTGATGCAACCGAGCCGAGCGATACGGTTCCCGTGGAACCGGTCGGTGAAAACGTCACCGTGTCCGTGCCGGTCGCTGGCGCAACGTTTCAACTGCCTGCCGGCTGGACGAGTTATAAAGCGACCCGTAAGGTGCATACGTTTGTGAGTGCGGACGGGAATATGTTCTTGAATGTGGTCACGGGCGTCGGGTATGTTCCGAACGTTGCGCAGGGTACAGAAGGGTTTTTGAAGGATATCGTGCTTGAGAATATTTCGGACATGCCGCTTTTTAGTCATGGGTTTGAGGGGAGTGGTTCGGATATTTCGCTTCTATCCGAAGGGTTTACGTTAGCCCCGAACGTTTTCACGGACGGGGAGTGGTTTGAGCCGGCGTATATGCGCGCCACGCTCACCGGCACGATGTTTGACGAGTATGGTGGCCTGGTCGAATGTCCGGCGTTTGATTCCATGTACTATGCCTACAATATCCCGGCGAACGGCACAGGTGTTATCTTTGTCGTATCAACCGATCCGGCGCTCGGTCAAGACGTTAAACCCGTCATGGAAATGATTGTTGCGACGCTTTCGGCGTATTCGGAGCCGCTGGATGCGATGAACCTGGAATACACAACGTTTGACTTTGAAGACATCGGTATCGCGTTTGACTTGCCGAGTGCTTTTGTCGTTTCCGAACACAACGGCAACTTTAAGATTGCAATCCCTAACGATCCCAGTAACCCGCTTAATGATTTTCAAGTCCTGATATTTCCGAATTACGAGGGCTCTTTAGATTACATGGGCGTGGCCGAGTTTTTAACCGAAAACCGATTCTACGAACTGTTTTTTGACGGTATGCGCGTTGCCGATGATATGTCGGAGCGATATTCGCTTTCGTTTATCCGTGAATTTTCTCGTCCATACAGTAGCCTTAATGATGGCGTGTGGTCTGCGTTTGAATTTTCTTCTTATGCGTTACTGGAGCCGGACGAACGGGGATACTTACCGGATAACGGGCGCGGTAATTTTGAAGTCACGCGAATGCGAAGCGGCGATATGAAGTTATTGCTCGTTATCAACAGTCCGATGAATATGGCCGGATTAAAAGAGGAATTGATCGACCACATGAGCGACACGTTTGTCTATAACAAAGGGTATTAAGGGGGGGGAAGTGTCATGGCTATCGATCCGGAAGCATATTTGAAACAAGTTGAGGTCGAGTTCGAGCCGGAAGAAACAGAAGCGCCGGATCGGTTAAGTCCTTCGAATATCATGGACCCGACACTTAACAAAGCAGAAATTAAGAGCATCATATTGGCGGATACATATTTTGAAGATACGCCCACCGAGGACGAAGGTGTGTATCGGAGACATGTTTCGCTACCGCTTAAAAATGTCATTCTTGTGGCGTTGTTCTCAATCGCACTTATTGCTGCGCTGTTCTACTTGGCAGCGACGCTTGCACAGTAAGGAGAAGATTATGCTCAGTTTTTGGGAGATGCTTCGGAAAGAAAACCAATATCTACCGCTTTCATCTGCGCCATCGTTTATGAAGAACATCTTTTATAAACATGCCGCGTTTGCGTTGGTCGCATTGATGCTATCGGTGGGCTTTTTTATTTATAAAGGCGTCGGAGAGACGCTGATTATGCGTTTGCCGATGGCAGCTGCACCGTTTCTTTTCGGGGTATTTTTTGCGGTCTTGGCCTGGCGGGTGTATCTTATTTGTCGCACCGGTCAGTATCAGGTCATCGAGGGCGAGTGCACGTTTAGTCCCCGGGGCGTCAATCCCGTCTCTATGATCCAAAATTTCAGCAAGAATATGGTTTTTACGTTTCATATGACCGACGAGGGTGGTATCAATGCCTATATCGTGAACACGACGCGACGGTTGCTACCCAAAGAAGGGGCGAAGATCACGCTTGCGGTGCCGCTTAACGGTATGATCAAAGAGTCTCAGACCGAATTTCGAGTGATGTCTTACCTTGCGCTTAAAACGATTGTCCATAAAAAGAAAGACGGCGTAAAAGACGCCAAAAAAGAGGAGCGATGAATTATCCGATAGGATTTCTATTCAACATGAAAATACTATGTATCACGTTTAAGGCAAGAACGATCATTAAAAGTGCGGAAACAAAGTTTTGCTTTGAAAGACCATACAATGCCCAGAGTATGAAATGTGCGCTCAGTGCGGTTTTTGCAACTTTGTAATCATCGATCAAAAGCAATGCTGCAGCGTAACCGGATGTCGCGACGATCGGAAACAAAGAGATCCACGAGCGTTCTACCAACAATCCGTTGATGATCCCCAAAGCCAACGTAATGACAATGAGGACCACGCTTATCAAAAGCGTGTTCTTTTTTTTTGCAATCAACAAATTGCGCAAAATAGCGATGCCGTTTGCGAGGACGCCACTCACTCCGCCCAAAAACAAATACGACAGCAAAGCCATCGATGCGTCGGCGCTTTGCCAATACATCATACCGATTTTGGTTTTGGAGCGAACAGAGATTAAAAGAAACAGTGCCGATAAAGCACTCAATATATTACTGGCGACTAAACATGCAACATTCACCACAACCCCCACCATAACCTCGTATTTCGACAGATTAATAGATATATTTCCGAGAAAATCCCGAAATGACTCCTCCCAATTAAACAAAATTAGTATTTTGTTTAATACGTTAAAATCTAATGTAAGAGAATCTAACATATAGTCTGACGTTAAAACTCAACCATATTCGATACAAACTGTAATTTTCCGAACACGCGCTCCCCTTCTTCATTGAGCACCGGAACGATTTCGTGTGCGTCCACGCCGATACGAAGATGGTCTTCGAACAACCAAGGTCTTTGTGTTACAAAAGAAGTAAACGACATACCGTTGGATAGCGTTCCTATGGTTTCGATACCGTCGAACGCGCTGAATTGAATCCTCAAGCGATAATCATCATTATCTTTCAGGACGGAAAAACGCCATTGGTGTGTTTTTATTTCACAGAAAAACGGGAACACGTGATTGCAAAACACGTTAAAAAAATCCATCGCATGTGCGTTTGATATCATAATGCCGACGTTGGCTTTATAGCCTTTTATATATTTTTGGCGGAAATGCGGCAGCATCTTCTTCCACTCGTTTCTTTGAAATTCATTGACGCGATCAAATGTTTCTTCGCCTTTGGCGAAAAAGAGATCCGAAACCAGTCGTATCTCCTCTTCTTTTGCCATCAGCTCTCTTTTGCCCGGCAAGAACTGATAGACGTTTTCCCAGGGGATAAGCGCTTTATCGACCCTGCCCAAACCATAATCGGGGTTATTGATTTGGATATGTTCCGGTGTTGAGCCGGCATACAAGCCATGATGCCTTACACCATCGTTGGTCACGACCGTGAACTCGTCCATCAGTTTAATGTGTGTATTGTCTTCACCTAAAACGAACATATATACCTCGTTGTTGTTTTTATGTGTTGAACGAAAATTCGATTTTTACGTCTGTCAGTTCTTCGAGTAAATAGATGCCTTCGACGGAGAGTTTGTAAATGAATCCGTCGCTGTCGCTGCGTTTTGACTTTTCTGCAAGCGACTGATCACAGAGTTTGTTCCAGTATGCGTGGTCGGTTTTCGTAAAATATGCGTTTTTAGTGGCGACGAAGCGTCTATATTTTGTACCGGTGATCGATGTTGCGTCCCAGCCAATCGCCTGTTTCATCTCTTTAATTTGAATATTTGAGAAAAAATATGCGTTTTTCATCGCCCTTCCCTTCTTTACACACCAAATACAAATTGAACCAGCGTTCTTCCATAGTATGCAACCGTGCCGATGCTAACCACACCAAACGCAATTAAAAGCAAGCCAAAAATAACCACCCAACGCGCGCCTTTGCCGATCACCTTTTTGAGAACAAGGAAAGTGACACCAATAAGAGCGATACCTAGGATAATCGCAACATAGGCTGCCGGAGTCGCAGAAATGAATTGAGTCAGACCGTTAAAGAATTGAATAATCATAATGAATCCTCTCTTTCGAATAGTATAAAAATGATTGGGTATATAAATCAAGCAAATCGAAAAAACGTTGACATTAAATAGAAAAAAGAAAGAAAAGAAGCGGTGTTTTCACACCGCCTCTCCTCAATCACGATAAAACAGTCTGTTTTTTATGAAGGAGATAGTCGTCAAGACCCTTCCCCTTTCCGTCCAAACAGACTTTGAATGTCGGGATCGAAATATTGTAAGCCTTTTCATAAGTTTCAAATAGGCTCATGATTTTCTTCCCGCATTCTATCGTTTCGCCCGGGTGCTTTGGCGAAACGCGAATCACGCCGCGAAGACCATTTTCTTCCTGAAAAGACACGTCGCTTTGCTCGGTGAGTCCAAGCTGGTCGATGGCTTTCACAATGGCTTCTTTGGGTGATTTCCGGAGCTCGTCGGATATCGGCATGAAATTGTAGCCGATAGCGATTCGTCCGGCGTCCCACACCAACCGGCCCACACTAAGCTCTTGTTGCTTAATGATGGCGTCTAGTTTTGCCCTTGCTTTCTGGACGTTGCGATTGATCGCCTCGTCCATGTCAAAAGCAACCAGAACCTTGCGGATTGGTGCAATCTCTGCGGCTTCGGCAATATATTTACCGATGTCGCGTGTCATGGTCACGCCCGGGATTGCCATGACCCATGCGTTACCGGCGAGTAAATCGACGATCGCACGGGCTTTAAGCGCCCCTTCGGTGATCATGAGCGTTTGGTCGTCTTGCGGTTCGCCGCACAAGTGGTATCCAACCTTTCCCTTTGTCCCGTTGGGATGAAGTTTTTCATCCGAGGACGAAAAAAGAAGGTATCGACACCCGCTCGACTGGTCCAATCGGATTTGTGCCGAAAGGATTTCGCCCTGCGCGTTCTTATACGGAATGAGCACCCCGCTGGAGTAAACGCTCATTTTTGTTTTTCCGTCCTTCTCGTAAAAGCCCGGCACGCCGATCAGCTGACACCCGCGCTCTTTGAGCGTGGCAACAACCGCGTGGCGTGCGCTACTGGTTTGCGGATACGAGCGATACATCTCAGATTCTATGGATTCTTTGCTGATCCCGCGCGCCAAAAGTGCTTCTTTGTGAGAAGTGGAAAGAGTTAATATCGAAAAGAGTTCCCGCATCGTTTTAGCGATGGCTTCGTCCGGAAGACGCGGTTTTTCCACGCGAACCGGTGCCGGTGCGGCATCTCTTTCGATTTTTTCTTTCTTAAACTGTCCTTTTTCCTGCCAGCGACCGAGGCGTTTAAGGATCTCGATATACGCCTCTTTAGTCGTTATGCCATAGGTTTCGGCATATATACTGGTTGGATTGCCAGTAAAGCCGCAACGAAAGCACTGACCTTTTCCGCTGGATAGGTTAAGGAACAAGTCTCCTTTTAAGTGGCCGTCCCCTTTACGCGGGGGCGAACACTTCGAAGGACACGGTATTTTGACTTCCTCGCGTGTCTGGTCGTATTGTATTCCGATCAGATCCAGAACCTCGCACGCATTGAATTTTTCGTATCCCATATGTGATTCCCCCTGGTTTATAAAGATATGTCGCTCGCCTCGCAAGAGGTGAGCGACGAGCGGCTACTTCAACTGGAGCGTTGCGCATTCCCTAAAAAACTCCAAGAGTTTCGGGCAGCGCTTTTCGATCCCCGCCAAAAACGAGGGGTCTTCGATTTTTTGGAGAGCTTTTTCGATATAATCGGGCTCTATTTCTAAAACCCTTTCTACCGTCAGTCCCTTGTGCTTACCATCTGGGATTACCTTGCTTAAAAAGGCTTCCAGCGGCTCGGCGTCTTCATCTTCTTCCGCTGCCGGTGGCGTAAGGTCTTCGGCATCGTCGGCTTGCGGTTCTTCAACGGCTAATGCCGTTTCGACCTCGGCCTCAGAAACGATGGTTTCCTTTTCAGGAATATCATCTTCTGCCGAATCTTCCGGAACAGGCGCGGGTTCAGGTTTGGATTTAGCGGCTTTTTGTTTTTTGACCGGCGTGATTGGCGCATGAATCGCACCGTCTGCACCCAGTACAGGTAAAGCCGCTTCAGCTTTTGCAACGGCTTCTTCCGTCACTTTGGTTAGCATCGGAAGATCGCTTTGGATTTCCTCGCCCTCTACGGATTCTTCCGGGAAGGCAAAGCCCAAACGACCGAGCGCAAACCGCTCCGCTTTGGTTTGTGCTGCCGAAAACGCCATAGCGTCACAGCCCTGAAAGAATGCGATGCCGTTTGTCTTCGGCTCGACTTGCGTGGTGTCCGTGAACACGCGACACTCCGCAAGCACGCCCTGCTGGGTGGCACTCTTTATATCAAGAATGATTCTCCCTTCCGGGAATTCTTGATAAAATGCCTCGCGCCGGTAATCCGGCTTGAGGCTCTTCCCTTTTCTCTCGACGGTCACGCCGTTTTCGATGGCGTATCCGACGGAATAGTCTTGGAGATGTGCCCGAAACTGTTCGATTGATTTTTTCATATCATTTCTCCTTGTTTTCTTCGACGAGCGTATAGCACGTCGTTATAATGGCGTCTGCCAGTTTTCGGATAACACTTCCGGCTTTGGCTTTAGTAGCCGCCACCGTTGTTTCCTTTTTGAGTTCGAGTAACGCGTTGGTGGCGTCCACCAACGCTTGCGCTTGTTCTTGTTTTTGAGAGACCTTTTTGGCGTTAAAGCCAATGGTCACTCTTGCCACACCGTCAAAAACCGTATGCAGCTCTGCAAGATGTTGAAGCGACGTGGGTTCGTCCCACTTTTCCAACGCTTCTTGCTTTGCAAGTGCGCATATCCCTCGATAGAGGGCATTAATCGCACCTGCTTGAGCCATGATCTGTGTGGCAAGCCACACGTTTTCGTAGTCCGTGATGCTTTTGATCTCGCCCTCGGTTGAGAGGGCTTTAATTTTCGAAAGCATTTCTTTTGTTTCCATTTGTGTCCCCTTTCTTATGCCGTCTCAAAATCAGGCAAGCCTAATTCTTCTTCCGGCGGTGGTGGTGGCAGAGGAATATCGTCGTCCTGGACGATTTCTTCTGTTTCTGCTTTGAGGTACAGGGTGATTTGGTCGCCCTGTACCTCGGCTTCCATGCCGCAGACTTGTACTAATGCGTCTGCGGCGACTTGAGCCGAAAGATACAAGGGATAGTCCCCTTCCGTCAGCACAAGCTCGCTTTTGCTCGCATCGATGGCGTTTTGCACTCTCGACACGAATTTCTCCGCCCAAAACTGGGCGGAAGCGGCTTTTCTTTCCGGAGTATCTTCGGCAGGCTTTTCGACGGGCTGTTCCGCGGTTATGGCCGCGGCCTTTTCGACGGGCTTTACCACGAAGTAAACTTTTCCATCAGCGATGGAGCAGTCAACTTCGCGCATGCCGTTTTGCCCGTACATAAAGACCGTGAAATCATCCGACATCGCAAGGACGTCGAACAATTTCTTGCCGCTTTTTAAGAACCAATGGCCTTTCGGACCAAAGGTATCTTTGGCGAACCGATCGAGTTCCAATCGAACCCGACCGACTTTGTGCGCGAGCGGTCGAACCATATCGGTCTTCTCGCTCGAAAGTTCTTTGATTCGCGCTTGCAGCTCTGCTTCCGCTGCAACGGCTTTTTCGTCCTCTCTTTTGGCGTGCATGTAATATGCAACCAAAAGCGATGTGCCGGCAAAAATAATTGCCGGTGCAAAGAACCACGAAAAAGGTAGTGTAAAGATTCCGAGGACAACGACGCCGATCCAGATTCGGAAGGCGTCGAAGAGCGTCATGTGCTGAATTTTTTCTTTGAGCATTTTATTGCTCCTTTCTCCCCGGTTGCGCCGGGGCTTAAAATGAAAACGAAAAGGGCAAACATTGCTGTTTGCCCTTCGGTCTTCGGGTTTGTTGGTTTGGCTTGAAATTACAAGTCAAACGGTAACGCGGTATCGTCGTCCATGCCCGGCAAAAAGCCAGTGTCAGGTGGCGTAGGTGGCTCGTAGGTGGCTTGACCGTTTCCGGACGAAGCGCCACCGTCCTTCTTGGACTCGAGGAACTCGATTTCGTCAACGGATACCTCAGTCACATATACCTTCTTACCATCTTTGTCATCGTAAGAACGTGACTGAAGACTGCCGATGATGCCAATGCGATGCCCCTTTTGGAAATACTGACCCAATAACTTGGCCTGTTGTCTCCAAGCAACGCAGCTGATGAAGTCGGACTGACGTTCACCGGATGCCGTCTTAAACTTTCGATCGACGGCTACGGTAAAGCTGCAAACTTCGATTTGGTTTTGAGTTGTCTTCACTTCGGGATCTTTCGTGAGTCTTCCGACTAGAATAACTTTGTTCATGTGTTCCTTCTTTCTCCCCCTTCTTTGGGGGACGTTAATTGCACGCCAAAGTGGTCGTGCAGACTTTGTTCTTTTGAGCGTGGTATCGCTCGGTTTATTAATTTTCTCCTTTCCCCACGGTGCCCGTGGTTATTTTCAATAACTCAAAAATAGGCACAAAAAAAGAGAGGCGAATGAGATTCGCCTCTCTTGATAGTTAGCCTATTCTGTTAAATGATATGAGTTTATTCTATCATTGATTTTTTGTGATGACAAGTGTTGTTAATGGCAACGCTTTCAAATGATCCTGTCCCAATCGATCATTTCTTTCATCATATCGAAAACGCTAATGGTTTGTAGGCGTGGAAAATCGCGAAAGTAATCCTTAACTAAGTTCTTCCGGTCTTGGGTATCCTCTTCATCTTCGAAAACATCCGGGGCAACTAAATCGCGCATTTTTTCAACATCATAATACCAGTCGATGATCGGCTGGTAGTCGGTCCCGTAAAGTGCTTTTTCAGAACGCAGGATCTGAACGTTGCCATCTTTTTTTAGCGTCCCGAATTCGACTTCTTTTTGGATTTCTCGGATTAGGTCATGGTAGTCGTATGATAGTTTCATGGTGCCCCCTAATTCAAAGGTCTTTTGTTAAGTCCGCATATCTTTCAAACAAAAAAGCGACCTGTTCTTCTTCCGATGCAAAGGTTTTGCCGTATGCTTTTTCGACGGCGCGATCAAGATTTTGGTGCGCCTTCGTTAATTCAACCGGCATCAGGTTGGGATCGTAAAGATCCGCAAGAGAACAGTCCGGAAATAGCAGCTTCAAAGCGGGTTAAGGCGGTATATGCCCGCCTTGCGGCTGACACGTTTGAGGGGTACAAGCAGGATTTAACGCTTTATGCGAAACGGAAACGGTAACGCAATAATTGCAACGACTTACACCATCTATTAAGTATCAAGAATTAGTCACGATATTATAACCTTTTCTTGATACTTAGCATTTACTATGCTATTATAACATTGGTTAATTATACCACGGTACAGGAGGTTTGGCGAAGTGGTTATAAGCTATAACAAGTTATGGAAATTGCTAATAGATAAAGGTATCAAGAAAACAGAATTAAAGACGCTTGCGGGGGTTAGCACAAACGTA
>ERZ764778.2940-NODE-2940-length-14037-cov-10.189529_pt1 | contig 14037 bp, 11 predicted proteins | sample MGYA00374951_ERZ764778 | MGnify/ENA primary metagenome ERZ764778 (study PRJEB28918, sample SAMN05720193) | bioreactor metagenome | isolation source: Anaerobic biogas reactor | place: USA:Washington, USA | collected 2015-08-08 ...
ACACATAGCGCTCCATGCAACTGCATGACAGTGGCCGAAATTGTTTCGGGACACCAAGGCGGGGGAGAGGACTCTCCTTTAACCCTTCGGCAACGGATAATTCAATTCTTCCTCCAGTACTGGAGTGTTTACAAAGATTCTACGCGATCCGCCGCGCCTCTATATAATGATTTTCAGTTTTCCAGACATCAATCTGTTAAGGGGATTATATATGAAAAGGAAATTTCTTGGAAGGGTAAAACGGGGTAATTGATATTTATTTCACAAGCATTGTATATACATAGCTGCCGATTTTCTACTAATCCACTTGTCGGGGTGGGGGAGTTGGTATAATAGCCGGAATTGCTATTTATGGGAAAATCATTATGACAGTCAAGAATACTGAAAGCGGCACAACATATCGAAATCGGTTGACCAAGTCTATCGTATTGGCGATCAGAAAATTGATGCAAAAGGGGCAGCCTGACAAAGAAAGCCTGGATATGGCTGCTTTTGTGGTTCTTGCATTGGAAAAGATAGAAGAATCTGTTGATACAAGTGCGACAGCCTGGGAAAAGCGGGATTACTGGCTGAAGGCAGATCGTTTTCGGATGGAATGGGGATGGATGGCAGGACGCAGGATGGCTTTGGAAGCGGTTGTTTTGGTTCAGGACTGGGGAAAAATTGCGACAGAACTGATCCTGGTGGCTCAGCATTTCAATCAGATTGAAGTTTCCGACAAAAATCGCTTGGGTGAACCCTGGCTCGGCGCATGGCAGGTTTTGAAAGATAGAAGTTAGAGAACAACAGTAGACTTCAATTATCAAAAGCCTCCATAACGAGCAGAAAAGGCATTAGTTAGGTTGCGATTTTAATATTCCGCGCGAATATTCTCATATTTAAGCTGCGACGATCCGTTTGATCCATTGTTGATGGATACTCCACGCAATCGTTGACAATAGGGAGGCGAGGAAATTCGTTTTTTTGATCTTAGGTTATGTTAAGTATCATTATCGTAAGCTAAAGTAACGAGGAAATAAGAGTGGGGAGCCTGCTTGCTTACCTATGAGCTTTTAACACGGTTTATTCAATTGTTACAATGTGTTTGGGTGTGAAACTTATCTGTTTCAATTCCTGAGCAAAGAATTCTGGATAGACAGTCATGTCCGTGCCGGATAACCCATCGATGTCGATCCAGACAAGATGTTCCTGGAGCCCGTCCGTCGTAAAACTGCTGTCATTCACTGTACAATTTGGTTCCCATTTCATTAGGTAATAAAACGCCACTTCATGGCAGCTCAAACCTTCAATAATGCTGTCACGATTTCCTTGAAAAAAGTTCTCATGGATTAAGGCAAGTCGATCAATTTCAAATTTGACCCCAGTTTCCTCCCAAACTTCCCGAATGGCTGCGTCTTCAGTTGTCTCACCATGCTTCACCGCTCCACCAACCGAATAATAGTAAGGATCACGATCATTTCTGATCACTAACACCTTGCCTTCGTTGATCAGAATCCCGCACGCCCGCAATCGAAACCATTTGTTACCAGATACAAACGAACATTCAACTTCTTCCATATCGGCGCCTCTCTCAGGAGTAAACTGATAATCATTATATAACCGACTCCCCACCCTATTCCACCAATCTGACGGTATAATATGGTTATGATAAGTTATCCCAAAAATAAATACTATGCGCAATCTTACGATAATTCAGGTGTTAAATGAATATTAATGAATGTATTGAACGATTTTTGAGTTCTGTCAAGCTATCACGCAGTGCCAATACCTACCGCACTTATGCTAATGCGATGCACCTTTTCAGTGATGTTTTGAGTGCAAACGACCTGGATATCGAGGCAAACACGATTGACCAGCTTAAGGAAGACGCTGTGATCTGGATAGCGGCAGCTTTAAAGGAATTCTCCTCTGCCACAGAACAAGTTTACATGACTGCTGTAGTGGGTTTATTCGAGTATATCGCCGGAGAAAACCTGGCACCAATCAATTTACCCAGAGTTAGGCTTCTGATCAAGCAGCGCATCCGCCGCCCAGGCGTACGGCTACCTCAATTTCCCAAGACAGATATAGAAAAGGTGCTCGATTATGCTGAAGAGCTCAATCAAAAGGCTGCTGAAAGCAGCGAGGAACGCCTGATTAACCTGCGCGATAGGGCATTTCTGATCACTCTGGCAGACACTGGTTTACGGGTACATGAAGCCTGCAATTTACGACGGGGCGATATCGACTGGCACGAGAGCCGGGCTGTTATCATCGGGAAAGGTAACAAAGAGGCGGTGTTGCGTTTCTCAAAACGAAGTCTTACAGCAATGAAAGATTACTTACAGAGCCGCGCTGAATTGGATGGTGTTGGCGGTAAAGCGCTGGCTTCCCTACCGGTCTTTGCCAGGCATGATAAGGCAACCGGGAAAAAGATCAAGCCGATTTCGACAACAACGGGCAGGGCGATCGTGAGGGAGAGGGTGAGAGAATGTCTTGGAGAAGAGGCTGTTGGAACGATCACTCCCCATTCCTTCCGGCATTACTTCGTCACAACGATTCTGGGCAGCTCGGGCAACCTCAAATTAGCCCAGATTCTGGCGCGGCATACTAACATAGCAGTCACCCAACGCTATTCGCACCTGGCTGATGACGAGCTAGATAAAAAGTACCAGGAGATTTTTGATGATTGAATTTTGTCATCCTGAGAAGCGAAGGATCTTCGCCTAAAAAGCAACACCCACCCCTCTACCCAACCTCCGGCAAGCAAACAGTCCGTGCGTTTCATTGGAGAAGGTGGACATAATTGTCCGGGTTTTATTTGTCCAATCAATATTAAGGATTGTCATACTGGACTCAGCGATGTATCTTAGTTTCAAATCCGCATCGTCATTCATACACCCACCCCCCTACCCCCCTCCCATCGCTTCGCTGGAGGGGGAGTAATTATTGTCAATTTTTTCAAATGTATAAGTTTGTCTCGGAACGCCCGGTGGTCGTTCCCTACTCGGATTTACACCTGAAAGTTGTTACATCATGATTCTTAACCGAATTGAACTAGAATGACAGGAAAAAAACCTCTGGTGGTAATATTAAGCACCAAACTAACCCCTTTGAGGAGTTTATGAGCGATTATCGTATCAAATCTCACCCCATTCTGATCGATGAAAGTGAAGCACCAGTACCGTTTTTCTGGCAAGACAAGCTCTTTTACGCCAAACCAAACGAGATGATCTCCTCTGCTCTGATTGCCCAGGGCATCCAGGTTTTTCGACATCATGTGAAGGATCACAGCCCCCAGGGCATTTTTTGTGCGAATGGGCAGTGTTCACAATGCATGGTGATTGCCGATGGTCTGCCTGTAAAAGCCTGCATGACGGCTGTCAAACAAGGCATGAAAGTTCTGCCAGCGGACGGTTTGCCGACTTTACCAGAAATTTTTGAACCGGTTCCTGAAACAAATACTTTTCCACGATTCAAGGAATGTGAGGTGCTGATACTGGGTGCTGGTCCAGCCGGTTTGTCGGCAGCGATTGAGTTGGGCAAGCTTGGAGTACAGGTGCTCCTGGTTGATGACAAGAACCATTTAGGTGGAAAACTGGTGCTGCAAACGCACCGTTTCTTCGGCTCCACCAATGCTGTGTATGCTGGCACCAGAGGAGTCGATATTGCGAAAATCCTGGCAAAACAGGTGGAAGAGCTCCCCAGTGTTGAGATCTGGACGAATTCAACCGCTATCGCGGTCTATGAAGACAAGGTTGTGGCGGTCTATCGCGACCAAAAGGAAAACATTCATGTAAAACCTCGCATACTTCTGGTTGCGACAGGTGCGAGAGAACGCAGTCTTTCCTTTTCTGGTAATACTCTGCCTGGCGTTTACGGTGCTGGTGCATTCCAGACCTTGGTGAACCGGGACCTGGTGAGACCCTGTGAAAATCTGTTCATTATAGGCGGAGGGAATGTGGGTCTGATCGCTGGCTACCACGCCATCCAGGCAGGCATTAACGTTGCCGGGCTGGTGGAAGCCGCTCCAGAATGCGGCGGATACAAAGTGCACAAAGACAAACTGGCGCGTTCTGGCGTACCAATTTACACCTCTCACACTGTTCTGGAAGCCAGGGGAACCGACAAAGTAGAATCGGTGGTGATCGCACAGGTGGACCGACAGTTCAAACCTATACCAGGCACTGAAAAAGTCATTGATTGCGATACATTGCTGATTGCAGTCGGTCTGGAACCTGTTAATGAGTTTTTACAAATTGCCAGGACCATTGGAATGGATGTCTATTCGGCTGGTGATGCGAATGAGATCGCTGAAGCCTCGGCTGCGATTTTCTCTGGAAAAATTGTCGGGAACGAAATCGCCAAGAAGCTTGGAAAAGATCTTCCCGATATTCCTGCCTCCTGGATGGAGACAGAAGAAATCCTTAAATCCAAGCCTGGAATGATCGTGCCTGAGACCTACATTGATAAGCTGGAAGGTGTTTTTCCGGTTTTTCATTGCGTACAGGAAATTCCCTGCAATCCTTGCTCAAGTGTTTGCCCGAAAGATCTGATCTTTATCGACGAAGCAGATATCCGCCACCTGCCCCATTTTGATGAGGAGCGTGCTGATGAATGTATTGCCTGCGGTCGCTGCGTGGCTGTCTGCCCAGGTTTGGCAGTCAGTTTGGTCGATTTTCGGAAACGCAGTCAGACTGCGCTGGTGAGCCTGCCAGTGGAGCAAAATTATGCGGATATCGCTGTTGGGAACGATATTGAAGTAACTGATACTGACGGGGTCCCGCTTGGCAATTTCAAGATCGAGAAAATCAAGACAGTTACTGGTTACAAGGATGGCACGCGCTTGCTAAGTATTGAAGTGCCGGTTGAAATTTCCAAACAAGTTGCAGGTTTCAGAGTTATCCAACATAGCCAGGTGAAAGCATTTGATCCGGATTCGGAATTTATTGACGATCTGGATGATGATGCTTACATCTGCCGTTGTGAACGTATCACGGCAGGTGAAATTCGTAAACTTATCAAGATGGGTGTCAAGGATATCAACCAAATCAAAGCAATCACACATGCCAGCATGGGTGCTTGCGGTGGCAAAACCTGTCTGAACCTGATCAGACGAATGTTTGCAGCTGAAGGAGTGCCTCTTGCTGAAGTCACCGATCCACCCATCCGACCTGCGTTCGTTGAAGTTCCCGTTAAAGATTTCATTGAGCATTTAAAAGAAAGTGAAGGGACGAGCCGATGAGCCGGAACAACACCTATGATGTCATCATCGCCGGAGCTGGTTCCATCGGAACTCCCACAGCCCTTTACCTGGCGCAAGCCGGGTTACGAGTGTTAGTCATTGAGGCGTTAGCCAGCCCAGGTCAGGCTTCCAACAAACATGCAATTGGCGGCATCCGGGCTACACATTCTGACCCCTCTAAAATTTACCTCTGCACCAAATCAATTGAGGTGTTTTCGAGCTGGAATGAAGTCTACGGAGATGACATTGACTGGCGTTCTGGCGGTTACAACTTTGTGGCCTATAATGAAGACGTCAAAAGAACCCTGAAAGGTCTCCTTGACCAACAGCGTGCACTTGGTCTCAACATCAATTGGGTGGGAAAAGAAGAAAATCTTGCCATAGCTCCTCATCTCAATCCTGATGGACTGTTGGGAGGGACTTTTTCACCCGAGGATGGCAGTGCCTCACCTCTTAAATCTTGTTTCGCATTCTGGAGGCATGCTCAATTGGCTGGTGCTGAGTTTCATTTTGATGAAGCTGTTACCGATGTGATGGTTGATGGAAATAAAGTCCGGGGAGTAAGAACCAACAAGGACTCCTATGCCTGTAACACCTTTATCAATGCTGCGGGAGGTTGGTCACGCAAGATCTCACAGATGATTGGTGTAGATATTCCCATCGAGCCAGATGCGCATGAAGCTGGCATCACTGAGCCAGTCCAACCGATGTTTGACGCTATGATCGTGGACATTCGTGAATATCCCGGCTCCAGCAATTTCTATTTTTATCAGCATCCTACAGGAAAGATCATTTTCTGTCTCACCCCTGCCCCACAGATTTGGGGAAACCTCACCCAAAACACAAGCTCTTTTCTGCCCCAATCTTGCAGGCGACTGGTGGAGCTCATGCCCATCCTCTCGAACATTCGAGTTCGCAGAACATGGAGAGGAACCTACCCCATGACGCCAGATGGCAACCCAATCATAGGCAAAATCAATGGCATTGACGGCTACCTGGTTGGCGCAGGAACATGCGGGCAAGGTTTCATGTTGGGTCCGGGCGTGGCCCAGTTGTTGACGAATTCAGTTACCGGAGAGTTGAGCCGGACCGAAGTGGATTGTTTGTACAGGATGCGCTACGACCGTACCTTTGACAGCAAGGAAATGCTCAAGTAGCGAAGTGTTAGCCAATTGGACAGATTTTTTGTCATCCTGGTCTTGTTTGTTGAAGGGTATCTCTGCCGTTGGCTGCAGATAACAATCTTATTAGGCTCTTCAACTGATACCTGTTGATACAAGTGCCGAGCATCGGCGTGTACGATTTCGCTTACAATTAGGACAGTATCATGGAAATCGAACAATTCCTCAGCAAACTGCCTGACGCCTATACACGCGCCGATCGCGAGCAGATCGAAAAGGCTTATCGTTTTGCCGAAAAAGCCCATCAGGGGCAAACCCGGGCCAATGGTCAGCCTTATTTCTCGCATTCTGTTGGTGTTGCCAATATTCTGATGGAAATGGATGCAATCCCTGAAATTGTGGCAGCCGCACTCTTGCACGATGTTGTTGTCGACTGCAATGTTACTGGCAAGCAGGTTAAAGATGAATTTGGTGAGACCATCGCTCAATTTGTGGAGGATGTTTCCCGTATTACCAGCCTTTCTTACATTTCAAGAGCAGATCAACATCCGGATGAAAGAAAACCGTTAGCTGAAAGCTTGCCTTCCCCTTCAACAAGAATTAATGAAGATCTGGCTGAAATCTTACGCAAAATGCTGCTGGCAATCGGAGATGATGTGCGGGTTGTGGTGATCAAACTGGCTTGCCGGCTTCACAACATGCGCACACTCAATGCTCTGCCGCCAGACCGCCAAAAAAAGATTGCCCAGGAAACGCTGGATATCTTTGCGCCGTTAGCCAATCGTCTCGGGATTTGGCAAATGAAATGGGAGCTTGAAGATCTTGGCTTTCGTTATACTAATCCAGAAAAATACAAAGAAATTGCGGAGAACCTGACCTTACGTCGTACCAAACGGTTGGAGGAAGTCGATAAAATCATTGAGACACTCCATGATCTGCTACTGAAATCAGAGATAAAATCCAAGATCACCGGTCGCCCCAAGCACATCTATTCCATCTATCGCAAGATGATGAATAAAGAAAAAAGTTTTGATGGTATTCGTGATCTACGAGCAGTTCGCATAATCGTGGATGATGTTGAAACCTGTTACAAGGTGTTAGGTATCATTCATACCCATTTTGCTCCGATCCCAGGCGAATTTGACGACTACATCGCAGCAAAAAAGCCGAATAATTACCAATCCTTGCATACTGCCGTGATCTATTCTGATGGCAAGCCTCTGGAAGTCCAGATTCGAACCTGGGAAATGCACCAAAATGCTGAGTACGGTATCGCAGCTCATTGGAGATACAAAGAAAACAAGCAGCATTTGTCAGGGAAATACGAAAGAAAGATCAGCGAAATGCTCAGCCTGCGCGCCTGGAGCCTGGAAGTGGATGATAACCAGGAACTCCTGGAAGGTATGCGGACCGATATTTTTAAAGACCGTGTTTACGTTATCACCCCAAAAGGTGAAGTGGTTGACCTACCGCAAGGTTCCACACCCATCGATTTTGCCTACCAGGTGCATACAGATATTGGTCACCGCTGCCGCGGTGCCAAGATCAATGGGAAGCTTGTTCCGCTTGATTACTCACTCAAAACTGGTGATCAGGTTGAAATTCTGACTGTCAACCGAGGAGGTCCCAGCCGTGACTGGCTCAACCCCAACCTTGGTTTAGTTCGGTCAAGCCGGTCCCGTTCGAAGATCAAACAATGGTTCAAACAGCAGGATCGCGGTCAGAATCTTGAACATGGAAAAATCCTGGTCGAAAAAGAGCTCAAGCGTCTTGGTATTGAAGATTTTGAGCTCAACCTTGTTTTAAGCGCTTTCAGTGTCAAAACACCAGAAGACCTTTACGTTGGAATTGGTTGCGGTGACATCCCCATCGGGAAATTGGTCAATCGAATCGGTGAAATAAAAACCGAATCTCTGAAAACCGAAGAATTGGTTCTGGAGGCACCCGGAAAGGTCAAAGCCGATGACACTGTCACTGTGATGGGGTTGAACCGCATGGATCATACCTTTGCTCGCTGTTGCAACCCGATGCCTGGTGATCCAATTATTGGCTATGTCACCAGGGGGCGCGGTGTCACCATTCATCGCATGGATTGCCCGAATGCCCTGCGCATCAAGGATACCGAAAGACTGATCAAAGTAGACTGGGGCATTGCCCAGCAAACCTACCCTGTTCCCCTTCAAATAACGGCTTATGACCGCCAAGGTTTGGTAAGCGATATCTCCAACGTTCTTTCGAGCGAGCCTGTACGTCTGATCGATCTTTCTATGACCACCCGACAGCATGTGGTTAAGGTCAACCTGGTTCTTGAAGTTCCGGGTATCAATCAGCTTAGCCGGGTTTTGGCGAGACTTGAAAACCTGCCTAATGTAATCGAGGCTATCCGCATCCGACCTGGATGAAGCATCTGATGGCTTTACGCCTATCCTGGTCTAAGGTAAAATGCGAGCGAAATGCAAGCATATTATGGAGAAGATTATGACCAAAATTCGCTGTAAGTACCTTGACTGCTTATTCCTGGATGAGCGTTACTGTAGCGCAGCTGCGATCGACCTAAGCCCGGATGCCGGCTGCCTTACCTATCGCCCTGTCGACGATGAAGAATCGATCGGCGATTGGGATGACGAGGAAATTGAAGCCTGGGATGAAGATGAAGAGACTGAAAGTCTTTGGGAAGTCGAAGAAGAAGAAGACGAACTCGACGACGAAGAAGAATAATCATAAGTCCTGGTCGATTTGACCTCGAGAAAGGAATGAAATGAGCGAACTCCAACCTCTGCACGTGATCAACGTGTTTATTGAAGCCTGGTTTCGACAAGAAATTATCGAAAAGGTGTTGACAGATTTTTCACCTTATACCAGCGAAACTCGGAAAGACCTGGCAGAAACGCTAAAAAGCGAAGTAAAAGTCAGTGGTTTTCGAAATCCCCTTACAGCACCAAAAAGGCTGCTGGTGAGGGAAACAGAAAAAATGTTTGAAACGAATCCCCACATTGTCAGGGTGATCCTGAATGCCTGGTCGCAACTTTTTGAAAAGAATTCTAAAGTCTTTGATAAAGCACTTTCCGCCCTTGGATTCAAACTTCCCACATCGACACCCACTTATCCTGACGCACTTCATGGATTCGATCAAGGTTGGCCAGAAGGTCTCGATTATCCGAAACTCATCGAAGCCATACGAAAAGAAGGTGACCAGCTGGATATGACCGATGATCAGATCGTACTATTTAGCATTCTGCGCACCGGATTGTTACCCGGAGAAGAAGAGGTGGAAAATGGTTGATAACCAGTCTGATAATGTAACTACACACAGTGTTGGAAAAACGACCATTGCTCCTACGGTGCTGTGTACCATCGCCAAGTTAACAACACTGGATGTTCCTGGTGTTAGCCGTATGGCAGATATCAAACAGCTCTCCTCCATGGATAATGAGGGTGTCAAAGTCGAAGTAAAAGATGACTTGATATTTCTCGATCTCTATATCATCATCAGCAGTGACCACAACGCTCGTCTTATTGCAGAATCAATACAACAAAGGGTCAGACGAGCCATCACAGAGATGGTTGGCATGGAAGTTGCTAAGATCAACGTACATGTTATTGATGTAGATATTGAAGCATAGAGAGCTATGAAATCACGAACACGGGCAAGAATAGTTGCATTGCAAGTTCTGTTTGAGTTGGACATGACCGATCATTTACTCGGTGAGGTTCTTGATGAAAGATCACTTGATCAAAAACTTGACGAGGGTCAATACGAATTTGCCCGTCTACTTATCTCCGGTGTTCGTGAATCAACAGAAACTTTGGATAAATTGATCAGCGAACACGCCCCCGAATGGCCTCTGGACCAGGTTGCCATCGTCGATAGAAACATATTGCGCATGGCACTTTGGGAGGTAGCTTTTTATCAAAAGACGCCTCTAAAAGTTGGCATCAACGAGGCTGTTGAACTGGGAAAAATGTTCGGTACAGATTCCTCACCCCGCTTTATCAATGGTGTCCTTGGCAGCCTGGCAGCAAATTTAGACATAATCATTCAGTCCAACAAGAGTGATGGGGAGTAAGTGAGCCATAAAAATTTATTATCTTGTGTAATCATCAGCCTGACACTTTCTATTGGATTATTGTCTGGCTGTTCGCTGAGTTTTCAACCTAAGGAACCTGAAATCCCAATAGCAATCCAAAACCTTCCTTCAGAACTTTCGGAAACGAACCTGGTAGAAGTTGAGTTTGTGACGCATCCTTTCCGAAGTTTCTCAGAAGAAGACGAAATCTCATTAGATATTCTTGACCTGGTCGCCGGAATTAGCCACAATCGTGAAAGGTATACCTTAGAAAAGGCTGACAACCAATACAGCTTGCGTGTAAAACTACCTGAAGGAGCCGTGATCGCTTACAGGTATACCCTCACCCACCCAATTGAAGTTGGCGAGACGCTTCCGGATGGTTCAGAAATGTCTTTTCGGCAGGTTGTTGTGCGTGAAAATCTGATCGTCAACGATTTGATCGCTGGTTGGCCCGAAGCTTCTTACAACGGTCCCCTGGTTGATCTCAATGGTGTTGTTGCAGACAATGATACTGAGGCTCCCCTGGCTGACGTTCTCATCAATGTCGCTGGCAAAACTGCCCTGACAGACATGAACGGCAGGTTTTTTATCCGCGGTTTACCAGTCGGGATACATAATTTAGTCGCGACCCTTTCTGATGGCAGCTTTCTAAGTTTTCAGCAAGAAGTCAATATGGTTGAAAACCTGGCGACTCTGGCAATTATTCGCATGACGGCTCTACCAGAGGTCACAGTAACTTTCGTGATGACACCCCCGAACGAAGCAGTTGGCGCACCTGTAAGAATTGCAGGCAATATACGCCAATTTGGTCAGACTTATGCCGATATGCTGGCAGGGCTGGGAGCGCAGGCTGTCAATATGCCTTTAATGACTCGGGGTTCTGATGGAAAATACATCACCCAAATCGACCTGCATGCAGGCAGCTGGATTCGTTATCAATATACGCTTGGCGACGCCTTGATCAACACTGAACGAAGCCAGGATGGCAACCGCATATTCAGAGAGTTCATCGTGCCGGACAAAGATGTTATTGTCACTGATACGGTTGCGACCTGGAGATCCCAACAGCAAAATGCCATCTCTTTCTTTGTGACCTGCCCGGGTGATCTGAATTCAACCGACCAGGTTTACATCCAATTTAACCCGGGCTCCTGGAGCAATCCAATCCCGATGTGGTCCATGGGAAATAACCAGTGGATGTTGGTCTACAATCCCCGTTCAGCATCCAACGAAGCTATCACCTACCGTTATTGCCGGAACGCGGACTGCCTGATTGGGGAAGAAAACTATCCAAACTCGACCCCGAGATCGTTCACTAACGGTACGGTAAGTGAGATGCGGGATACGATAGACGCCTGGAGGATGTGGTTTCCAACAGCTCAAGCCAGTTATGCCGACTCACCGGTCAGTTTCGATGACGAAGCCTTGGTAGGTGTGGAGCTTGACCCTGATTATGCTTCCAACCATTTGATGGCATTGTACGGTCTGGTTGACCCAATCAAGGTAAAAGGATTCAACTGGCTCATTTTAACGCCAACCTGGAAGGTCGGAATAAATAAAGATCTTCCGTTTATTGACAGCGATGCTTCGACGACCATACCCTCATCTGAATTGAACAGGATCGCCATGTCCGCCCGAGAAGCCGGCATTAAAGTGGCTCTTTACCCGCAACTGACCTTTCCTTCAGATGCTGCCAGTTGGTGGAACAATTCACTCAAATCGATGATCTGGTGGCAGCAATGGTACGCGGAATATGAACGCATGACGATGCACGCCATTAAACTCGCTACCACAATCAAAGCTGATCACCTTATATTGGGGGGTCCGGATGTTGCTAATACCTATCCGGGAGCCATGGAAACGGTCGGCGAAAACTTCGGCACACCAAAAACAAGTGAGAAAATTTGGACTGACTTGTTGACAAAGACCGATGAATATTACGAAGGTCAGGTCCTTTTAGCCCAGGAAGTTGCCTCTGACAGTTTGGCGTCATACTCATTCTATGAGAAGGCTCATGGATTTTACCTGTTGTTCAATTCGGACGTTAACAGTTCGGGTACCTACACAGCTGACACAGTTGGCAGTTTTATAGACAGCGTTGTTTATAGTTTTTATGAATCGCAGCAAAAACCGGTCTATCTCGGTCTGAATGCTCCTTCCTTTGCCACCACTGATATGAGTGGAAGTGATCATTCAGAGTCAATTATCAGCAGTACGAACGTCGCCTACAATAGCTACAATGTTGACCTGGAATCGCAGACCGAATTCTATTTAGCCTATCTCAACGCGATTTCATCGCGGGGTTGGGTTTCAGGTATAGCTTCCCGGGGATATTTTCCAGCAATGCAAATGACAGATTTCTCCTCATCGATTTATGGGAAACCTGCATTTGACCTATTTCACAATCAATAAAGGAGAACTTAGATCCAATCATGAATCAAATCAACGAAGTACTGAAGGCTGAGCTTATAAAATTAGGCTTTAGTGAAGACCAGGAAATCAAATACAACCTGAATATTCCAGAAATGGTAAGCGAATCATTGATGAATGGTGAGTCGCAGCTGGCTGATACTGGTGCCCTTGTTGTAAACACCTCGCCTTTTACCGGTCGCTCCCCTAATGATAAGTATTTGGTAGAAAACGGCGACCCGGATCTTTACTTTGCAACAGGTACTGAAGCGATGTCGTCAGAGAACTTCGACCTTCTCAGTCTAAAAATAATTGATTCTCTCAAAGGAAGCACACTGTACGTGCGCGATGTTTTAGCAGGTGCTGACCCCCAGAACACTGTCCGTATCCGGGTGATCACAGACCTGGCATGGCAAAGTTTGGCGGCTTCGAACATGTTTATTGCCAACAGCAAAAATGAACCCCACATCGACCCTGATTTCACCTTGATAGTGTCTTCAAAATTTGTTGGAGATCCAACCAGCGACGGACTTCGTTCAGCTGCCATGGTTGCTATGAATTTTGACAAAAGATTGGTCCTGATTGGTAACACACGTTACGCCGGTGAAATTAAGAAGTCCGTATTCACCTTGATGAACTACGTCTTGCCAAAACAAAACATCCTTTCGCTGCACTGCTCTGCGAATATTGGCGAAAACGGCGACGTAGCTTTATTCTTTGGTTTGAGCGGGACTGGCAAAACCACCCTTTCGTCTGATGAAGCACGGGCTCTCATTGGTGATGATGAGCATGGTTGGAGTGATAACGGAGTTTTCAATTTTGAGGGCGGCTGTTACGCTAAAACGATCCGTTTGAACCCGAAGTACGAACCGCTGGTTTGGTCAGCAATCAACCGCTTTGGTGCTTTGTTGGAAAACGTACCATTAGATGAGAATAATCATCCAGATTTCGATGATAACAGCATTACCGAAAACACCCGGGCTTCCTATCCATTGACCTTCATCAGTAATTATGCTCCCGGCGGGATGGGGGGGCAGCCCCAAAACATCTTCTTTCTGACAGCTGATGCCTTTGGCGTTATGCCTCCCCTGGCAAGGCTGACCAAAGAACAAGCAATGTTCTATTTCTTGAGCGGATACACTTCCAAACTCGCTGGAACTGAGCGAGGATTGGGTGATAAACCCCAGGCAACCTTTTCAACCTGTTTTGGTGC
>ERZ764778.2941-NODE-2941-length-14037-cov-4.449220_pt1 | contig 14037 bp, 15 predicted proteins | sample MGYA00374951_ERZ764778 | MGnify/ENA primary metagenome ERZ764778 (study PRJEB28918, sample SAMN05720193) | bioreactor metagenome | isolation source: Anaerobic biogas reactor | place: USA:Washington, USA | collected 2015-08-08 ...
AAGGTCTGTGAGGGGTGTGCCGCGGGGCTTGAAGCAATCCGACTCCAGTTTGCAGCATACGCACCTGCATTTCCTCGGGCGAGACATGGTGTTATTTTAAGCATATGCTCAAAACAAGTCAAGAGCTCAAGGAAAGGTTCAAGGGTTCAAAAGTTCAAGGGTTCAAGGGTTCAAGGGAAAGACCGCGAAGAAAGACCGGTCGTCAACACAATCACTGGCTGGCGCACCCAAAGCTCTTCCTGAATGTCGCTTGGACTAAATGACCTTGAACTCTTGAACTTTTGAACCCTTGAACGTCATTCGTCTGTTCTTCTGGGTGGTATCTTTGTTCCGCAGAATTTGCAGGTGACTGTCCTGTGTTGTTCGCTCGGCTTTGTCACCTGCTCACGCCTGCATTTGGGGCACTTTCTCTTGAGATGCAGAACAGTTCCTATCGCTGCGGCCAAAAAGGGGTTCATTGCTTCACACATCCTCTCTTATTGAGCATTGCGGGGGCCCATTTTCACTGGAATCGAGATAATCGACAGCGCAGTCGATATCCTCACGGCTGCCGATGAAAAGCAGGACGTCATCGGCAACGAGGCGCAGGGAAGGAGAGGGCATTCTATGGACCTCCCCGGCGCGTTCGATACCGATCACTGTCACGCCCGTCTTCGACCGGAGGTTGAGATCCCTGAGGGTTTTTTCATCGGCCACCGAGCCCTGCCGTATCCGGTAGGTCTCGATCACGATGTTCTTGAGTATGTCCTCGCGTTCGACGAGGTATCTCCTGGGGAGCTTCACAACCCTCAATGCAAGGTAATTGTCCTGCCGTATCCTGTCGATGTGGTCCCGGATGTCGTTGACGGGAACCTGCAGCCGGTTCAGGACCTTGGAGAATATCTCCACGGAGGTCTCGAATTCCTCGGGTATGACGTCGTTGGCTCCGAGATGCTTCAGTCCTTCCACCTCAGCCACGTACTTCGTGCGGGCAATGATGTACAGATGAGGGTTCGACGACCGCGCCAGTTGCACTATTCTCCTGGTGGACGGGGCGTCGCTGATGGCGACCACAAGGACGCTTGCGTGTCGTATTCCTATCTTGTGGAGAACCTCCGCGCTGGTGCCATCGCCGTAGTAGATCGGTTCACCCTTCTTCTTCCCCGCCCGGACGGTCTTGCTGTTGAGCTCCAGAGTGACATATTTGATATCCATGGAACGGAGGACACGCGCCAGATTCCCGCCGTTGAGGCCGAAGCCGATTATGATCACGTGGTCCTTTATGCTCCCGGGATAGCGTTCCGCGGCTCCTTTTCCCTTTCCCAGGAAGCGAAGAGGACTCTTCCTGGCGATCCATTCCGCGATGGATGATGATCCCCGTATGAGAAAGGGTGTCATTATCATCGTGATGATCGAAGCCGACAGAAAGGCTTGATAGAGATCGTCGGTGATAAGGCCATACTTCTTTCCTTCCAGCGCCAGGATGAACGAGAATTCGCCGATCTGAAAGAGATGAAGACCTGTCATGAGAGAGTTTTTAAGGGTGTTACCGAGGACCATGCCGGTGATGGTGATGGCGGTCGTCTTGAGTACCACTATCACAAAGACCATCACCGACACGCCGGCGACGTTGTTTACAAGCACTTTGAGGTCGAGGAGCATGCCGACGGAGATGAAGAAAAGCCCCGTGAAACTCTCTTTGAAGGGAAGGACGTCCGAAACGGCCTGGGCCGCATACTCTGATTCCGAGATGACCATGCCGGCCAGAAAGGCGCCGAGGGCCAGCGAGAGGCCCATGGACGATGTGAGCAGTGCCGTGCCGAGGCACAGCGTAATGATGGATATCACGAAGAGCTCCCGGCTCTTCATCCCCACCACCTGTTTGAATACGAAGGGTACGAACCACCGGGAGGCAAAGAGTATGAGGGCTATGACCAGTGCTGCCTTCACAACAGTGAGGGCTATGCTGCTGCCGCCCGAATTGCCGGCAAGGACAGGGATGAGAAGCATGAAGGGCACGACACAGAGGTCCTGGAAGATCAATATCCCCACGGAAAAACGCCCATGGGGGCTGTTCATCTGGGCGCGGTCGAGGAGGATCTTGAAGACGATCGCCGTGCTGCTCAGGGCCACGAGAAAGCCGTCGAACAGAGCCCCCTCAAGCGGCTGGCCATAGAAGAAATAGCCTATGCAGACGACAAAGGCGATCGTGAGCGCGACCTGCATGGCCCCGCCCCCGAGCACGATCGACTTCAGCTGGAAGAGGTTCTTGAGGGAAAACTCGAGCCCAATGGTGAACATGAGCAGGACGACCCCGATCTCGGCGAGGAGTTCGATCTCGTGCGGGTCGCCGACGAGGTTGAAAGCGGACGGTCCGATGAGAATGCCGGCCAGGAGGAAACCCACCACGGACGATATCCGGAGCTTCCCGAGGACGAACACTATGAGGGCGCTTATCCCGAGAACGATCACCATCGCCTGAAGGTATTCAACGACCATTTGTTCCTTTCTCTCCACGCCTGTGATCGTGTTTGCCGGGCCACGCTGCGTGGATGCGCGGCGGTTTCTATATAATACGCGGATTGGCCCGGAAAACCAAGGGTTCTCTCCGTTGCTCCGTCTCCGGACCCTTAAGCCGCAGGGAGGCTGCTTCTTGATTTTCCCTTCCATCGGTGTTAGAAACCGGTAGGAGGAATGCCATGATCGAGAAATGGATCGAAGAGGTAAAAAGATCGACGGATCCGGGCGAACTGGGAATGATGCTTGTGCATAACGGTGTCGTGCGGGCGAGCTCGAAAGAGGGAAGGCCGGTGAAAGGCATGCGGCTTTCTTACGACCGTGAGCGCCTCGCGGCCGTCATCGACGAGGCGAAAAGGCGTGAAGGAATTGCGGACGTGAGGGTCTGGATCAATGAAGGGGACCTGAGGGTTGGAGACGATATCATGTATGTCCTCGTGGCGGGACGTTTCAGGACCGATGTCCTGCCCGTTCTGCAGGAACTTCTTTCGAAGGTCAAGGGAGAGGTTGTTCATGAAGAGGAGGTGCTGTCTTGAAAAAGCGCGAGGAGAGCACCTGTGCCGCTTGCGACATCCCCCTTCGGGAACGGGTCTGCACAAGTCCCGACGGAAAGGGTTCGAGGGGCTGTCCTACAGTTCTCAAGAAAGAGCTTATCGAGAAAGCGCGGAGGGAGTACAGAAAGAAAGCGGTGCGGGAGTTCGCCCGCCAGGCATCCATCCAGGAAGGGGAGTGTTACATCGACCGCGACCGGAAGCCCTACCGGCTGCACCCCGCCAAACCGAGAATACTGGAGATCTGCGAGTTCGCGAAGAAGATGGGGTACAGCAAGCTGGGTCTTGTTTTCTGCGGAGGGCTGGCAAAGGAAGCCGCGACGGTTTCCGGGATATTTGCGCGAAAAGGCTTCGATGTCGTCTCGGTGATGTGCAAGGTCGGCAGGGTGCCGAAGGAAGAGATCGGCCTCGAGGACGAGCACAAGATGTTCCGGGGTGAATTCGAGGCCATGTGCAACCCCATACTGCAGGCCCTGGTGGTGAATGACGCGAAATGCGAGTTCAATGTCCTCCTGGGGCTTTGTGTCGGCCATGACTCGCTTTTCCTGAAATATGCCAAGGCGCCCTCCACGGTGCTTGCCGTGAAAGACCGTGTCATGGGGCACAATCCCCTCGCGGCCGTGTATCTGTCGGAAGGGTATTATTCCTGGCTGGAAAACCCGGTGGAGTGAAGGAAGGACCGGCAGAATTTGTGCCGGGACCCTTTCCCTTCCCAAGTCCGGCATCATGGGCTAAACTTATCTGTGTTGACGGGAGGTGAACATGGCACAACAGAAAGAATCATGTGTCAAAACGGCCAAAGGCCCGATAAGCGCCCCATCGGCCGAAGGGTCCGCAGCATCCGCACCAATTGAAAGGGAGGTGGCCATGGTGACAGCAAGAGTGGGCAAACCGGCACCGGATTTCGAGGCGAACGCATTTGTCGACGGTGGGTTCAAAAACATCACCCTTTCCGAGTTCAAGGGTCAGTGGGTCGTCCTTTGCTTCTATCCCGGGGACTACACCTTCGTTTGACCGACAGAGCTGGCGGCGGTCGCCGTCAAGCACGAAGAGCTGAAGGCGCTTGGGGTCCAGATCCTCGCGTGCAGCGTCGACAGCAGTTTCGTTCACAAGATCTGGAACGAGGATGAACTGTCGAAGATGGTCAAGGGCGGTCTTCCCTTTCCGATGCTTTCAGACGCGGGGGGACGTATCGGAAAGGTCTACGGGGTATACGATGAGGAGGGAGGGGTCGATATCCGCGGCCGTTTTATAATCGACCCCGACGGCGTCATCCAGGCCATGGAGGTCATTACGCCTCCCGTGGGCCGCAACGTGGCGGAGTTCATCAGGCAGGTGCAGGCATTCCAGCACGTGCGCGCGACCGGCGAGGCAACCCCGTCGGGATGGCGGCCGGGCAAGGTGACGCTCACGCCCTCGCCGGATCTCGTCGGGAAGGTCTGGACGGTCTGGCAGCCGCAGATGGCGTTCGAGGATTAGGCGATCAGAGCACCGGGGCCGGGAGACTGTGCGTGATCCCCCGGCCCCGCTGCATTTTCAGAAGACTACGACGTCTCCGTTGCCCAGGTACATCTTGCTGGGGGATCCGTGTCGGCCGCTGCCCTTGACGACGGGATAGCCCAGTTCCACCATCTTCTCGACGGCGCTCACCCCGGTGCAATGGTTGCAGGCGATCTTCCTGAAACCGAATCTCGCCATTTCCCTGACCGTCTTTTCCCCCTCGGGGCTGAGCGGTCCTACGGGAGCGATGTGGAGACCCCCGTAAAGACCATACAGGTTTTGTCCCCCCTCGAGTTTTGTCCTGGCGAACTCGGCAAAATCGATGATGTTCTGGTGACAGCACCCGGTGACGCAGACGATCCCCTTATCCTTGACGTTGAAGTAGAGGGATTGTTCCCCCCGGGTGCGGCAGGGTATGGGCAGGTCGAAGGTGACGGAGGCGCAGCCGGGATAGAGCCTGTATATCTTCGCGGGGTCGTGCTTTACGAGTGTGCCTTTATAGGGAATGGAGTTTTTTACCTTCGATTTCTCGAATTCGGCGCCGGCGAGCAGGCGATATCCCTCGTCGTAGAACGTGTTGGGTATGATGACCTTGATTTGCGGATCGTGCCTCAAGACCGATTCTATACCGAAGAAGTGGTCAAAGTGCTCATGCGTGACGTAGAGGAACTCGATCTCGCCTTTCTTCAGCATGCTGCCGATGCCTTCCCGTTCAAAGGCCTTATCCATGAACGAGTTGTTCCAGCCCGTGTCGAGGAGGAACCTGTGACGGCTGCCGTCGAGGCCTTCGATCTCGATGAGGCTGGAGTAACCCCCGCTGTTCTTCTGGTCCCAGTCGACGATCCACTGGTTTGCCTTCGGACCCCCCGCGTCCTTCATGTTCTTCATGAGGACGTTTCCGTCGAACCAGCTCGTTTCCGAGATACAGGTGATCTTCACGCTTTTGCAGAGGCCGATGTCCTCTTTTCCCCCGCTTCGGGCGAATGCCATCGTTCTGGACAGAGGACCAGCTGCCCCCAGGGCCACGCCTGTTGCGGCCATCAGTTTCATGAACTCCCTCCTTGTCGCACCTCTTTCTTCCATGATAACCTCCCCTCTTGTGGATTGACCGGCTGCCTGATCGTCAGGCGGCGGTGAACAAACCTGGATAAGTTCGCCGCGGGGAAACGACCCGTCATGGTTTGTCCCCTCCCGACCGTATTGCGCCTTCGGCCAGTGATTTCTCGGCGGGATGGGTGGGAGCGCTGAGGAGTTCCATGTCGCCCCGGCGGAAACGTTCAAGGGTTTCCGTGACCGGTTCATCTTCCCGGGCCCTGTAAATGTCCACGAAGGCGTCTTTAAGCATGTGAAAGGATATCTCTCCTATCTGGGATGTAAAAAGAGTATTGAGGCCATACCGTGTCAATTCCTTTATAACCTTGACCCCTACGTGAATGCTGGCCTTCTTCCCGAGGTGCTCATTGTAATAGAAATCCTCGATCTCGACCCCGCTTTCCCCGATCTTCACAACGATGAAGTACGGTGCCCGGCCGAAATGGCCGTGGACCTTTGAGTTGAGACCATCGATATTCTTGACGGGGATTATGGCAACGGTGGTCCTGAGCCTTCCGGGTTCCACATGGACGTACACGGACTCTATGTAGGGAAAGGTCTTTTTGACGCGGTCTTCCACCCTGTCGGCAACGCCGTGGGCCTGGTACAGAGGCGCGTGGGGGTTGCTTTCGATATTGCACTCCACAAGCCTGAAAGGCCCGGCCTGTCTTATCTTAACGTCCCGAACCCCGGTTACGCCCTGGATGTCACTGATCTCCTGTATGATCTCCGATTGCAGCGGACGGTCAAGATTGGCGTCGAGGAGGATGAGCAGGGAAAACCAGATGGTCTCGAGGCCCAGCTTCAGGATGAGCAGGGAGATGATGACGAGGAGCACTCCCTCCACATAGGGGATGGAAAACCAGGCGGCCAGGATACCCGCGAGGACCGCGAAGGACACGGCAATATTGAGGTATGAGTCCTGGGCTATCGTTTTGAGAGATTGGGAATTGATCTCATTTCCGACTGCGCCTTCCCGCCGCGCAAGGAAGTAGCCGATGACCATGGAGACGCAGGAAACAACGATCGGCAGCAGGGGAAAGGCACCTGTCGATGCGGGGGGACCGAACTTCCTCACCCCCTCCAGGAACACCTCGATCCCTGCCCAGGCAACGAGAAGTCCGATGATGAAACTGACAAGGGTCTCGGCCTTGTAGAGACCATAGGGGAAACGCTCCGTCTTTTTGCGGGCAGCCAGAAAAAGCCCGAACCATGAGGCGAATATCACGGTGAAGTCGGAAAAGGTGTGGAAACCGTCGGCGACGAGAAGAGGAGAATGAAACCCGTAGCCGATGAGGGCTTTGGCGGCGGCGAGCCCGAAGGTTACAGCAGAGGCAAAAAGGGCCGTCCGCTGACCCCTTGCCAGATCGACCTGGGCGATATCGCCATTTTTCATGGCTTTATTCCCGTCGGTCCTCTGCCGGGAACCGCCCCGCCATCATGCTCTGACAGCGGGGACAGGGCGTCAAAAAGCAGGGTTGCCCGGGAACCTTGTCCGTTATCATGCCGCACTGCGGACAAATGCACTGCCGTGGCGGCACGGCACACGAACGGGCCGGGTCACCCGTCTCTCCGGTGAGGGCCTTTCCACCACGTTTGCGATGACCGTGCCTGCCTCTGAATCCGAATGACATCCCGGACCTCCGCTCCTGCCGGTGCGATGTGTCTCCTCTCAGGCCATCGGCGTACCACCCGCTCCCCGCCTACCGGTCCTCGACGAGAGGCGCCGAGGAGTCCGCGCACCATTCCTCCATGGACCCATCGAAAAGGGAGACCTTCTCATATCCCAGGACCTGACTCAGCATGTACCACCACGTGGGAGAGAAGCGGCCGGTGCAGCACAGGACGACGATCTCCTTCTTCCTGTCCTTGCCGACGGTACGGACAGCGTAGCGGTCGAGGCTTTCCCTGCTCCGGAAGGTCCCGTCCTTTCTGAACGCGTAAGTATAGGGCAGATTGACGCTGCCGGGAATGTGCCCCTTCTTCCTGATGCCCGGGTCTCGCACTTTACCGGTAAAATGACTGTGGATCCTCGTATCGACTATGGTGACGCGACCGGCCTTTTCCCTGAGACATTCCTTTGAACAGAGCAGGTCCTTGTTCCAGGCGCAGCAATGAGAGCTGGGCGTTGCGGTCGCCCAGCCGCTGACAAGGGGACGCCCCTCCGCCTTCCACTTGCTGTAACCGCCGTCAAGAATGGCCACATTGGCGATACCGGCATATTTCATCGTCCAGGCGACCCGTGCCGGGTGCGCCCGGTCAAGGTCCGTGTCTGTCTTGCCGACGATAACCACAATGCTGTCCCGGCTGATCCCCGCGGACCTCAGATTGTCCTCGATATCGTCCTTCGGGGGGAGCTGGCATGAGATCTCCTTATCCATGGTCCGCCACGCGTTGTATGTCAGGCTGATGGACCCGGGCAGGTGGTCCTCTTTGTATTCCTCGACCTTTCTGATATCGGTGATGACAAGGCGGGGATCCTTCATGTTCTCCGCGAGCCACTTCGTTGTGACGACCGGGGATATCCCTTCGGCCGCGTTTGCGGTTGTTCCCACGGAAAGCGCGAGAACAACCAGGATAAGTGCCATGAGAACAGGTTTCATGACTGCCTCCTCGTGATGCGGAATACTGCCTTCCCGGCCTAATCCTTCAAACTCGACATATAACGCGCAAGGTGGTTCAGGATCGCTTTCTTCAATCCCGTCGCGCCGAGATTCGAGCAATGGAGCTTGTACTCCGGGAGGCCTCCCAGGGCCTTGACGATATCCATATCATCGATCATCATGGCCTCGTCGAGGTCCTTGCCGACGGCAAGCTCCGTCATGACACTCGCGCAGGCAATGGAAGCGGGACATCCCCGGATCTGGTATCGTATGGCCACGATGATGTTGTCCTCAACTTTGATGAAGACCCTGAGGAAGTCCCCGCAGTTCGGGTCGCCGATCTCCCCCATCCCGTCATGGTTGGTGATGATGCCGACGTTGCGGGGGTTGTTGAAATGGTCCATGACGATCGGAGTGTATTCGTTCATTGGAGACTGTGCCCTCTCTGGTTTTTCATTAGGGTGACGAGCCGGATGGAACCGGTACGCTTCAATGCCCTGAAGTTTGCTCCCTGACGGATACCGAGGAGTGCCGTGTCAGGGTCGGTGACGATGGAACCGGAGATGATGTCGACGCCGTGATCGAACAGCACGCTTGTGAGAGGCGTGGTGGGACCGAGCAGCATCTTTGTGCTGCCCGAAGGGCAAAGGCCGAGTATGGTGCCGAGGGTGTGATTGATGAGGGTAGTGCTGGAGATGGCTATCAGGTCGGATCGCGCGAGGAGGGTCCCGGTCTCTTCCTCGGGTCGGTCCCCGGGTTGCAACCTCTTTTCGATGACCCAGAGGTTCTTCGCGACCTTTCTCAGGTCATCGACAAAGGGAAAATGACCGATCACCGTGATGTTCTTTCCCTGGCCGTTCTCGGCGAGATAATCCCCGGCGTTGAGGTCGATGCATCGCGCCATGTCGACATCGATGAGGGAATTGATCGCGGCGAGCCCCACCGATGCATCGAGAGTGCTGGAGAGCACCGCGCCCTTCGCCAGGGAAGCCGCGCTTGTCTGGAGGTATGATGTTTGCCCCGGCTCCCTGCCGTCTTCCATCTTGCAGTCATAGATCATCGTCGATGCCAGACCGCAATGCCGGCTGACCACAGCTGTCCAGAAGATGCCCCTGGTCACATCCGTGACGGGAGCATCGACGGTGATGGACGATATGATGTCCTCGAGCACTTTCATAATGATGGCCTGTTTCCGTTCGGGGACGGATGACGCGGTCCGTCAGCCGTCCCCGAAGATCCTGCCGGTATCTTTAATGGTCGCACGTGTTGGCGCCGGTGACGAGCGTTCCTTTCAGGTAGTTCTCCACAGCCTTTTTCGGGTCTGCTTCCTGCGCGCCCGTTACAACCCTGACGCCCTGCTGGGCGAAAAGCTGCTGGGCACGGCTCCCCATGCCTCCCGCTATGATGCAGTTCACGCCCTGCTCAGCGAGCCACCGCGGGAGAACGCCGGGTTCGTGGGGAGGAGGTGTCACGTATGTTTCATTCATGACGTTGCCCTGGGCATCGGAGTCGATGAGGGCAAAAGCCTCACAATGACCGAAATGCATGCAGAGCTTGCCTTCGTTCGTGGGAACGGCGAATTTCATGGTGCCTCCCTGGGTAACGATATCTCCCTCGCTCGCGCCGCTGGAGGATGGTGTGACGGAGTTCTCCACCTTGTCTTGTTTTGCCGGCGCCCGGGGGATATCGGTATTGCCTGAATAGACCGCGGTGATCTTGTCCACGATCTCGTCAAAACGTTTCGCTGTTTCCGAGGTGCTGTAGGATAGCACGTAGGGTATCCCGTTGTCTCCACTCTTGACGATGTCGGGATCGAGCGGCACCGCCCCCAGGAAGGGGACGTTCATACGCTGTGCCAGCTCCTTTCCCCCACCCTTCATGAAGATGTCAACCTCTTTTCCGCAGTGAGGGCAGATGAACCCGCTCATGTTCTCGATGATGCCGGCCACGGGAAGCTCCAGCTGTTTGCAGAAGGTGATGCACTTCGCGACGTCGATGGTCGATACCTGCTGTGGTGTCGTCACGATGATGGCGCTGGCACGCTCCTTGATCAACTGTCCTACGGAGAGGGGTTCGTCGCCCGTCCCAGGAGGCGCGTCGATGACGAGATAATCGAGTTGTCCCCACATGACGTTCTGGAGAAATTCCTTGATCACGTTGTACTTGAGAGGGCCCCTCCAGACGACCGGCTGGTCGTCGTGCTCGAGGAGCAGCCCCATTGATACGACGTGAAGTTTCCCGAAGACTTCAATGGGGAGTATCTCGTTGTCCTTGACACCCAGTTTCTGGCCGTTGAGCCCGAGCATCTTCGGGATGCTTGGCCCATGAATATCGACGTCGAGGAGGCCGACCCTCTGTCCCTGCGCGGCCAGGCTCAAGGCCACATTGACCGCCACTGTGCTCTTGCCCACTCCACCCTTGCCGGAAAGGACCATAAGGGTCCGGTTGATCCGGCTCAAGCGTTCCTGGAGGACAAGGTCGTCCATGTCCTTATCCTGTGTTGTCTGTCCACACTCTGCCATACGTTACTCCTTGTATATTGATATTATTTGCTCCGATATCTCCCGCAAGGCCTTGCTCACGGGAAGGTCCGGTGCATATTCCACTATTGCCTTTCCCTGCCGCTGGGCCTCCGAGATGGCCCTTTCGTAGGGAAGGCGGCCGAGAACGGGTATGTTGTTCCTGCCGCAGTACTCATCTATCGAATCACTGCAGACCGGGTTGATATCGCTCTTGTTGATGATCACGGCGGCGGGAAGCGAGAAATGCCGGGCAAGCTGCGCGATCCGTTCAAGGTCGTGGATCCCTGAAGCGGTCGGCTCGGTGACGATGAGAGCGAGCGATGTCCCCGTGATCGATGAGATAACGGGGCATCCGATGCCCGGAGGTCCGTCGATGAGGATCCGTGACAGGCCGGCGCGTTCCGCCTGTGCCTTGGCTTCCGTCCTTACCATGGTAACCAGTTTACCAGAATTTTCCTCTCCGGGCGAGAGTTCCGCGTAGACGAAAGGGTCCCCTGCCGGTGTGTCGCATATGTAGCAGTGTCCGGCAACAGGTGTTTCGAATTCCACGGCGGATGCCGGACAGAAGAAGAAACAGGCTCCGCAGCCTTCGCATGCCACGGGATCGATGATGAAATCATCAGAAATGGCGTCGAAGCGACACATATCTTTGCAGATCCCGCAGGTGGTGCATTTTTCGCTGATTATCCGCGCCTTTTTCCCGGCGGCGAACTCCTTTTCCTCGATGACACGGGGACTGAGAACAAGGGCAAGATTGGCGGCATCCACGTCGCAATCCACCATGGCCTTCCTGTCGATGAGGCAGGCGAGCGATGCCACGACAGAGGTCTTGCCTGTCCCTCCCTTTCCACTCACGACAACTATCTCCTTCATGATCTTATCCTCCCTGCGTGGGCGCCATGGGCGTCGAGGAGCTTTTCAAGATTGTCCGCCACGGACCGGTAGACGTCGACGTAGCGGGGGAGGGTCTCGAGGATGATACTTCCCTGTGAATAGTGACGGGCAATCTCGGCATCCTCGGGGATCACTGCGAGCACAGGCACGCCGGCCGAGGCCAGATAGTCGGTCAGGGGCGGATAGCCGCCCTGGTCCCGGTTAATGACGACCCCCGTGGGTATGTTGAGGAGTCTCGCCACATCTATGGCTATCTTCAGGTCATGGAGCCCGAAAGGTGTTGGTTCGGTTACCATGATGACCGCGTCGGATCCGTTAAGGGTCGCCACAACGGGACAGGAAGTCCCGGGGGGAGCGTCCACGATATGCACGTACGGATCCTTTCGCCCGTTCTTCACTTTCTTTATGAGGGGCACAGCCATCGCCTCTCCGACATTGAGAACGCCATGGATGAAATCTATTTCCTTTGTCCCGCTTCCCTTCTCAATGAGCCCTATCTCCCTGTCTCCCTCGCTGATGGCGCCGGTAGGACACACGGCGCCGCAAAGACCGCAACTGTGGCACAGACCGGGAAAGATGAGTGTGTCTCCGGGGAGATTCACGATGGCATGGAACTGACATTTCAGTCCGCACTCACCGCAGGATGTGCATTTTTCCTGGTCCACGACAGGGACCATGACCTTCGACGAGGATGACTCGGTGACCGAAGGTTTGAGAAAGATGTGGCCGTTAGGCTCTTCCACGTCGCAGTCGAGATACTGTACACGCTGGCCGGCCGAGGCGAGGAACCAGGCGAAATTGACAGCCACCGTTGTTTTGCCGGTTCCCCCCTTTCCGCTGGCCATCGTGATGTTCATACCGGTATAATCGATCATGATGCCCTCACCATCCTGGCTCCGCACTGAGGGCAGACCTGTTCGTAACAGGGCACCCCGCGTGAATGGGGCGATCTCGTACCACAATTCGGGCACTGGCATTCTCCGCCGGTGCCGAGGCCCTGGCCTCCCATCCGGCCTCTTCCCATGCCTGACCGACCACCACCGCGGCTTGCGCCCTGACCCAAACCGCCTTTTCCGGTCATTGGCCCTTTTCCGGTCGGACCTGTTCCATCTTTTCCTGGCATAACATGCACCTCCCTGCTTTTTACCAGTGTCCCTCGACGTCCGCTCCGGTAAGCTTTGGCAGCTTCCCGTTCCTGTAGGCTTGGAGCGCGTCACGAACTGTCATCCCTGACGCCGTGTATACGTCGACGCCTGCGGTCGAAAGCACACGAAAGGCATTCGGTCCGAGATGGCCGCTTATAACCGTCTTCGCTCCCGCCTGAATGACATTCTGCGCTGTCTGAATGCCGGCGCCCTGGGCGGCGTTCATGTTGGTCACGTTGTCGACGGTCTCCTGACCGTTTGTTCCGTCGTCCACGACGACGATCTTCTTTGCCCTGCCGAAACGTTCATCTACCATTCCGTCAAGCGTTCCGTCTATGCTCGTTATGGCTATCCTCATGGGAATACCTCCTTCTTGTTGTTGTGCCAGAGAGACCTGGGACGCCACGGCTTCGGCCGAAGAGCATCCTCTTCCCCAGTGTTTTCTCCAGTGGCATGGGCTGGCCGTCTCTTCGCAGATCGTCACATTGCCGCCATCTATCCTGAGGGCCTTGCCGTTTATGATAGCGTCGGTAATTTTTTGATGGGCGGCGTTGATCAAACGATGGAAGGTCGGCTGCGAAACGCCCATCTGGTTTGCGGCTTCTTCCTGGGGGTACCCCAGGAGGTTCTTGAGCCGCATGGCCTCGACCTCGTCGTGACCGATCACGATCTCCTCGACGACGCCCATAGGGATACCCGCGGGCTTGAAGAACACCGATTTCGGCTGGAATCCTATTCGTCTTTTGCACGTCGGACGTGGCATTTGCACCCCGCAGCATTTATTCTATGTGTCACGTAATGAATATATATTCAGAACGGACAGTTTGTCAAGGGGTAGAAAAGAAAAGTCTCAAGTTCCACGTTTCAAGTTTCAGGAAAGAGAAGAAAGACAAAAATGGCAAAGTGTTAGAGGTCGCCGATGAAGATCTCTGTGATGTCTCGCTCCCGGCAGATACCTTTTTTCCACCTGTCCAGGTGGGGGATGATGTGGGGCAGAAGCCTCATGGCATAGAAAGGCGGGAGGATGGGCAATCCCACGAGGTCACCGAAGACGATGAGCATGAAGAGGTTGTTCAGGTGACCCCTGTCCTTGCGTATCTCCACGTCCAGTTCATGGACGGTCATGCCGTAGAGGAACTCGCGGACCGTTTTTCGAAGAGAACGCAACGTCGAGGAAAGGTCCTTGTTGTCGTCCATAAGGTTTGCCTGCCTGTGTGGCAGAGATCCTCAATCT
>ERZ764778.3004-NODE-3004-length-13826-cov-8.104132_pt1 | contig 13826 bp, 18 predicted proteins | sample MGYA00374951_ERZ764778 | MGnify/ENA primary metagenome ERZ764778 (study PRJEB28918, sample SAMN05720193) | bioreactor metagenome | isolation source: Anaerobic biogas reactor | place: USA:Washington, USA | collected 2015-08-08 ...
TCTTCATGGATGCAATTCACTACAAGGTCAAGGAAAACCACCGTTACGTCACCAAGGCTGCTTATGTGGTGCTGGGAATAGGCGAGGATGGAGTGAAGGATATTCTGGGAGTCTGGGTAGGCGAAAATGAAAGTGCAAAGTTTTGGTCAGGTGTGCTCAATGACCTGAAAAGCCGTGGAATCAGGCAGGTTTACGTGTTCTGTGTAGATGGTCTGAACGGCTTCCGCGAGGCCATCGCCGCGAGCTTCCCCACAGCACAGATTCAGCGCTGCATTGTTCATCAGATACGCAGCTCTACTCGCTTCGTCTCCTACAGGGACATCAAGGCATTGATGGCTGACCTAAAGACTGTGTATCAGGCAGTGACCGAGGACGAGGCCTTTGAAAACCTTATGAAGTTCAAGGACACATGGGGAAAAGAATATCCCAGCTGCGTGAAAAGCTGGGAGGATAACTGGGATATTCTGAGCGCTTTTTTCGCATACCCGCCGGAGATTCGGCGCATCATATATACGACTAACATTATTGAGGGGCTCAACCGGCAATTCCGCAAAATAACAAAGAACAAGCCCTCGTTTACCAGCGACGAAAGCCTGAAAAAGATGCTGTATCTGGCATCGAAAAGGATTGTCGAGCACTGGAGTGCCCGTTGTCGAAACTGGGACATGGTGTCGAATTATCTGGCAGTTATGTTCCCACAACCTGAGACAGCGTGATTTAAACCCTAGTGTTATAATTCCCGGCTTTAGCGGACGTCATTCACGGCTGTGCCGCGCATAACGCCCGCCCCGCCGGGAGGACGGTCATCAAGGGTTTAACTCTCTCCGCCTTGACGGTCAAGGCCATCGTTATAGTATCAATTTCTTGCTGATTGGAAATCTATTTACACAGAATTTTCTGGGATACCTCGGCTTGCCGCTTTTCTGCTTTCGGAAAGTATTTCACCGGCAAGCCATGCGATGACGCGGACCTCAATTGCAGAAGAATCAGCCACAATAAATTTACAGCCTGGTTTTGGTACAAAAGCGGTGCGAATCAGCTGTGACAACGTATCCGGCACATCTTCATACCCTGAGATAAAAAATCGCTTTCGGTCAGCGTAATTGCACCGAAAACGATTTACTACTTATTGACTGCCGCAGGCTTGTTTCTTTCTACACCAAAGCCTGGGTTTTTCACTCCTAGACAACCATGTGCAGACTAATGCTCACACTCATCATCGTGATGCTTATGCTCGTGGCAAATAGATCCGGTGGTTTTAAGCTCACCTTTAAGGTACTTCTCAGCCGCGGTTTTCGCATTGCCTGATGCCCCTATTATAACTTCGATATTTCTCTCATTGAAAATATCCACGGCACCGCCGCCCATTCCTCCGCTAATTATAACATTGACCCCGCGGTCACCCAGATAGTTTGGCAAAAATCCCGGCTTGTGTCCAGGATTAGGCAGAGTTTCTTCCTTGACGATCTTATCGTTTTCAGTGTCGAAAATCAGGAAGCTTTCGCAGTGTCCAAAGTGTTCTGTTACGTTTTTACCTTCACCGGCAACAGCAATTCTTAGCATTTCTTTTTCCTCCAAGTTTTAGTTTGTGTTTTATAATATTTTGAGCAACAGGGTCAAGCCAGTTGCCTTCAAACAACTGTATACGCCCTCTGTCACAAGCTGCCTCAATTCTGGAATCTATCGGCAGCTTGGCAAGAACTTTAAGCTAATGTTCTTCAGCGATCTTGTCTATATGGCTCTCACCGAACTCATCTCGTTCGGTTTTTCTCTGAAGTCTTGCATCTCTTCTTTTCTGTCAGCATAGTCTTCACTGCAGCTTTCACAGCACTGATTGCAATTCTCACTCATTGTATTTGTCCTTTGCATCTAGATTTCCAGTTGGCTTCCAGCAGATATATAATCTATTTGGTCACCCATAATTGTTTTCAAGCGGTCAAAAGCCTCTATCCCGGTACAGTGGCAGGTGTAGTATCGAACTTGCGTATCTGAGAGATACCGGCCAATCTGGCTAATTATATCCCGGTTATCGTCGTTATTGCCGTTGTACTTAAGATGAAATCCGCCTATTATATAATCCGGCAGCCCCACCTCTGAGGTGCGGTAGTGCTCAATGATGTTTACTATACCTCTATGTGCACACCCAACTATAAGCACTGATTTACCGTTTTCTCTTATGATAAGGTTTTGTTCATGTGAAAAATCATCCGCAAAAAAGCTGTCTCCCGCCTGTATAAGTAAGTTAGAGTTCCCGGGAGGATATAGCCTGTCTCCCTTGACTCCTGAAAACAGCTCCAGTTCCTTGTCTATTATCAACTGCTCTCCGCAAAAAGCAAACCTATTACTGTTAGTTTCCAGAAGCGTACCATCCAGACCGATATAATCTATATCCCCGTTTGGTCTTTTTGCATAGTGATTTTCAAAAGCGCTCCTACGGCAAAATATTTTTGCCTTACTGTTGATGTCGGTAAAAACTTTCAGGCCACCGCCATGGTCGAAATGCCCATGAGAAAGCACAGCCACATCAACACCGGATAGATCAACATTCATCTTGCCGGCATTTTCCGCAAAGAGCGAACTAGCCCCCGTATCAAACAGAATTTTATGGTTGTTTGTCTCAATATACAAGCTCAAACCATGTTCACTGCCAAAATTTTCGAAAGCCGATGTGTTTTCTGCAAGAACCTTTATTTGCATTAGTTCCTCCCACCGTCCTATTCGGACAGGACTTCCATAGTGTTTTTAAAAACTTCTCTTGCCGCTCGGCCTGACCTACAATCAACATCAACAATGGTCATTCCATTATTTATAGCCTTAACAGCTTCTGTATCAAAAGGTATCTTTCCTACAAACGGCAATCCTCTCGACAGACAAAATTCCTCAATCTTTTCCGTGTTGGCAGGGTTTGTATCATACTTGTTTACACATACTGCTATTTTTGTTCCGAATACTTCAGCGGTTTTTATAATTCGTTCCATGTCGCTGATTCCCGATATTGAGGGCTCGGTAACGACAAGAACCGTATCAACACCGCTAAGTGAAGCGATAACGGGACAGCCTATACCCGGGGAACCGTCAATTATCGCAAGCTCGGTATTCCCGGCGGCGTCCTTCATCTGCCTTTTAACTTCGGTAACAAGCATTCCGGAATGCCCGCTGCCCATCTTAAGCTGGGCTGTTGAAAAGACTTTGTCGTCCTTATTATAAAGCATAAGCTCTCCGGATGCCTCGGGTTTTAGGGTTATAGCTCCGACAGGACATATAAATTCACACACCCCACAGCCTTCGCAATCGAACTTGTCTATTCCGTATGTGCCCGATGAATCTACCGAAATCGCGTCAAATCGGCAGTGTTCGGCACACTGGTTGCATTGGATGCATAAATCTGAATCTATTTCGGCCTTGGGCATTCCAAAATAGTCTTTTCTCCGGGGCTCGCATTTCTGCCCCATGATTAAATGAAGGTTAGGAGCGTCCACGTCACAGTCCGCAAAAGCTTTTGCGCCTGAAAGCTTTATAAAGGCGCTTGCAACCGTTGTTTTTCCCGTACCGCCCTTACCGCTTAGAATCAGCAACTGTTTCATGCCGCACCTCCTTCATTATAGTCTGGAGCAAAGCAAAGAAAAGATCCTTATATTTCTCACTTTCTCTTACAACTATTTTTGCATTCGAATTCAGTTCTCCCAACTCAGTATCAAAGGGGATTCGACCAATTACAGGAATATCTCTCTCAACACAGAATTTCTCGGCAGGGTTCTCCCCGTCAAGACATTTGTTCAGCACTACGCCAAACGGCTTATTAAATAGCCTTACCAGTTCATAAACCATATTGAGGTTGTGAACACCGAATACCGTAGGCTCCGCTACCAGAACACAGTAATCTGCGTCCTTGATGCTCTCCACAACAACACACGCACTTCCCGGAGGACAATCTATTATTTTCAGTGCGTTTTCGTCGGCTTCACTTGCCTGCATGATCCTCTTTATTATCGGAACTCCAGACTCCTCGCCTGGCTTCAGCATACCTGTATAGACCGTTACAGAGCCTGACACGCCCCTTTTGATCTCTCCTATCATCCTATCTGTCTCTGTTATAGCTTTCTCGGGGCATACCAGCACACAGCCTCCGCAGGAGTGGCAGACATCTTCAAAAACACAGGGTCTGTCTTTAATAAAGGCAAGAGCATTAAATTTACAAAAATCAACGCATTTGCGGCATCCATTGCACAGTGCATCGTCTACAGAAGGCATTTTTATTGTTATCTGCTCATTACTGACAACCTTAGGCTTGAAAAACAGATGTCCGTCTGGCTCCTCAACATCACAGTCTACATAGACGGCATTGTCAGCAGCCGAAGCCAGATTGACGGACACCAATGTCTTTCCTGTTCCACCTTTTCCGCTCAAAACCGCGATTTTCATGTCTTTACCTTTCATGACCATGAAATCCCGGGTGAATATCATTTAAGACACTTAGCTGTTCTGCCTTAAATGCTTCAATATTTTGCTGTGCCGTACCCGGTATTGTCTTGAAAATACTGATTTCCGCTTTACTAAGCACCTCTTCTGCGTTTTGACCACAGCGAGGCGTAAGAAGCGCTTTCACATCGTTATCTGCCAATGTTTGAGCAGCCTTAATTCCCGCACCGCCCTGACTTGCAATAGCACTGTTGTCTAAGAATAGGCTTTCTTCGGTCTCGGTATTATAAATGAGGAAATAAGGAGCACGTCCAAATGACGGACACACATTGGTTTTTAATTCTTTTTCATCCATCGGCATTGCAATTTTCATAACACATCTCCGTTCTAATATTTAATGTTAATTATCGATATCATTCTTATCGGTCGTTAGGTCTCTGCCGCACCTGTGCCTCCGGCTTCCGCCGCAGGGGCAAAATTCTTCATTGCCGTTACAGAGCCTGTATTCTCCACCTTCAATAATCAGCACCTTGCCTTTGACCAGTGACTCTGCAAGTTTTTTTCTCGCACTGTTGTATATCCCCTGTACAGTCGAGCGAGCGACATTCATTTGACCAGCACATTCCTCCTGCATATATCCTTCAAGATCGATTAGCCTTATGGTCTCGTATTCATCGACTGTCATGTTGACTACACAGTCTGCATCGGCCGGAGTATCGAGGGGTCCAAATCTGTTGCTCTGCGGCAAACAGCAAACCTTTCTCCATTTCAGCGGCCTCGGCATATCGTTCACCTCCCTTTTATAGTTTGTGACATATGTCACTTATTATTCTTAGTATATCCGATTTTCGTCATATGTCAATAACTATTTTTTGAAATTTTTACAACTAGTTTTTATTGCAAAGAAAAGAGATCCGCCTTTGCATCAAGCTCGTCTTTTAGAGCGATGGGACAGAGATCTATAAACGGACGACCATATTCCATGCCGGTAGAGTAAGCTAGTATACTCCTTATCATTGTATGTTGCATAACCGTCATAATAGCCACATACGCTCCGTCCCACATACAGTTGGCGTAGCAAAGCAGGCGGCCAGCTCTCGAGATAGCCGCATATCTTTAATTTGTCGTCGCTGAGTTTGTGGAGGGACGATATATTCAGCGTATAGTCTCTGACCGCCTCTTCCAGCGTCATATTGCACTCCCACACCTACTCGTCGTATTCAAGCCTGGGACAGCAGCTGGATATCCACGCAAGATTCAATACGTAAACTGTAGATTGTGCAATCTCAAATTTCAATACAAAAAGAAAAACGTTCACCGAAGAAAAATCGAGATGGGACGGAGTTCTTTGGAGCATAACAAGGGGCAGTTGTTATGTCTTGTAAAAGCCCCATAGGTGGGTATTTTGTCTAATCTGTTTTTTGTTTATTTAATAAAGATTCGATGCAAACGTGGTGGACAATTTCCCGAATCCGGATTGATATTTGCGGTTTGAGACAAGCTATCTCGTAGAATATGCCGAGGACTGATTCGTCTCTAGAGCGCATCTCAGCCATCAATCCATACTGACACTACTGAATAAAGCCTCCTAATTTATTTCATCAAATCTCAAAATTGCAAACTTCACTTGACAGCATTTTTAATTATTAGCAAAAAATTATTTAATTTGTTATTGACATATGCCCATAATAGGGGTATTATAGTTATGGGCATAAGCTAACAAACAATCGTTTAAGGCGATGGTTCTTTGTTTGCAAATGTAAATAAAGATAAGTGTAATGGTTACGGAAGCTTATATCTGCAGGAGCGATAAAGGTCAAGCCGGTAATGCCAACGGGTAAACGACGACTGCATTGAATGCAAAGCGTGTGTCAGCAAGTGCTCTGTGGAAGCAACCAGTTTATATAGTTTTGATTGGAGGTGCTTACTATGCCGGGAAAAGACGGAACCGGGCCGTTCGGTTCGGGACCAGTGGCGGGAAAAGCGGGACGCCGGGGACAGCTCAGAGGAATCGACGTTGATTCGGCGGGATATTGCATCTGCCCAAAATGCGGTGAGAAGGTAATCCATACGGCGGGAGTCCCCTGTACTTCCTTGAAATGTCCCAAATGCGGCGTTGCACTCATAAGAGGTTCTTAGTTACCATGGAAGACGATGTCCTTAATAAAAATATTACTCCCAGTAAGGAAAACTATTTAAAGGTTCTGCTTGAATTGTCCGGCGGCGAGGAAGTACGCTCAAGCGACGTTGCCGAAGTTTTGGGAGTCACCAAGGCAAGCGTCAGTTGTATGATGAAGAGACTGAGGGACGAAGGATATATTGCCAAGGAGAAATATGGAGCCGTTACTCTGACGGAAAAGGGACTTCAAGAAGCCGCAAATGTAAAAAAACGCTATAATTCGTTGAAGTCGTTCTTTATCAGGGTTTTGGGTGTGGATACATTAACGGCATCCGATGACGCTTGCCGTATCGAGCATATAATCAGCCCTGAAAGTATTAACAAAATCGATGAGCTACTGAACTGCCAGAATGTTGGGCAGGATAATGAGAGAAATTCAATAAATTAAGGAGGTGTAGTAATGCCAAGAGGAGACGGGACAGGTCCTTCGGGATTGGGTCCTATGACAGGAAGAGGAGCAGGTTTTTGTGGGGGCTTCAGAGGACCCGGATATCTGAATTTTGCGGGACAGGGCTTGGGCTTTGGTCGTGGGCGCAGATACAGACGGGTATTATGGGCCGCCGGGTTGATCCCCGGCTGCACATACCTTGCTTACCGATGGGCAAACCGTAACAGGATTAAGTAAAAATCAAGAAACAAATGAAACAAGGAAGGGGTATTATTTATGCCAAGAGGAGACGGAACAGGCCCGATGGGAATGGGCCCTATGACCGGACGTGGAGTGGGCTATTGCAATGGCTTTGCAGCTCCGGGTTATGCAAATTCAGTTAAATTTGCAGGAAGATTCGGAGTCGGTTTCGGCCGCGGCCGTGGTTTTCGCAGGATGTTCTATGCGACCGGGATGCCCGGATGGGCACGCTATGGATATCCCGCAAACACGGGAACAAACACAGCCGCATTTGATGAGAAAGCGTTTTTAAGCAATCAGGCTGAGCTCCTGGAGAATCAGCTTCAGCAGGTAAAGAAGCGGCTTTCCAGCCTGAATGAAGAAGCCGAGTAACCTTCGGTTATCAATGCTTTATGGGGAAAAGGCACTGCTATAAGCCTTTTCCCCATAATTTAATCAGGAGGTAAAATATGGCATTGAGAAATATCATACGTTATACAGACGATCATGTATTGAAAAAGAAATCAAGAAAAATCGAAGAAATCAATGAAAGAACATTAATATTACTTAATGATATGGCGGAGACCATGTATGCTGCAGATGGAGCCGGCTTGGCTGCCGTGCAAGTCGGCATATTGAGGCGTGTTGTTGTAATTGACGATGGGATAGGGCTTCTCAAACTTATTAATCCTGTTATTGTTGAGGCCTCTGGCGAACAGCAGGAACTTGAAGGCTGCCTCAGCATTCCGGGGATATACGGAAGAGTCAAACGCCCTGAGCGGGTCGTTGTTCACGCTTTGAATGAGCGAGGTGAATCGGTCGAAATGGAGGGGCTCGGCCTTTTAGCCCGTGCCTTTTGCCATGAAATCGATCATTTGGACGGAATTTTGTTCATCGACAAGGTCATACCGGGTTCCATTATCAACCAAAACGATTTGAAATCGGAGGATTTATACAAATGATTGTGTACGGGCCCGTACCGTCAAGGCGGCTGGGGCAAAGCATTGGAATAAACAACATACCGCCGAAAACCTGTTCCTATTCCTGCGTCTATTGCCAGCTCGGCAGGACAAATCGCATGCAGATGAAAAGACAGGCGTTTTATGAGCCGGAAGACATTTGCCGCGAGGCTGAGGTCAAGCTGAAGCAGCTTGAAACAGAAAATAAGCAAACCGATTATTTTTCCTTTGTCCCGGACGGTGAACCCACACTGGATATAAATCTGGGGAAAACGATCAAGCTTCTGAAACCCTATCACATAAAAATTGCCGTTATCACAAACGCTTCGCTTTTGTGGATGGATGAAGTCAAGGAAGACCTGATGGACGCAGACTGGGTATCCGTCAGTATCGACGCCGCCGATGAAAATACCTGGCGTAAAATTGACAGGCCACACGGGATGTTGAAGCATCGGGATATTCTGAACGGTATCGTAGAGTTTTCCAAAACATTTCGGGGAACGCTCGTGACCGAAACAATGCTGGTAGCAGGCATTAACGACCAGAAAGCCTGTATTGAAAAGATCGCGGAACAGGTTGCGTTGGTGCAGCCTCGAAAAGCATACCTTCTTGTTCCCACCCGCCCTCCTGCGGAATCAAACATCAGAAGAGCATCCGCCGAAAGCCTGAGAAAAGCCGTTGCCATTATTCGGGGTGTATCCGGAACAGATGTGGAATGCATAACGGGCGACGAAGCGGAGGAAGGTTTTTTCTTTACCGCGAATATCTCGGATGATATTTTAAGCATTGCCTCGGTCCACCCGATCCGTGAGGATATTGTGGAAACACTTCTGAAAAAGAATGGCGCTGATAAGTCCGTACTTACCAAACTTATAGAAGACGGAAAATTATCTGAATTCTCCTATGAGGGAAAAAAGTTTTACAGAAAGAATATTCTGAACAGTCAATTATCTTTAAAAACTCAGTAAACCACCATATTTATTGACTTATGCCGATGATTCTCTTAAACTAAAAGAATGGAGCTGATATAATGGCCAGACCTACAAAATGGAGAAAGATTGAAAACATACCGGCTATTGCCTATTTCATTCCGTCGAATAAGGAGATTGTGGAGATCTCGGAGAATATATTAAAACTAGAAGAATTGGAAGCCATCCGCCTGAAAGATCTGGAAGGCCTTGAGCAAAGCGAATGCGCGGACAAGATGGAAGTCTCACGTCCAACGTTTCAGCGCATCTTATTATCTGCGAGGGGAAAAATCGCCGATAGCCTTGTAAACGGAAAAACTATTCATATCGAGGGCGGGAATTTCACGCAAAATATATGTTCTGTCAGATGTCTCGACTGCGGTAAGGAATGGATGGAAAGCTTCGAAAAGCTAAATTCCATTCAGGGTGGCACTTATGTATGTCCTGAATGCGGATCGAAAAACATCGCATGCGGCCATTCCTGCAGAGGTAAATTTGGACACGGAAACTGTTGGAGACATGGCAGGTGCGATCAATGACATATTAATGTTGATATATAGTAAGGTTTGAAAAGCCAGATCTAAAGTTTTCTTTGGGTCTGGTTTTTTTCTATTTCTTCTTGCAATTAGTTATTGACACATGACCGTAAAGATACTATAATAAACATTGTGAGCATAAGCCCATAAGCCTAAATAAAGGTACTTTCACATATGGTTAATTCTTGCGCTGTTAACGACTTTTTCATGGCTTTTTCGGATTTGTTTTATAAAAAGGGCGCTGTGCCGGAAAATAAAGAAAGCCATATCAAAACGGTAATAATGGTTGGCTTGGTCATGGGAATTCATGGCTTTGGCTATATGCTGATCAAAGGTGTTGCATTTAACCCAGTCTATTTGGTAAGCTATTTTCCTGTTTCATCTATGTACATTTTATCGATGGCGATAGGATATTTTGGCCTCCGATATATCGAATTGTCGATTTCCTCACCCGTTCAAAATTGATTTTTATTTTTTTCGCTCATACGCTGAGCTTTTTGGAAATCGGTGCAATCGTTATCATCACGTCTGGAATCGTAGCGCTTGTGACTGTTGAAAGGCACGATTCGGGCGAATCACTGATCCTAATTGAAAACGTCAAAAAATATCGGCGAGGATTCATCGCGATAACCTTCCCCATTTTATACTGAGTTATCGATGGTTTTGGCACCTTCGCAGATGCCGTTTACCTTGACGAATTGTCGCTTATCAGTGAAGATGAGACCCTTTTGGCTTATGAATTTACTTTTTTGATCTGTGCGGTAATTGCATTTGTTTTTTTTGAAAGCAAAAAAGAAACAGTTTCACCTGTTGAAAGAAAAGGACAGGGGTATGGCTGCTGTTTTTGAGACTACCGGGCAATTTTTTATGTTTTTGCGATGGCAAAAAACGCCATTATTGTCGCTCCTCTTATTGCTTCGTACAGCGTCTTTTCTGTGCTGTTGTCACGAATATTTTTAAAGGAGAAACTGACACGGCAGCAATACTTAATCTTTGCGGGAGTCATGACGGGAATTGCAATGCTGGCCCTGTTTGAAGTAATATAATCCGGCTTAAAAACAAGCGAAAAATCAAACAGCAAAAGAAGTAACGAAATGTTTTGCGAATCGTTCACGGACAAGGTGATCGAGTAACTTAACCAAAACAGTATACGCACCTCTTCAGTCTCAGCATACTCATCCGGTTCGCAGGAAGCGTCGCATATCTTTCTGGCGACGGGCTTCCCCAGTCAGCTGACACATAGTTCGCTCAGATTTTCACTGAATGAAGATAGCTCTGAAAAAGACATTGATTATATACTCGAAAAGCTGACGTTTACGAGTGTTTTCCACAGTATGGAATACTATAAAGGCGGAAGCCAAATAATTAGGAGGTTTTTATGAGCAAAACAGATGCGGTTACAGGAAAGAAAGAGGCAAAAATGAAATCCTGCCTTCAGCCTGCTCCCAAAGTTCTAGTCTCCTGTAGGGGAATTAATGGTGAAAACAATGTGCTTGCGGTAGGTTATTGCGGCAATTGCAGCTACGATCCTCCCATGGTTATGGTCGGTATTGTTCCTTCAAGATATTCCTACAAGCTGATCAAGGAATCTGGCTGCTTCGTTGTAAATCTTGTGGACAGAAGTTATAAGAAAACCTTTGACTATCTGGGAAGCCACAGCAAGCGGGACGAAGACAAGCTGGCCATAATGAACGTTAAGCTTCAGGATGGCAAAAAAGTAAATGCTCCTTTTCTTCCAAATTGCCCTGTAAACATTGAATGTACGGTTGTAAATTCCATTGTCACAGGTTCTCATGAGATGTTTATTGGAAAAATCGAATATGTTCATGCCGACGCAGAAATTACGGATGCCGAGGGAAATATTGATTTTTCCAAGATTAATTTCATTTGAGGAACGTCAAAATATGAAAAAAATAGGAGTCATTATTTGCTCTCGCTATCAAAACTGTGGGGGCGGAAAATGTCTAAGAGCATTAAGAGAACGGGTAGGGGCTTTTTCGATATATACTCCGGAAGAAGAAGTTGAACTGGTCGGATATTCAAACTGCGGCGGTTGCCCAGGCGGAAATATTGAATATGTACCGGAAGAAATGATAAAAAACGGTGCTGAAACAATTCATTTTGCAACGGGAATGGTAGTAGGATATCCTCCGTGCCCACGTATAAAAGACTTCAAAGAATTTATTGAAACTCAATATGGAGTAAAGGTAATCATAGGAACCCATCCGATACCAATGAAATATTTTTTGGAACATAAAAAATTGTCTTTCTGGTCAAAAATGAATATGCCTGAAATCGCAGCTGATTTATTTCATGATGATGAGACGATAATGGTAAATTACGACTGAGCGTCAAATAAATTTATCAATAGTTAGGAGTTAATATGTCATGTCTGAAAAAAACAAGGCTTGTTCAGATAGTAATTGCAACAAAGAGTCCTGCGAAGGTTGCGACAAGAATCCAATGAGCTTTTTGGAAGAAACCAATGAGCTGAACACAATAAAAAGAGTAATTGGGGTGGTCAGCGGCAAGGGCGGCGTCGGGAAATCTTTTGTCACGGCTATGCTCTCTGTCCTGATCAACAGGAAAGGCTACAATACGGGAATTCTCGATGCCGACATTACGGGTCCGTCTATTCCAAAAATGTTCGGGCTCACCCGAAAAGTACAGGGAAGTAAATTGGGGTTATTCCCAGAAAAAACGCATAATGATATCCGTATTATGTCCATTAACCTGCTGCTTCCGCAGGATGACGCACCGGTTATCTGGCGGGGTCCGCTGCTTGCCAACACTGTCAAGCAGTTTTGGAAGGATGTAATATGGGAAGACCTTGATTTCCTGTTTATTGATTTGCCGCCGGGAACGGGAGATGTGCCGCTTACCGTGTTCCAGTCTATTCCTCTGGATGGGATTGTTATTGTCACCTCCCCCCAGGAACTGGTATCCATGATCGTAAAAAAGGCATACAACATGGCGAATCAGATGAATATTCCTGTTTTAGGTATTGTTGAAAATATGAGCTATGTGAAATGCCCCGACTGCGGCAAGGAGATTAAAATTTTCGGGGAGAGTAATCTACAGGAAACCGCTAAAGAGCTTGGGTTGAATATTCTTGGTAGAATACCGATTGATCCGGTTATGGCAAGCCTTGCCGACAAGGGCGATTTTGAGCGATTCAGTAACGATTATTTAGCAGGAGCAGCGCAAGAGATTGAATGCAGATTTATAAAAGATGTTTAAAACTAAAATAGTTTGATAATCCTTTCAGAAAAACCTCTTATGATATAATAGCCCCAGCTGACTAACCCTTTCCCCGTCAAGTAGATATCTAAAAGAAATATTCGAACAGTTGCACAAAGGTACCAAACACCTTTGAATGATTCAGACTTTTGAAACCCCTTTGACTTTTCGTGTAATTGTATCAACAAACGGTACTTGAGGCACATCATCAACCATTGTTGATACAATAAATCCCCACTCATTTACGGGTGGGGATTGCTGTTTTTCCTTGATTTATCAATGGTTACAGCGTTTTGCATATTTTCCGCTTGGTTTCGTACCTGGCGGATTTTTGCGTTATAGAAAGCCCAACAGAGGAATTTGGGGGAAATCGAGGAAAAGTGAAACCCCCTAGAGGAAACGTTCACAGGTTGGTTTCAAATGATGAAAAGCCCGTATGCCAGACAAAGCATTGAATCAAAGCAAGGCGGAGCAAGCTGTATTTCTAAAACTTAAGTGTTCAATAGTAAAGTTAAAAGGGCCTCCAATATTGTACCGTACCATTTCGGTATAAAATAAGCAATTTCCCGTCAGTAGGCTTGTATGTATTTCATATTGAATTGTTCAGTCATTATAAGTATAATATAAAAATACAATAATCGGCATTCAAATAAATTCGTAGATATGGAGTTACTAAATGGGAAAAATTCTTAAGAGCTTTATTATAGATTACTTGCTCGCCTCGTTGGTATTTGTTCTGCTTGGAGTTTTGTTCCTTGTCAGTCCAGAAACATCCGGAAAAATTATTTGCTATATATTTGCCGGATTTCTTTGTCTTCTTGGCATATTCCGTATCGTGGAGTATTTGTTGTCTCCGGTCACTCTATACAAATACAGCCTTGGACTCGTTGTAGGTCTTATTTTAATCGGATGTGGTAT
>ERZ764778.3006-NODE-3006-length-13824-cov-4.654078_pt1 | contig 13824 bp, 9 predicted proteins | sample MGYA00374951_ERZ764778 | MGnify/ENA primary metagenome ERZ764778 (study PRJEB28918, sample SAMN05720193) | bioreactor metagenome | isolation source: Anaerobic biogas reactor | place: USA:Washington, USA | collected 2015-08-08 ...
TCCTTCTCGACGTCCAGCACCATCGCGTCGTTGGCCGCCGACATCGTCAGGGCCGACCACGGAATGGCGAAGTACTTGTCGCCGATCCCGAGGAACCCGCCGCGGGCCAGCACCGCGTACGATACGCGATCCTCGTTGGCGCTGAGCACCAGGTCGTCAATTCGGCCCAGATCCTCACCGGCCGGATTCTGCACCTTCAGGCCGATCAGGTGCGACGCCTTCTGAAGCAGCGGCTGAAACTCCCCTTGTCGCTCCGGCTGATCCGACTGCGCCTGCTGCTGGCCGACCACCGGAACCGCGACGAGCGTGAACAGCGCGCCGCCTACCAGAAATAGACTTGTCCAAAACCATCGTGTGCGATCCATAGCTGAACCTCCTATTGGCTCAGGCGACGAGTTGCCTGTGCAGCGGACGATCACCCAATCGCCACCTTGCCCCCGGAACTGCAGACAACTCCATCAACCCCCTAGGTTTCTACCCAAGTATAGAGCCACCACCGACCACCCACAATCGGGACAGGCCATGAATCTCCCATCAGGGAAACGGCGGATGCCGCGCCACCCGCACCCAGGCGGCATCGGTCCGATCCGCCGCCGCGCCATGCCACAAACGCTGGAGTCCCAACCCGCTGAACCCAACACCTTTCCTGCCTGACGGTAAATTGATGGTGCCGCCCCCAGCCGCGTCGCAAGCCTTGACTCGCCTCAACCCGTCGGCGCACCGGCCCGAAACCGGCGCAACACAGAGGGCCCGACGAAACGATCGCTCGCTTCGCCGGGCCCAATCCCCTTGCCGGCCATCGTGATGCCGGCCTGTTGCCCACACTGTCAGCAGTTCCAGATCACGCGTCGGACCAGGCTACTCCTTGTGCTCCTGCTTCTGCTGTCTGTCCTGATCCTTTTGCTTCTCCTGATCCTGCTGGCCCTGTTGCCCCTGGCCCTGCTGTTGCATCTGCTCGAGCTGGCTGGCATCCCACTGGGGCTGGCCCTGCTCATCGCGCAACTGCAGCGTCTGGTCGTCCTTCTGGACCTGCGTGGCCATGATGATGGACTGGCCCTCATGCTGCGCGGTCGCGCCCTGGATCTGGACCTGATCGCCCTGGTTGAACGAGAGCCCCTTCTGCTGGACGAAGGCCACCGGCCCCAGATGGACCATCTGGGTCTGGCCCTCCTGCGCCTGGACCAGCAGCATCAGCCCCGGCATCGCGCCGGCCTCCGGCTGGAACATCCCGACCTGCTGGACCGTGCCCTGGACGCTCTGGACCTGGTCGGCCTTGAACTGCTGGTTGTACTGGCTCTCAGCCTTCCAGGCATCGACCGCACCGCCTGGCCGGCCCTGCCCTTGCTTCTGTTGCTGTCTCTGGCGGTCCTGCTGACGCTGCTGGGCGCCCTGCGGCTGGCCTTCCTGCGCGCTCTGGCGGAACTCGCCGCCGCGCTGCATGCGCTGCTGCTCCATCTGCTGGAGCTGGTTGGCGTCCCACTGCGGCTGACCCTGCTCGTTGCGCAACTGCAGCGTCTGGTCCCCCTTCTTGAGCTGCGAGGCGAGCACCACGTTCTGACCGTCGATCTTGGCCTGCGACCCGGTGATGGTCACCTCGTCGCCGTAATGGAAGTTCAGGCCCTTCTGGCTCGCGTAGGCCCGCGGACCGGCGTGCACGATCATGCTCTTGCCGTCCTGGGTTTTGACCCGCAGACGCAGTCCCGCCGTCGAGCCCGACTCCGGATGGAACGTCCCGACGCTCTGGATCGTCCCCTGCATCGTCTGGACCTGGTCGGCCTTGAACTGCTGGTTGTACTGGCTGTCGGCCTTCCACGCCTCGATCGACCCGGCCTGTTCCCGCCCGGGCACGTACCCGTAGACCTGCCAGTACGGCTCCTGATCGAACTGCTGGTAGAGGTTCATCACGTAGCTGCGGTCGAACTCCGGATACTCACCGCCCTCCAGCTTGGCGGCCTCGAGCATCTTCTGATCCGCGTCGATCCGCGCCACCTCCTGGCGCGGCCGGATCGTCACCGAACTCCACGGCACCGCCGACATGTCCTCGCCGATGCCAAGGACGCCGCCGTACGAGATGATCGCGGCCACCAGGTGCCCGCTGTTCGTGTCGATCATTACGTTCTCGATCTCGCCGAGATCCTCAGCCTGGCGGCCCTGGACCTCCGTCCCGATCAACTGCGAAAGCCGGCGGGTCCAGAAGTACTCGCCCTGGCCCTCAGCCCCGCCGCGGCCCGACGCGCTCTGGCCCGTCTCCCCGCCACGGCCCCAGCCGTCGGTCTCGCCTTCCTCTTCAATGATGAGCACGTCCGTCTCGCCATTGTCCCCGCCGGTCAACGCCTCACCGCTCCGTCGGCCGCGCTCCATGCCGCTCTCCCCAGCCTCGCCGACGTCCTCCGCCCCGCGACCGACGTCTTCGGCTCCGCGCTCCGCGGCACGGCCGACGTCCTGAGCCCCGCGGCCGATGTCCTCGGCCCCGCGCTCCGCCGCCCGGCCAACGTCTTCAGCCCCACGCTCGATCGCGCCCTGGTCCGTCCGGCCGCGCTGCTCCATGCCACGCTGACCCGAACGCTGCTGGCCCTGGCGGGTCTGCGACGAGTAGAACTGCCCCACCTCGCTGCGCCAACGCGGGTTGCCCATGTCCGGCCAGTTGTCCTCGTTGAAGCCGGGCGCCTGCTCCAACTGCTCCTTGGAGATCGACAGAGTCACGTGATCCGCGCCCTTCTGAATCTGCACCGCCGAGAACGGAACCGCAAACAGCTTCTCGCCCATCCCAAGCAATCCCCCGCGCGAGAGCACCAGGTACGAAACCTGGTTGCGGTCCGGCGTCAGCACCAGATCCTCCACCGATCCCAGTTCCTCGCCCTGGTCGTTCTTGACCGTCATGCCGATCAGCTCATTGGACCCCTGAACCGCCAGCGAGGTCGGCCCCTGCTGGCCCTGTTGCTGCTGGCCGCGCTGCTGCGCGCCCTCCTGGCCTTGTTGGCCCGGCTGGCCCTGTTGCTGCATTCCTTGCTGACCCTGCTGGCCTTGCTGCTCCTGCGCGCCGACCGGCGTGCCGATCATCACCACAAGAAGCGCCGCCAGCGCCGCACATGCACACACCTGACACCACTTAGAAAGACTCATCCCTTGTCTCCTTTCAAGTGGAAGGTAGGTGGCGCCTCAGCCGACGGTCACGCGACCGCCATATGCAAGCACTGGAGACGCCTTCGTTACCCCCTTGCGTTTATCCACTCAATATAGAGGGCCCCTAAACCGTTCACAATCGGGGCACAGGATGATTCCCGTATCAGGCCCTTCCCTTACGCCTCAGAAGCTCCCAAACACAACACCGCAACCTCATCCCGCAAGGCATTCACAGCCGAATGGCCGCGACGGGGATGAGGAGGAAAGGAAATGGAATGGATGGCATGTCCGACAGAAGCGGGCAAGACCACGTGAAAGCACAAATAATCAGAAAAACGACCGGACGTGGTCCTAGCGGCGGTCGACGCCGGCGGAAAACTCCTCACTCGCCGTCTGGTCGGAGAGCTTCTCCAGGTGGGCCTTCCACGAGACATCGAGGCGGTCGATCGGCCCGAACGCCGCCACGATCTCCCGGCGGATCGCCGCCCGGTCCCTCCGCCCCGGCTCCAGCTTCGAAAGCGCCGCTAGATAACGCCGCAACTCCTCGCGCCGATCCGAAAACAAAAACCGGAACACCGACCACGCCTGGGCGTAAATCTCCCGCGTCGCCGACGGATCCGACGCCGGCAACCGCGTGAGGGTCAGGAAATCCTCCAGCGGCATCAGCCGGCCGCCCCGATACGCCTCGATCAGACAGCGGCGGCGCACCGGATTGTCCTCCCGAAGTCCCGTTCCGCCCGTCGCCTCCCGCTCGAAGCTCGTGGCCAGCCCCTCCGATACCCACATCGGGTACATCACGCCCCGTTTCTGTATCCCGCTGTTGAACGCCAACTGGTGCGACAACTCGTGCGTCGCCCGGCTCTCGTCCACCGCGATCGAATCCTCCGCCGCGACCTGCTCGCCCCCCTCGCTCTCCGTGACCGGATACAGGTCGCTGTTGCCCCGCGACGCCTTGAGGGCCAAAGACGCCTCCACGCCGCCCTCGCGAAGAGTACTGCCCTTGCCCGGTCGCACCAGGGCCACACGGTTCGTCCTCGCTGAGTAGTAGCCGTCCGACCACGACATGTCCATCCGGTCCGCCCGACGGGCGTAGTCGTCGAAGTCCCCGTAGCTGACAAAGCACACCCACGTCAGCCGCCCCTCAATCGGCTTGGGGTCGAACCCCGCCTCCCGAAACGTCCGGTAGAACTCCTCGTGAGTCTCCTCCAGCACCCGACCCATCGCCAACGCCCACGCGTGGTCCGTCGCGTAGATCAACGCGAAGTGCCTCGTCGGATGCATGAAGAACCGCGGCCCGAACTGCTCCACCAGGTCCCGGCACTCCGCCGCCTCGGTCACCGGAACCATCCGCGAACCCGCCTGCGCAATGCCCGTCCACAGCGGAACGCCAAGGAAAAGCTGGCCGAACAGCCATAGGCCAAGGGCGAGGCCGGTCAATCGTCCTAAACCATCCATCTGCGCTGCTGTCGTCCTGTCGGGAAACCGAACGCTTCTTCTGCCGCAAAAGTCCATTGTACATACAATCGGCTTATACTGTCAACCACTTAAATCAGTTATTCTTAAGCAGTTACACTAAGCCGACACCGTGGTTCTGACGCAGCCCACAGCCGACGCCAGCTCACGACTAGACGTTATCGGACCTTCCCGCGGCACTCCTTGAGCTTTTTACCGCTCCCGCATGGGCAGGCGGCGTTGCGGCCGCCGGGAGCGGCCGGCTGGGGCGGCGAGGGACGCGCAATCCGCGCCGCCACCCGCGCCGCCGTCCGCGCGAACCATTCGTAGGTATGGTTATAGAATATCTGATAGGATGGACAAAGGTAAGCCTTGCTGCTGAACGTGCCGCCGGCCCGCTCGCGGTCCTTCAGGCACCCGCCGTGGCAGAGGCTCAGAAACCGGCACGCATCGCACTCCCGGGGCCAGACGCCTTTGGCCGCCGCGAACGCCGTTGCCCCGGCCGCCGCCGCCAGCTCCGGCAGGTCCGACTCCCCGATGTTGCCGATCCGCATGTCAGGCCGGACAAAAAAATCGCACGGAAATACGTCGCCGTTATGCTCGACCACCAGATAGTGGTCGCACCGTTTGTCCATGATGCAGTTACCCGCCGGCGCCCCCGCCAGCCGGCTCAGCACCGACTCAAAGAGCCGCACGTACACCTTGCCCGGCCCGCCCTCCTCAACCCACGCGTCGAACACCTCGCACATGAACCGCCCGTAGCCCTCCGGCGTCGGAGCAAAATCCCGCGGTCGACCGTGCTCGTCCGTCTCCACCGCGGGGATGAACTGGAGAAAATCGAATCCCTGATCGCGAAGCCAGCGGTACACCTCGCGGCCGCGGCCTTCGTTGGCCCGGTTGACCACCGACAGAATGTTGAACTCCACCCCCGCCGTCCGAAGCGCGCCGACCGCCCGCATCACCCGCGCGTGCGTCCCGCCGCCGCGGTACACATCGTGCAGCGCCGCCGGACCATCCAGCGAAACGCCCACCAGGAACTTGTACCGGACCAGGAAGGCCGCCCACGCCTCGTCGATCAACAGCCCGTTGGTCTGCAGCGCGTTGGCCACCGACTGGCCCGACCGCCCGAACTGCATCTGAAAGTTCACCGCCTGCTGAAACCACTCCAACCCCATCAGCGTCGGCTCGCCGCCCTGCCAGCAAAACTGCGAGACCGGCAATCCAAGCCGCAGCATCTTCCGCGTCACCGTCCGCAACACGTCCACCGTCATCCGGTGCGGCCCGCCCGCGAACTGCTCCGCCGCCACCGCATAGAAACAATACGCACACCGGGCGTTGCAGTCCGGCCCAGCGGGTTTGATCAGCAGCGAAAAATTCGGCGAAATCATCCGCGACTCCTTAACCCCCATTCCATCCGCAACGTCGCCAGGAGAGCCAACGACCGTCACTCCGCCGCCCGCGACGCCGGCCCCGTCGTCGGCCGCTCCACCTGGACGATCTTCGTCTCCGGCGCCGCCAGAATCACCCGGCCCAACGACAGCAGCTTCGCCTCGTCGAGCTTCTCAAACCGCGTGCGCTCCAGCTCGCCGATGACGATGTACTGAACGTCGTATTGATCCAGCAATTCCGCCGTCCGAACCGCGTCATCGGATTGATAAATCTCCGCCACGTCCGCCGACCGCTGCCGAACCACGCCATAGTCGTCGCGCCACAGCCACTCGTGCACCTGCCAACCCAGCACCGTCGGCAGACCCGTCGCCATCGAAATCCGCCCGTGATCGGTGTAGCTCTCCCCGTCCGACTCCAACACCACCGGCCGGCCTTCCATCGACTCATTGAGCCAGCGGATCGCGATCGCGTCGCTCGGATGCGCCTTCCGCATGAACCGCAACCCGTCAAGCCCCTTGTACTCCTCCACCGAAGGAACCGAGTAATACCCATCCACCGCGCGGCCCACGTACAGCATCGCCGGCGACAGCGCCCCGACCATCACAACCGCCAACGCCCCACGCAGGATCCGCGACCGCGGCGCAGCCGCCACCCGCACCGCGATATACGCCATGCACAGCGAGAACATGATGAACGCCTGATACGTCAGCTTGAACATCGTGTTGGCCCGATGGTGCGTCTTAAAGTAGATGTCCCGAACGAACACCACCTCGGGAACGATCACCAGACCGATCGCGCAAACCGCCAGCACCGCCACGTACAGGTCAGCCGCCGCCATCCGCCTCGGCCGAAGCGCCCGCCGCGCCGCCAGAAAAACCAGAAACACCCCAGCGAACAACACCGGCTGGCCCCACAGCACCAGCAGTTGCCGCACCGGGCTCCGCGACATCACCCAATCCACGCCATGCGCGAAACTCTCGAAATTCAGAATGAACGGCGAAGCCGCCGCCAGGCAGATCGCCACCACGCCCAGCGTGTGCACGATCGTCTCCGTCAGCCAGCCGTGCACCGTCCGCGCGGTCAGCATCGCCCCAGCCGCGAACACCGCCGCCGTCACCGTCAGGTACACCGCCACGTCCCACAGGTTCGTCATGTACATGACCGCCGACAGAAACCCGATCGCCGCGATCAGCGGCGCCGCCGTCGGCCGCGGACTCGCCATGTCCGGCGCGTCCCGCTCCTCCCGCTTGTGGCCCAGGTACGCCAGCAGACACGCCAGCAGCGCCAATACAAACGGAATGTCCAGCACGTGCCCGTGCAGGTCCGAGACCACAAACGAATACGACGGAAACTCGTGGATCGTCCGATCCTCGCTCCCCTCGAAGTGGCCGATGTATCGCGTCGCGTTCGGATACCAGTAGGGCGTCACGGACCCCTCATGAATCCCGTGCCGCTGGGCGAACGGCAGCGCGTACGCGAACACGAACGCGTGCAGATTGCCGCCGAACGTCAGCAGCGCCGCCGCCAGCAATCCGCCCGCCACCGCCGCACTCCGCCGCGACCGCGACAGGTGCAGCAGCGTTGAGCCGAGCGAGAACGCGCCAACCGCGCTCAGCGCCGCCAGCGTCGCGATCATCAGGTTATACCCCACCGCCGCCGGCACCCCCGAAAGCCGGATCAGCAGCGCAGTCAGAAAATGCCCGAAGTAGTAATAGTTGATCGCCTTGCCCGCAAACCACATGTCCGCCGGCGGCATCCACTCGGCCCGCAGCGCCGAATTGACGAACCCAAAATCCATGAACTTCTCCAGCCCATGAATATCCGGCTGCAGACTCCGCACAAACGACCAGCCGACCAACACGGCGAGGAACAGCAACTCCTCGCCCATCCACAGCCGCCAGCATTCCCCGACCGCCCGCCGCAGCTCGCCATAGTCGGTCAAAAACACTCCCACCGCCAACGCCACCGCCGCGGTCACGATCACGCCCGCCGTCCCGCCGAACGCCAAAACCCGCAGCGACGAACCAAGCCACACCAGATATCCCACCGCCGCCAATCCGAGCACCTTCGAAAAAACGTACCCGCGATCGAAAAACACTCCGAACAGCCGATTCCCCACCGGCAGCAGCACCAACCCCATCACCATCAGCACCGCCCACCACGCCGCCAGATGACCAGCGTGCTGCGCCGCAAACGGCCTGACCAACTCCGACAATCCCGTCATCCCGCCGCCTCACCAAATGACGCAAGCATCCGCGCCGCCTCACGGCCCAACCGCACCGCGTGATTCTGCCCCCGATCCTCCGGATACACCTGCGCCATGCTCGCGGCAACCACGTTCGGCAACGCGGTTCGTATCGACGGAACCGCCTTCGCGTATCCCGCCAGCGCCACCGGCTGAGCGTACGCCGCGCGATACACCCGAAACTCCCTGACGCTCTCCCGCCGAAAACCCTCAAACACGCCGCCGAGACGCCCGAGGAAAAGCTCCGCCACCTGCCCGTCCTCCATCCGCCACGGCGCATCCTGCCGATCCACGTACGCCGAAACGTACACCACGTGCCCGTCGTACCGCTCCGCCGAAACCAGCTTGGTCTGCTCGATCACCGCGACGAACGGAAAATCCCGCTCCGCGATCGACGTCCAGTAGTACGGCGAAAGCGGCCGATCCAGCACCAGCATCAGACACACGTTCGCCTTGTACCGAACACCCCGCAGCGCCTCCGCGTACGCCGGCGCCGACGCGCCGACCATCTGGGCCAGCACCGGCGGCGCCACCGTCGCCACCGCGCCGTCAAACGTCTCCACGCCGCTGCGGGTTTCCACCTCAACGCCGCCGACCGCCGCCGCGATCCGATCCACCCGGTGCCCGCAGCGGATCTCGCCGCCGCCCGCAACGATCCGGTCCGCCAGCGCGTCGTACAGCGTCGCGAAACTCCCTTCCATATAACCCAACCGCTCCGCGCCCAGATGCCAACTCCGGCTCGACGATCGCTGACGGATCCGACTCCACAGCCACGCCGCGCTGATCCCGTCCGCGTCGTCGCCGAACTTCGCCCGCAACAGCGGCGACCAGATCCGCTCATACACCGCCGATCCCGCCGACCGCTCCACCCACCCCCGCGCCGTCACCGCATCGAGCCGCCGCCAATCGCCGACCAGCCGCACGCGAAACAAAAATGCCGCCAGCGCCATCCGCTCGCCCAGCCTCAACCCTTCCAATCCCAGCAGATCGATCGGCGAACTAAGCCGCTGCAGCCGGCCGCCCACAAAAATCGCGTTCCGCGGCGAACTCCACCGCAGCTTCGACGACAGACCCAACTCATCAATCAGACCGATCGCCTCCGCGTCGCCGGTAAAAAGATGATGGTAAAACTTCTCCACCCGCCCCGCTCCCACCGCCGCTGTGCCCAACAGCCCGCCGTAATTCTCCTCGACCTCAAACACAACCGGCGCAGCCCCGCACCGGACCAGCTCGTACGCCGCCGCCAGCCCGGCCGGTCCCGCTCCGATCACCGCTATCCGTCTCGTCTCAGCCACCGCGGTCCTTTCTCGCTTCGTCGGTTTATTCTATAAACCACAACCACCGCCGACCAACTTTTCCCGACCCGCACCCGGCTCCGAATCCACCCGTGCATTCCATCCCGACGCCCGCTAAACTTCCGCTGTGGGGTTCACGAAATCTCGATCGGGAGGACCAACCGATGCGCCTTTATCTCGTCCAACACGGAAAGGCCGAAACCAAACAAAACGACCCGCAACGCCGCCTCACCGCCGACGGCCGCGCCGAAACCGACAAAATCGCCGGATTCCTCAAACCCGTCCAACTCGGCGTCGCCCAAATCTGGCACAGCGGAAAATCGCGGGCCCGCGAAACCGCCGAAATCCTCAACCGCGCCGTCCCCGCCGACGACGGACTCATCGAACGCGAAGGCCTTTCGCCCGACAGCCCCGCCGAACCCATCCGCGAAACCATCGCCACACTCCAGGGCGACCTGATGATCGTCGCCCACCTGCCGTTCCTCAGCAAACTCTGCTCCGTCCTGCTCCTGGGCCAGAAGGACGCCGATCCGGTAGACTTCCGAAACGCCGGCATCGTCTGCCTCGAACGCGACGCCTGCAACATGTGGCGACTCCGATGGATCGTCACACCCGAACTGCTCCCGTGACCGTCGGTACAAACAGGATAAGCTGCTGTCATTATCGACGCACCAACCGGCAACGGTGGCCCTGTGCCCACAATCTCGATATCATGTGATATCGCTGCCGCCGGCTGCACACAGGAGGCACGCCCATGACCGTCACTCTCTACACCGTCGGCCACTCCAACCAGACCCTCGACCAGTTCCTAACCCTGCTGCACGCCTTCCAGATCCGCCGGCTGGTCGACGTCCGACGATTCCCCAGCTCCCGCCGTTACCCCCATTTCAACCGCGAAAACCTCGCCGAGTCCCTATCCGACCACAAGATAGAGTACCTCTGGTGCGAAGCCCTCGGCGGCCGACGCCAATCCGAGGCCTCCGCCGACTCCCCCAACTCCGCCCTCCGCGACCCGGGCTTTCGCCACTACGCCGATTACATGATGACCCAACCCTTCACACAAGCCATCGACCACCTGATCGACCTGGCCAAAAACGCCGCCGCCGCTGTGATGTGCGCGGAAAAACTCCACTGGCGGTGTCATCGCCGGTTGATCGCCGACTACCTGACCGCGGTGCGCAGCGTCAGCGTCCAGCACATCCTCGACCCCGGCCGCACGCTGCCCCACGTCCTGACCGAAGGCGCAGCCGTCGAGAATCAGCGCCTAAGTTACCCTCAGCCAACGCTTTTCGACCATTCGCATGATCGAAAAGCCGACTAACGCTGGTACGTCCCGGTCAACTCGCCCTGCCCGATGATGTTCCCGGACATCCTGTCCAGCAGCTCATCCTTCGTCGCCCCCGGTTCGGTCATCACCGGCTGATCCAGCGCGTAAATCTTGAAGTGATAGTGATGCACGCCATGCCCCTTCGGCGGGGCCGGGCCCTTGTAGCCGATCGTGTCCCAGGTATTCCTGCCCTGAACCGCCCCTTGCGGCTCAGCCAGCTCCGGCGTCGCCGGCGACGCCTCCGGCAATCCCGTCGCGCCGGCTGGAATGTTGTAGATCACCCAGTGCACCCACGGCTTAGGCGTCGGCGCGTCCGGGTCGTCCACGATCAGCGCCACGGCCGCCGTCCCTTCCGGCAACTCACCCCAACTCAGCGGCGGGCTGACGTCCTGCCCGTCGCCGGTGTACCGCATCGGGATCGCCTGACCCTCCTCGAACGCCGAACTGCGCAGCGCGATCTTCTCCACCGTTCGCTTGTCCATCACTTGGCCCCCTTTCCGTTTCGCCTCGCCCGAACGCGCCCCGGACCTATCACAGCCGATCGGCGCAAACAAACACGCCACGATCAGCAACGCCGAAACACCACGGGCTGCGCATCTCATGCCGAAACCCCCAAACAAAGTCAACTTCAAGAAGCTCCCCGAATATGCCCATCTTACCGCACCGGCGTCCGAAGATCAAACGCTTTGCCGCCGGCAGCCAACCGCTATCGGGCCACCGGTTTGCGCCTGCGTTTGATCGCCGCGCCGCGCTCCTCGGCGGTGAGCTCGAACACCTTGTCCCACAACGCTTCGTCGACTTCGGTCCAGGTCACCTTGCGGCGGCTCATCGCCGTTTTGGCCGTGGCGTACAGGGCCCGCTTGCCGAAGCCCTTGGTGATCACGCCGTTGACCAGCCACGCGAACGACGGGATCGACTTGGGCAGCGGCTGGCCGGTGGCCATCAGCAGGCACATCGAGCCGACCACCGCCCCGGTGTTAAACAGCGTGCCGATGCTCGTCTTGGTATGGTCGCCGATCATCGCCCCGACCTTCGTCGAGCCGGTGTCGATCGTGCGCCCGTTGAGCATCACCTCGACGCTCGTGTAGTCGTTCTTGAGGTCCGAGTTCGTCGTCAACGCCCCGAGGTTCACCCACTCGCCCACATACGCGTGCCCGAGGAACCCGTCGTGGTACTTGTTCGAATAGCCGTGGATGATCGACTCCTCGACCTCGCCGCCCACCCGGCACTCCGGCCCGATCGTGCAGCCCTCGCGCAGCTTGGCGCCCAGCAGCAGCGACTTGGGCCCAATGTACGCCGGCCCTTCGATCCGCGTGTACGGATGCACCTCCGCCCCTTCCTCGATGTACACCGGTCCGCCGGTCACGTCGATGCACACGAACGGATGGATCGTCACGTCCTTGCCCACGTACAGCCGGTCCTTCGGCCCGCGCACCGCGTGCGGCTCCTCGATCGTGCCGTTCACGCCATACCGACCGGCGGCTTGGAAGTCCGCCGCCAGACCCGCCCCGTTGGCCAGCATCAAATCCCACGCGTGCTTCGCCATCGGGGCTTGCACCGTGACCTGCTTTGCGTTGGCTTTTCCGATCAAGTCGTCCAGCGACGCGACATTCTCGGGAACGTCCTTCTTCTCCAACCGAAGATAGACCAGATCGCCCTTAGCCGTCACGCCGCGCTCGCTGGGCCCCGCCCGCGGCAGCGCGTAATCGTTGCACAGCACCCGCCCGTTGACGATCAGCAGATCATCGCCCGCCAGAAAACTCACGTCGTTGACCGGCCGCTCCAGCCGCCGCTTGACCACCTCAGCCAGCCACTCGCGACAAAAATAGCCGATCGCCGACGTCGCGTACTGCCGCTCGATCTTCTCCGCCAGGCTGTGCCACCCGCACTTGAGCTCGAACACCGCCCGACTCAACGCCAACGGATAGAAGTCCTCGAACCGCGAATCCTCGAAAATCACCAGCTTCATGGTTGCCTCCCTTCGGCGCCGCCTCCATCCAATACCAGTCCACCGTCGCGACCGCCACCCAACGGCCGCAACCTTGTGAACTCCGACGCAACCGGCCCCTATCGTCAACGCGTTAACGATACGCCGCGCAAAGATCAAGCAAAATGTCCAAAACCGCCCCGCCAAGCCCCCCATCGCCGGCAGTTGCCTCTTGCCAAATCCATGCCTCTCGATACGATGGTGGCACGCCGGTCGGAATATCCGGATCGAGGAGATCGCATGCTCAAACAACCGTCGTTCACCCAACAGGAATACCAGGACCGCCTCGCCCGCGTCCAGCGCGCCATGGCCGATCGCGGCCTCGGCCTGCTCGTCTGCCACAACCTGGCCAATATCTGCTACCTCTGCGGCTTCCAGACCCTCGGCTCCTACGGCTACGGCTTCTACGAGCTGATTGTCCCCGCCGACGGCCAGCCGACCCTCTTCGCCTCCGACTTCGAAAGCCACAACGCCCGAATCTTCTCCTGGCTCGCCGACGTCGTGACCTACGACGTCCCGCCCGACGCCGATCGCGGACCGGTCGCCGTCCTGGCCAACCTGCTGACCGACCGCGGATGGGCCGAGGCCAGGATCGGCGTCGAGACCGGCCACTACGCCATGACCGTCGGCCAGTATAGGCAGTTGACCGCGAGACTTTCCAAAGCCGACCTCGTCGACGCCACCGACCTCGTCGACACCGTCAAGATCGTCAAATCCTCCGCCGAAATCGACGTGCTCAAACGCGCCGCGGCCCTGACCACCGCCGGAATGCTCGACGGCATCGACGCCGCACGACCCGGCGCAACCGACAACGCCGTCGCCGCCGCCATGTACGCCCGCGTCATCCGCGACGGCGGCGAGTACTTCAGCCTCCAGCCCATCGTCACCACCGGCCGCCGATCCGGCATTCCCCATTCCACCTTTCGCCGCCAGACCCTCGCTTCCGGCGACAACGGCTTCCTTGAACTCTCAGCCGCCGTCGAACGCTACAGCGCGCCTTGCCTGC
>ERZ764778.3044-NODE-3044-length-13672-cov-5.368363_pt1 | contig 13672 bp, 14 predicted proteins | sample MGYA00374951_ERZ764778 | MGnify/ENA primary metagenome ERZ764778 (study PRJEB28918, sample SAMN05720193) | bioreactor metagenome | isolation source: Anaerobic biogas reactor | place: USA:Washington, USA | collected 2015-08-08 ...
AGACGTTATTCGGAAGTATCTTATGGACCCGATGATTTTTTGGTTTTCGGCAAAGAGACGAAGGGGCTTTCAAAAGGAATTCTGGACATGTTCCCTGGATGCCATATCCGTATTCCCATGCTGGATATAGGCCGTTCGTTAAACTTGTCGAATTCTGTGGCGGTGGCCCTTTACGAAGCTTTGCGGCAGCAGAACTTTCCAGGCCTTAGATAGATTGAGCAGGACCGGAGATGAGGGAAAATAGCATCAAAAAGTAAAAAACCTCGTCTGGAACGAGGTCTTTTGGTTATGAATTACTCAGCTTCCGTGATGGCCTCGGTGGGGCAAATTTCGGTGCAGGAACCACAATCCGTGCATTTATCGGGATCCACAACGTATTTGTCCTCGCCTTCGCTTATGGCTTCAGCCGGACATTCGTCTGCACATAAGCCGCAGCTAATACATTCATCAGAGATAACATGGGCCACTTTTTTTCCCTCCCCAAAACAAATGATTTGATAATTACTATAACAAGATATATATTAGCAAAAAAGCGTTGACAAATGAAGTCTTATTTCTTGCTTTTAATGAAGGAACTGTCCCATGGACGATGGAATATGATCGGGTTTCTGAACAATATAACCGCTTATTTATGGATTAGTTCAGGGGGAAGGATATGAAGTTTCTGATAATGTCCAACGGTGATTACGGTGATATAAATTGGTATCGTTCCAGAAAAGATGAATTTGATCAGGTTGTTTTAGTGGATGGGGGAGCCAATCAGGCCTCCCGCATAGGTGTGGTTCCCCGGTGGGTAGTGGGGGATATGGATTCAATTATCCCTGAAGCCTGGGATTATGCTGCCGGGCTGGAGACGGAATTTGTGGCCGTGCCTTGCGAAAAGGATGAAACTGATACCCAGCTGGCCCTGGACCTGGTGGCCCGGGAGGGCGCCTCAGAAGTTGTAATTTGGGGTGGCATCGGTTCACGTATCGACCATACCCTTTCTAATTTGTTCAACGCCGCATCACTTATTGCGCAGGGAATAATGGTCAGATTTGAGTCGCCCGAAGAAACTATATATATTATAGATGACTTTTTACAGCTTCCAGGGAATGCGGGGGAGACGGTGTCACTGATTGCCATGGGAGAAGATGTGCAGGGAGTTACTCTGCAGGGATTCAAATATCCCCTTACCAGGGAGACGTTATTTTGCCACCGGCAATATGGCGTCGCGAATATTATTACTTCACCAGATCCCACCATCGACATTGAAAGCGGGATCGTTGCGGTCATTCATTATCAATCTTTGAAGGATTAGCAGGTTAGATTGCAGACTTTGCAGAGTCCGGAACATATTTAGGGAGAAGCCTGGTCACAATAATCACAAAACATGATTATTGGAGGCCAAAATGGATATTAATTCGGATAACATCATGGATAAGAAGGATTTTTTGAGTGACGGCGTATTTGACAAAGAGTCATATGAAGGGCTTATGATCAGTGCGCGAGCTGATGGCATCCTCCAGATTGGGATTCAATTGGAGGAAGACAAGGTGTTAAAGGTAGACGAGGCCAGGGGCGAGGATGTACGCCAAAAGCTGGCGGAGTGGGCGCCACAAATTGAGGCGATTCAAAAGCAATGGAGGGAAAAAGCCTCTTCGGATCATACAAGCTTTTTTCCGGTGGGTTCCAGTATTTTTGGGGCCATTTTTCCCCAACAGGAAGAGGAAAAAGGTTCTTGAGTAGAGAATACCCCGGAAAAGCACTAATACCCATACTGCAGCTTAGGGGAGAGGTTATTATTGGTTTTGGGGTTTGCCTGGTATTTTTTCCCTGAAGATGAAACGGAGGGAGCCGTCAAGTTAAAAGAATTGGTCGGTTCTTATCATAGGGATCTGATAGAACTGCCTGAAGGTCAGACAGTTCAATTGGATTCCATCAGCAGGGCTTGCACTTTTCGGATTCAAAGCCAGCCCTTGGACTGTTTGGGTTTAGTATGCCCGGTCCAGGATCAGGCAGGCCTTCTAGATTTGGTCAGGGATTGGGAAAAAATGACGGGCCCTTTAGCGGATACTTTTTTGCTGGGACGTACTTACGCCGCTGTTGGCGTGGAAGTCCCCCAGAAGATATTGACAAGCCTGCAGATTGCATTAGCCTGTGATCAAACCGTGGAGCATTTCCCTGAACTTAAGTATGGTTCAATTTCTGTAGTGCGCCAGGGCTGGGGTTGGGATGATGGCCTGGCTTTGTGCGCCTTTCCGGTTGCCGATACCGTATTGCTGCTTAATAAATTTCCGCGAGTAGAGATGAAGTGGTTAAGGGCTCAGCTCTTCTGGCAGTTGAGCCGTGACCAGCGAGCTACGATTGTATTGGAACACGAAGATCTGGAACGACAGCTTTCCGGGGTTCTTTTTTCCACCTTGGTGCCTGCCACCCGGAATGAACAGCTGGAAGCCATAGAGAAAGATATGAACGCCCTTTCCCAAGGGTATGGAGTACTAACTGCAAATCACCGTTTACTGTCATTGGGAGCAAAGAGACTCAGCAATAGTCTTAGCTTATTGGATAAGGAGATCCGGGAAGGGGAAATGTCCCTGGACCTGCCCGGCAGGGAATTGGTATTAGCCCCAATCAGGGAAGAAATCAGTCTTTGTGATAATTTATTAATTGAATTAAGAGATGCCCGCCAGGATTATCAAGCAGGTATGGAGGTGGTGGGTGGCAAAGTTGAAATACTGCTCAGCCATGAAAATTTGAATCTGCAGCAAAGGGTGATGGAGGTTATGGAACTGGGAAACGCCATGCAGCGCCAAAGCCTCACCCTACAGGTGGCAGCCAGCTTAGTCGAATTTATTATCGTGGCTTATTATGGACTGAATCTGTGGAAGAACCTGGACCCGACGGGATTCAGTGTTATTCCGGAATGGGGTCGTTTGGTTCTGGTCACCCTGTTTGCAGGTGATGCAGTTTATTTGACCCATCTGGTTGCCGAACTGAACCAGGGCCACAAGGATTTGCGGAATAAAATGATTGTGGCAGTGGCAGTGGCCTGCTTTGTCATGATAGCCATAATTGGTGCCAGATTCCTGTGAAATAAATGTTACATAGCCCGAAGGGCCTTAAGCCGTTCCACTAGTTTGCGATAATGAACCTCCTCTTCCCTGGCCAGTTGAGCAAACAATAGCCTGGTTTCGGGATCTTCGGCCAACTCGGCTTTTTTCTTATAATCTTCCATTGAGTTCCTTTCATGTTCAATGGCTTTTTCCAGAGCATCAATTTGATCCAAGATTCAATCTCCCCCTTCTACTATATCATTACTAATTATACCGAAGAAGTAATATTAAAGCTATGTTATTGTTTTTTGGTCTGAGTGTGTACAAAATTTCATAGGTTGCGGTACAAATCCCTGCGTGATAAAATGTAGGGGCGTGTCAGGGCTTAATCAATATCGGGATGTGGCGAAGTTTGGTATCGCGCTCGGTTCGGGACCGAGAGTTCGCAGGTTCAAATCCTGTCATCCCGACCAATTTTATACGGCCTTTTGTGACGGGGAGTAGCTGATGGCTACTCCTTGCTAAGCACAACCTGTTCCAGAAAGTAAACTCGGATGTAATGAGTAGAGCTGCAAGTTCCTCTATTGCCCTTATAGTTGGAGCAGTTGAAATACTTGATGTTAGGATTACCTTGGTTTAAGTGCTAATGCAGGTTATGTCCGCGGTCCGCGCAAACGAGAAGTCCTGAAAAATTTTCTTTTCTCCCTCGTTGGTCTTGCGCTTGCGTACCTTACCGTGCTTATGCTGGATTTTTTTCCCATACCGCCCGGTCAACAATCGGTTCATGAACTTCCTTAAAGACAGCCAAATTTTCCTTGTCGTTAGCAATCCGTTTCTTGTTCTTATAGGATTTGGGGTATGTTTTGAAGTTGATCACGTCCCCGCAATACTCCTGCAACGAGAGAATTTTGATCACGCTTGAAGTGCTCTACTTATATGGTGGTCGCTTCGTTACTTTACCGGCACAGTTAATTCCATTACTTCGCCAATAGTAGATAGGCGTCAAAACGTGATCTTCAGATAGTGCCGCAGCGACCTGCTCTGTGCCATGGCCATACAATGTCATATTGTAAATCCTGCGAACGACAGCGGCAGCCTCGTCATCAATGATCCAGCGTTTAGAGTTATTGAAATCTATCAGATATCCATATGGCAGTTGACCCAATGGGCTTGACAGCTTTACCGATGATTTTTTTGCGGACGGCCGTAATCAAGGCGTTCAAGCGCCGAGGAAGACGTTATGAAATACATGCTGGACACCAATATTTGTGTGTATCTTATCAAGAAAAGGCCGGAAAATGTGCTGATAAATCTCCATTCAAATATGCGCGACGGGATTACCATTTCCGCAATTACACTTGCTGAACTCATGCAAGGCGTAGAGGCAAGCGCTTACCCGGAAAAAAATGCACTTGCTTTGAATCAATTCCTTGCCATTGTGGAAATCTTGCCATTTGACGATGAAGCAGCTGTAGAATACGGGAAAATTTGCACGGCGCTACGACGGCAAGGAACCCCGATTGGAGCTATGGATATGCTGATTGCGGCGCACGCGAAGGCCAAAGGGCTTGTCATCGTTACTAATAATGTCCGCGAATTTGAGCGAGTAGAAGGTCTTGAGCTCGAAAATTGGGTTAGCGTTTAACTGAGCGGGTAATATCAAAAGCAACAGACAGTTTCTGTTAATACGATCCGGTCGCATAGAATTAGTAAATACGGCACTCTCTGTCTCGCTGCTCCAGATGCCTACATTACCTCGAGATCCAGACTTGTTCAACGGACGGGCATTCCTTTAGTGCAAGCGCAATCCGGTCCTGATATGAGGATACATCCAGCAGGTTATACAGTGACAACAAATGAGTGGCCCCGCTGTTGTTCAGAATATAAGCTATTTCGGGAGCTGTATATCTTGTATTTATTCCTACAACAATTGCTCCTATAGATGCAGCAGCCCAGTAGTAGGTGAAGAATTCTGGTCTTCCATTCATTATATAAGCCAACCGTTCACCCTTCTTAACGCCCATTTTCAACATGTATTTAGCAACCTGCTGTACATTCCTGCTGACCTGCTGGTAGCTGATGGGTACATCATGATAGAACCAAAGCGGTTGCTCAGGAATCTCGTTCGCCCACTTTTTCAGATAGCCAGTTATTCGTGGTAAGGCTCCATCCAATCGGTTTCCTCCTTTTTTATAAAAGAAGTTTACTCATAAAACAGCACTAACAATTTTCAATATTCCTATTTCTTTAACCGACTTTGAACCATATCGACTATGCACTTCGTCGGCAATCCACTGAAATGAAGCTGTTCGTGCATCTCTGATTCAAACACACCAATGTTTCCCATTGTAGTGGCTTCTATTGAATTAACAATCTTCTTAGTCACTCTGATCGGAGGAAATGGGCTTTGTCTAAGTTTGGACAATATTTCTTCTATCACTATATTGAGTTGTCCCGGCGGGGCCACTCTGTTGACCAGGCCGATATTTAATGCTTCATTCGCATCTATACGATCACACATCATAATAATCTCTTTCGCCTTGGGTCCACCAACCAACTTGATTAATAGTGGAGTACTGCCCCATGCGTAAAACATACCCAAATTAACTTCAGGAACAGATATCCAGGCTTCTGAATCCATCACACTAAAATCACACGCCATGCCTAAGGTAAGGCCACCTCCGACTGTTATTCCATTAATGCCGCAAATAGTGATTTGCTCTATATTCTCTAATTTACGCATTAACTCATTACCGTCCAGTTGATGCGCCCGAATATGGTTCTCTGTTAAACTAATGTCTTCTAAATTCTTTGCCGAATCGGCCATGTCATATCCAGCGGAGAAAAACTTCCCCTGACCTGTCAGAACCACATAATGGATGTCCGGTGCGTGTCTTAACTGAGTAACCAGGTCCATCAGATCGGCCACCATGTTATTGTTAATTGCATTACCTTGGACTGGCCTGTTCAGGGTTACTTTCAAACCATCGCCCTTGTTGACGATGCTGCGTATCTGGGATATAATTAATTTTGCTGAAACGAGGGCGGATGGCGAAGTGGAAACGCTGCGGTCTGCAAAACCGCCATTCACCGGTTCAAATCCGGTTCCGCCCTCCATTTTTATTTTCAAGTGTGCCGGGGTGGCGGAATAGGCAGACGCAACGGACTTAAAATCCGTCGGGCGGTGACGCCCGTACCGGTTCGACCCCGGTCCTCGGCACCAATATATCGGGCTTTATGGGCCTTCTGACTTGTCTCAGGAGGCTCTTATTTTTGTCTCAAATTTGCCCTTATTTGCTCCGCTCTCTGCACAAATTCGGCAACCCCCCTCTTTGAACGCAATTTGGAATTTGTACTTATATGGTGCTGAATACCGAGGGGTGAACTCATCAACAATGCAGAGCCAAGCATTGCCGGTGAATAATACTTCATATTAATATTTGGGCAATTCAGTCCATTTATTGCATTTGAAGGACGGAATATCTATAATGTAAGCAGTCTAGAAGCTTCAGAATTCATGAATTTACTTAGGATTTGCAGGCCTAGATTGGTCTGCATAAATGGGTCAACCTTGGCTTGCCTCGCTGATGAGTTCATAGATGTTTTGAAGCATTTCCAAAATAATAATCAATATTAAGGAGGTTGTAACGTGAACATAAAAGAGATATTTGATCTTTCAGGTAAGACCGCTATTGTTACAGGGGGTTCGGTCGGTTTGGGAAGCCAGATGTGCCATGCCTTGGCTGAAGCGGGAGCGAATGTAGTTGTTGCCGCTCGTAAAGTTGAACGTTGTGAGGCACTTGCCAATGAGCTGGTTAAATACGGAATCAAAGCTATTCCGGTTCGCTGTGATATGTCCAAGGACGAGGAGATTGAGAATCTTGCTCAGACTACTCTTAAGGAATTTGGCAAGATAGACATTCTGGTAAATAATGCTGGGGTTACTTGGGGCGCGGACTCAATGGAATTTCCATTAGATCGTTTTCGCTGGGTTTTTGAGGTTAATGTGACCGGACTATATCATCTGTCTGCTTTGGCTGCGAAAAGCATGAAGGATATTGGTTATGGCAAAATCGTTAATGTGGCTTCGATAGCCGGCCTGGGTGGCAGCTTTCCTGAGGAACAGGATACCGTTGCCTACAATGCCAGTAAAGCGGCAGTAATTAATATGACCAAGGATTTAGCGGTAAAGTGGGGCAGATACAATATTGCGGTAAATGCTATTCTGCCGGGACCATTTCCGACTCATATGACCGAGAGACACTGGGCCAGCCTGGGCGGGGAAGAGTCATTTTATGGTTCAACTCCTATGCGCAAGGTGGGCGGACCATATGATATGAAGGGTCTGGTGGTATTTCTGAGTTCGAAAGCTACTGATCACATTACCGGTGTGGCCATACCGGTAGATGGCGGTATCCACGCTCACATAGGATAGTAAATAAATGAGGAGGCCTGAGAGATGAAAGCAGTTGTGATCGACTCGAAAAATATGCTGAAAATGGTTGATACGGATAAACCTCAAGCTACTGATTCCAAGTTAGTGATTAAGGTCGAAAGAGCAGGCATTTGCGGTTCTGATCTTCATATCTGGGAAAATGGTACTCCTGCCGGGCTGATTATGGGACACGAATTCTCAGGTACTATAGTTGAGCCTGGTTCTGCGCGGCAGTTTCAGCCTGGGGATCGGGTAACTGCTATACCGGGGAATCCTTGTATGGAGTGTAAAAACTGTAAAAGCCAACTGCTCAACCTGTGTGTCCATAATCTCGACGATGCACCGGGGATCACTACTCCCGGGGCGTTTGCCGAGTATGTTGCAGTGAGTCCGGTTGTAGTACACAAGCTGCCGGACAATCTGAGTATGGATGAAGGGGCTATGGTGGAACCAAGCTCAGTTGCCCTGCACTCAGTCCGTTTGGGTCATGTTGCCCCGGGTGATAAGGTTCTGATTGTTGGCGCCGGCATTATTGGCCTTCTGTGTGCGGCATGGGCCCGCATATGTGGAGCATCATATATTGCACTATCCGAATTGAACCCGGTCCGGCGGGAGAAAGCTCTGGCTTATGGGGATGTTGATGAAGTATTCGATGCTGCCGAGCCCAAGCTGCAAAAGAAACTGTTGGGCCTGACTGATGGTGGCTTTGACAAAACCTTTGAGTGTGCAGGACCGGCACCGGCGGTTCAGGCGGCTATTGGGGCCACGGGTTACAATGGCACGGTGGTTCTGGTGGGTGTGAACTACAGTCTGGTTCCGATTTCAACTATGAGAGTCAATCTCAGGGAGATTGATATTAGAGGCAGCTACGGTTTTACGGCAGAGGAATTCCAAATGTCCCTTGATTTCATGGCTCGGGGAGTCTTGAAAACCAAAAGATTTGTAGACGAAATGATTGGGTTGGACGGGCTTCAAACTGCCTTTGAAAAATTACATGATCCTGCCGGCAGTTCAGTAAAAATTTTGGTTAAACCTTATTAGCGAAAAAACTGGCAAGAATATCGTGGCTTGAAACCGGATGGGGGAATATCTATCCGGTTTTTATTTTTGCGGGAACAGTGTCTTGCCGGTAGACCAGGTGTTCCAGAAGAAGAACTGCAATCGTTCCCGCCACGAATCCATTAGCGGCCACGGGTCTGATAATGTCAGGGAATTGTGTCACAATCTCCGGCGGAAGAAAAGCGACAATGGTTCCAAGCATTAGTGGCAACCCGATAACCAGCCCATCATCAAAAGATGTTGCTGATTGGGTTTGGTGAATCAGCAGCAGAGCTGCACCGATTTGAGAGGTTATGATGTAAGCCAGAATAACTCCGATTACAGAGGAGGGGACTGCACCCACTAAAGCAATTGCTATGGGTGAGCAGGCCAGCAGCAAAAGTGCAATTCCGGTTGGAATCAGTGTGAAGCGGCTGGCGCATTTGGTGGTGGCAATTACCCCCGGGCCAAGAGAAAAATCTACCGGACCTATTACCCCGCCCAGGGCTGCCAGGATATTGCCGAATCCTATTACGCTCACTCCGCGATTTACTCTCTTTTCCATATTATCAGCATTGAGCATGATGCCCACCGATTGGATTGAGCTGAGTTCATTCATGGAAAGGGCAATAAAACAAATCAAAAAGGCCAGTACTAGCCCCAGGTCGGGTATTGCCAGATCAAAGGGCAAGAAGGTTGGCCAGGCACCCAGAGCAAAGGATGAAAGCGACTGGGGGGACACCGGGAAAACCAAGTAATAGACTACGCTGCCCAGCAGTATTGCCCATAAAACCAGAGTGTTTCCCCACAGGCCCGAAAGAAGCCGGTTGCCTGCAACTAGCATCACAAAGAGAATCAGGCCAAACATCAGATTGAGATTCCCGTTTATCTCACCGGAAGTGGTGATCAGGTCGATGATGGTGGGTGCTATGGTAAAGGCAATCAGCATCATGATCACCACCACCACTCGGGGAGTAAAAAAGCGCTTAATATGAGCAAACAAGCCGGTGGCGGCCAGGAAAGTTAAGGCCAGCCCCCCAAGGAGCATAGCACTGTTAATTGCTCCTTGGGAACGGTCAAGGCTGGCAAGAAGGCCGATGAGCAGAACAGTTGCCGGGCCAAGCACCAGAGGGAGGCGATGGCCCCAGAAAATTTGAATCAGCAGGACTATACCCACGATCATAAACAGTTTTTGCAGATAAAAAACTTCGCCTGCCGAGTTATTCAGCCCGGCAATAACCTTTCCGATAATAATAATCGATGGAATACTGACTGCCAGCCATTGCAGTCCGAATAACATCAGTTCCAACAGTCCGGGCCTATCCTCAATTCCGTACTTTAGCTGCATGGTCATTAATCTCCTTGCAATCTGTTACAGAATCAATTGCTGAAGTTTTTCTACCCTGTCACTAGTTGACGGATGGGTACTGAACAAAGCCTGCAGTCCCCGGGCAGAAAAGGGCCGCATAATATACATATGAGCCGTAGAGGGGTTAGCTTGCATGGGGATTTGGACCGCTCCTTTTTCCAGCTTAAGCAGAGCACTGGCTAAGCCCCGTGGATTTCCGGTAATTCGGGCTCCAGTCTCATCTGCAGCATATTCCCGAGATCGGGAAATAGCCATTTGAATAATCATTGCCGCGATCGGTGCCAGGATCGCCATAGCCAGCAGTCCCAGTATTCCTCCGCCTTCATCATCGTTACCGCCAAAATTTCCGAAAATGGCACCCCATTGGATTATGTTGGCGATCATCGAAATCGCACCGGCCATAGCGGCGGCAATAGAACCAATTAAGATATCCCGGTTTTTAATATGGGCCAGTTCATGAGCCAACACTCCCTCTAATTCCTGTTGGTTCATCAAGTTTAAAAGCCCGGCAGTAACGGCAACAGCCGAGTGTTCCGGATTCCTGCCGGTAGCAAAGGCGTTAGGCTGTTGGGTAGGCATCAAATAGAGTCGGGGCATAGGCAGACCCGCTCTGTCGGCCAGTCTTTTAACCGTATTATGCAATTCCGGAGCTTCATGCTTCTCCAAAGGACGTGATTTGGTCATCTTAATTACCAATTTGTCACTATTGTAGTAAGAATACAAATTCATAAGCAGAGAGATGCCCAGAAACAACATCGCTCCAGAACTGCCTCCAATAGCGTTGCCGATAATGACCAAAATAACTGATAGGCCACCCATCAGTATGATTAACCGAAAATTATTCATTCAATATCCTCCAATCTGTAATGATTATATAAATGCAGCATTGTAGACTAGTTATACACATATTATTCCACTTAACCTTACAATTAAATTATACAAGACGGCTAACATTTCTTCTAATCTCGATTTGGCAGATCAACGACCCGTTGAGGACAATAGAGGCCAGAATGGGATACCATCGCCCGGGGACGTAATTACAGAGAGTGGGGCTCTCTAAATCAAGATATTATGGGTTGTATAGAATATAGAACGGGGATATCCTCCAGTTTAGCAGTTAGGGTTATAAATGAGCGTTTTAGTGCATAAGAATTGTGATTGCAGAACCGCCATATTCTCCCTGGCGATAAAGACATGTATAATGAGAATAATTAGGAAGGAGTGTGAACAAGTGATTCTACAGGATGAGTACAACAAAAAGCTGGTATCGCCGGAAGAAGCAGTTAAGGTAGTGAAATCAGGTGATCGGATTGATTGGAGCAGTTTCAATGGTCAGCCCGTATTGTTAGACCAGGCCTTGGCAGCACGCAAGGAAGAGTTGTCTGATGTTCATATTCGGGGTGCTTCCAGTCAAAGACAGGTGGCTTGTGTGGAGCAGGATCAAAAGCGCGAGCATTTCATTTACAGCAGCTGGCACATGAGTTCCTACGAGCGTAAGCTTCATGACAAGAACCTGTGTAATTTTAATCCGGTGGCATTTCATGAGCGTTCCCAATATTATGAGACCGGGCATGTAGCCCCAGATGTGGGGATGATGCAGGTGTGTCCAATGAACAAGTATGGTTACTTCTCATTTGGACCTCAGGCCAATAGTGTTTACACTATTCTTAAGCATTCCAAAAAGGTTTTGGTTGAAGTTAATCCAATCATGCCGGTGGCACTTGGCGGCAGGGATGAAATATGTCATATCTCAGAGGTTGATTATGTAGTAGAGAACCCTGGCATTCCATTGATTGAGGTTAAACCCGCGACTCCCAGTGAAAAAGATATCGCCATTGCCCGGCACATAATTAAAGAGATCCACGATGGCTGCTGTATTCAACTGGGCATTGGCGGTTTGCCCAACACGATCGGGCAGATGATCGCTGAAGCCGGCATCAGACACCTGGGTGTTCACACCGAGATGTTAGCCGATTCTTATGTGGATATGTATGAAGCAGGGTGTATTGACGGCACTAGAAAAGCAACGGAGCGAGGGAAGATATCATATACTTTTGCTTTAGGAACCCAGCGTCTATATGATTTCATCCATATGAATCCCATTTGCGCCATTAGCCCGGCGGCTTATATCAACAATCCCAATGTAGCCTCCCAAAACCCGAATCTTATTTCAATCAACAGCTGTTTAGAGATAGATTTGTTCAGTCAGGTGTCGTCGGAGTCCATTAATGGCCGCCAGATTAGTGGCACCGGCGGTCAATGGGACTTTGCCAAAGCTGCTTACATGTCCAAAGGCGGAAAATCGATTATTGCCATGTCATCAACTTTTAAGAAAAAGGATGGTACTTTAGGGTCCCGGATCGTTCCAACCCTGGGCGGAGGAACTATCGTAACCCTGCCGCGGTGGTCTGTTCATTGCATCTGCACCGAGTATGGCATGGTGGATGTAAAGGGTGCTTCTACCTGGGAACGGGCGGAACGACTGATTTCGATAGCTCATCCGGATTTCCGGGAAGAATTAATAAAAGAAGCTGATCGCATGAAGATCTGGCTGCCCAGCAGTAAAATAAAATAGCGCACATGCCAGACATATAAACAGGTCGAAGCGGATAGAATTTGTGAAGGCAACTCTGCCGGGCGGTTCCCAAAGGGAGAATTGTATTGCGAAGAATCTTGGGCGCTCTATTGTCTCTGGCGTTATTAATATTTGTGACCCGACTTTTTAGCCGCTCTCCAGACCTGGTGGAAAGGGTATATTCCGATTGGCTATACAAGGTGATCTTGCCACCCATAAGCCGGTTAACAGGCATTTTCCCTTTTTCCCTGGCTGAGGTCTTGATAATCCTGTTGCTGGTATGGCTGGGAATAGGAATCGTGAGGCGGTTAAGCCCTAAGTCATTGGAAAAGACGGAGCATTCCAAGCATGGCTGGGTTAGTTTCATTGTGCTGACAGCATTGATATATCTCGGATTTCAAGCCTTGTGGGGTCTGAACTACCATCGGCAGACATTTGCTGATACCGGAGGGCTTGATGTCCGGGTGACCACCAACGAAGAAGTAGAAAAATTAGCAGATATTTTGGTATATGATGCCAACCGGCTTCGTGTTGCCGTTGACGAAGATGATGAAGGAATTATGCAATTGGGCAGCAATCCCCGGAAGATATTGGGGCAGGCTGCAGCGGGCTATGCTGAGCTAACCGAAGATTATCCCGGCCTGAGTGGGAAATATGGCAGCCCCAAGCCCCTGTTATTATCGCGATTAATCAGCTACAGCGGAATCTATGGCTTTTACTTCCCCTTTACCGGAGAAGCTAATATCAATGTGGACATTCCGCAGGTAATGCTTCCGGTTAGCACCTGTCATGAGATGGCCCACCAGCGGGGAGTGGCCCGAGAAGAGGAAGCTAATCTGGTGGCTTATCTTAGCGCTATAAACAATCCCCTCCCTGAATTCAAGTACTCGGCGACTATTTTCGCATTATCCTATGTGCTCAATGATGTGGCCGCAAGAGATGAGAAAAAATTCGAAACCCTGAAAGATAGTCTGGATCCGGGAGTGATTCGGGACTTTAAGGAGATCAGAAACTTTTCCGAGAGGCATAAGGGACCATGGAGCAGGGCGTTTTCACGGATCAATGATGCTTATCTGAAGGCTAATTCGCAATCCAAGGGGGTTCAGAGTTACAGCGGGGTAGTAGACCTGTTGGTGGCTTTAATCGTCAGGTAAGACACTCACAACACTAAGCAGTCTGGAAAATTCCGGGTTGCTTAGTGTTTTTATATGAGGTTTTTA
>ERZ764778.3059-NODE-3059-length-13627-cov-5.283378_pt1 | contig 13627 bp, 9 predicted proteins | sample MGYA00374951_ERZ764778 | MGnify/ENA primary metagenome ERZ764778 (study PRJEB28918, sample SAMN05720193) | bioreactor metagenome | isolation source: Anaerobic biogas reactor | place: USA:Washington, USA | collected 2015-08-08 ...
GCATGGGCGGCTTTGTTGACCGGGTGGCGGCAGCCTATCCTGGCATCGAAGTGGTCGCCTCCCAGCCGGGTGACTGGGTGCGGGAGAAGGGCATGAACGCCTCCCTGGACATGATCCAGGCCAACCCTGACATCAACGTGATCTATGGCCTGTCTGACGAGATGGCGCTGGGCGCTGTCCAGGCCATCAAGCAGCTGGGCCGGGACGACATCATCACCATCGGCCTTGACGGCAACCCCAACGCTTTTGAATCAGTCGCCGCGGGCGAGCTGACCGCCACCCTGGATGTGGGGCCGGTGGCCATCGGCGCCAACGCGGTGCAGGCGGCCATTGACGCCATCAACGGCGTGGATCGCACGGAAAAAGTGATCGAGGCGGAGACCACCGTGGTGGATATCAGCCTGGTGGAGAACTACCTGAAATAACACCCTCGCCGGGCGGCACAGGCTGCCGCCCGGCGTGTTTTATCAAGGAGGCCGCATGGGCGAATATCTGCAGATGCGCGGCATTGTTAAACGCTTTCCCGGTGTGCTGGCGCTTGACCAGGTCAGCCTGAGCGTCAACCAGGGGGAAGTGCACGCGCTTTTGGGCGAGAACGGGGCGGGGAAATCCACCCTGGTCAAAATTCTCTCCGGCGCTTACGGAAAGGACGAGGGCGAAATACTCCTGGATGATCAGGAGGCCCAGATCCGTGATTCCCATGACGCCCAAAACCTGGGGATCAGCATCATCTATCAGGAGCTGAACCTGGTGGATGAGCTGAGCGTGGCGGAAAATATCTTTTTAGGCCGCCCTTTTATGAAGCGGGGCGCTGTGGACTGGGGCCGGATGTTTTTAGAGGCCAAAAAGCTTTTGGACCGGCTGAACGTGGACATCTCCCCCCGGGAGCGGGTGGGCCGCCTGGGGGTGGCCCACAAGCAGATGGTGGAGCTGGCCAAAGCGCTGTCCATGCAGTCCCGCATATTGATTTTGGACGAGCCCACCGCCCCCCTGACCCGCAGGGAGATTGAGACCCTGTTTTCCGTCATCCGCATGCTGAAATCCCAGCAGGTGGCGGTGATCTATATCTCCCACCGTTTGGAGGAGGTGCTTGAGATCTGCGACCGCGCCACCATCATGCGGGACGGGCGGAACGTGGCGGTTCTGGATGTGGCGGACACCTCCCTGGATGAGATCATCCGGCACATGGTGGGCCGGGAGCTTAAGGAGAAGTTCCCCAAGATCCACGTGCCCCTGGGCAAGGAACTGCTGAAGGTGGAAGGCTTAAGTGCGGGCAAGCAGGTGAAAAACGTATGCTTCACCGTCCGGGAGGCGGAGATCCTGGGCATTGCAGGCCTGGTGGGCGCCGGGAGGACGGAAACGGTGCGGGCGCTTTTCGGGATGGACCGCAAGGACGCGGGGGAGGTGTTGGTGGACGGCCGGAAAATCACCATCCGCAATCCCCTGGACGCCATTCGCGCGGGGATAGGCTTTGCCACGGAGGACCGCAAATCAGAAGGCTTGGTGCTCACCATGGGGATGGGAATGAATATCACGCTTTCCTCTTTGGATCAGTTTGGTCCGCCGCTTAAGATCAACCTGCAAAAAGAGCAGAAGGCGATTCTTGAGTATATCAAGCGGCTGAGCATCAAAACACCTTCGCCTTTGCAGCGGGCCCGCAACCTCTCCGGCGGCAACCAGCAAAAGGTGGTGCTGGCAAAATGGCTGCTGAGCCGCTCGCGGATCATCATCCTGGACGAGCCCACCCGGGGGATTGATGTGGGCGCGAAGATCGAGGTCTATCACATCATCAACGAGTTGGTGCGCCAGGGGGCCGCTATTGTGATGATCTCCTCTGAGATGCCTGAGATCCTCAGCATGTCTGACCGCGTCCTGGTGATGTGCCAGGGGCGGGTGACGGGCCTGTTTGACAACGATGGCACCCTCACCCAGGAGAAGATTCTCACCTATGCCACCATGGGCGACAAGCAAAGCGCGTAACGGGCGTCAGAAGCACAACAAGGGGAATGCATTATGAAGAAAAGCATGAAGATCGCGGTTATCATCTGCCTGGCGCTGGGCCTTATGATGCTGGGCTTTGGCATTTATGCGGGCAGCCTGGGCGCGACCTCCCAGGCGCTTAAGGACAGCGCCGCGGCCTACAACCGGGCCATGGCCCAGGTGAAGGCTGCGGAGGTATTGGGCAAGGACACCGCGGATATTGAGATTCCGGAGGAGGTCGTCTTAACCCCGCAGGAGAACCGCCTGATCCGGCTGCATGACATGAAGGACTTTTTCCTGATTGTGGGGATTGACCTGCTGGTGGTGGCTGCGGGCGCCTTTTTCCTCTCCCTGCATCGCAAGCGCCAGCGGGACAAGGGGCAGGAGTTAAGAAAGGTATCCTCCGGCAACAACATCCTGGGGATTTTGATAGCCTTTATTGTGCTGTGCTTCAATCTGGCCCTGGCCAGCGATGCCTTTTTGACCATGAACAACTTCCTGAACGTGTTCCAGCAGATCTCCATCAACTTTGTGGTGGCAATCGGGATGACCTATGTGATTATCTCCGGCGGCATCGACCTGTCCGTGGGCTCCAACATCGCCTTAAGCGGCCTGTTGATGGCTATCATGATGAAGTATTGGGGGCTGTCGGTGCCCCTCACCATCCTGCTGGGCATTCTGTTCTCTGTGGCCATCGGCGTGATCAACGGCGTGATGATCACCTATCTGAGTCTGCCTCCCTTTATCGCCACGCTGGGCATGATGTATCTGGCGCGGGGGGCTGCCTACACGGTCACAGGGGGCCAGCCGCTGTATACCTTCCCCAAGGGCTTTACGGATGTGTCCAGCCGGGTGGCGGGCATTCCGCTGTATGGCATTCTGATCATGCTGGCGATCTTGCTGATTGGCTGGTACGGGCTGAAATACACCCGGCCCGGGCGCTTTACCTTCGCCGTGGGAGGCAATGAGAACTGCGCCCGCTTGTCCGGCATTGATGTGAACCGCACCAAGGTTTTCGTCTATGCCTTCAGCGGCTTTTGCTGCGGCGTGGCAGCGCTGCTTCTGGCCTCCCGGCTGGACTCCGCTGTGCCCACCAACGCGGACGGCCAGGAGATGGACGCCATCGCCGCGGTGGTCATCGGCGGCACCTCCATGAAGGGGGGCGAGGGCAGCATGCTGGGCACGGTGATCGGCATTCTGATCATCGGGGTGATTTCAAACGGGCTCAACCTCCTGGGCGTGCCCCAGGGCCCCCAGAAGATGATCAAGGGCGCCCTGATCGTCATCGCGGTCATCATCGATGTGATGCGCCGCCGCTCCGCTGAAAGCGCTGGTTGATTGGCGGGCTTAGTATAGGCTTGGATCACTCATTTGGCATAAAAACAGCGCCACCATCCGGTGACGCTTGATGAGGTATATAGACCGGCATGCCGGGCATAACAGAAATCAAAAAGACAAAAGGATTACTCAAACCGCAGCGCCTCAATGGGCCTTAAGGCGCTGGCTTTGTTGGCGGGATAAAGGCCAAAGACCACGCCGATGATCATGGAGAAGGCCACTGCTGCCGCCGCTATGACGGGGGAGACGGTGATGGTCATTTGCAGGATGGGCATCAGCAGATCCACCAGCAGGAAGGAGAGCGCCAGACCGATCAGGCCGCCTAAGAGGCTGACCACCAGGGATTCGATGAGGAACTGGGAGAGGATGTTGCGCCGGCTGGCCCCGATGGCCTTGCGGATGCCGATCTCCCGGGTGCGTTCGCTGACGGAGACCAGCATGATGTTCATGATGCCGATGCCGCCCACCAAGAGGCTGATGCCCGCGATGCCGCCCAGCATCAAGGTGAGGGTGTTGGTGACGGAGTTAAGGGATTCCAGCATGGCGGACTGGTTGTAGATGCTGTAGGTGGTGCTGGAGGAAGCGGCGGAGATCAGGCGGTCCATATAGGCGGTGACGGAGGCCTCCGCGGTGCTCACCAGGTCTGCGCTCTGGGCGGAGACATAAAAGGTGCTGATGCCCTTGGCGCCAAAGAGCCGCTCCGCCAGGGTGAAGGGGATGATCACGATATTGTCCCCGGAGCCTGCCATGCTGCTGCCAATCTCATCCAGTACCCCCACCACCTGAAAGCTGTAGCCCTGGAAGCTGAAGCTCTGGCCCAGGGCGTTCACGCTGCCAAACAGCTCCACCGCCACCTCCTGGCCCACAACCGCCACAAAGCTGCGGTTGTCCAGATCCGGCTGGGTGATGAAGCGCCCGGAGCGCAAGGACCAGTTGCGGATGCTGTCATAGCCGGGCACGGTGCCGATGAGGCTGGCGTCATCATATGTAATCAGGCCCGCCTTCAGACTGCCCCGGCTTGAGGTGGTGGGCGCCACATGGGCGATGCCCGCCTCCTGGGAGAGGCCCTGGAGCTTCTCAAGGGTGACGGGGTTGCTGCGCCTTTGGGAAAGGTTGATGGTAAGCAGGTTGGTGCCCATCTGCTCTATATTGCTGACCACGCCGGCGTTGGCGCCCTGTCCGATGGCGATCAGCACCACGATGGCCATGACGCCTATGATGATGCCAAGCATGGTCAGGAAGGAGCGCATTTTATTGCCGGAAATGGATTTAAGCGCCATGATCAGGGCCTGCATCTCAGTTCTCCTCTTCTGTTTCTGTGGCGGCGCTTATTTCGCCGTCCACGATGTGGACGCAGCGCTGGGCCCGGGCGGCAACGCTGGCGTCATGGGTGATGAGGACGATGGTGTTGCCCTCCTGATGCAGCCTGTCAAACAGGTCCATCAGCTCCTCGCCCGTTTTGCTGTCCAGGTTGCCCGTGGGTTCATCCGCCAGGATCAGCTTGGGGCGGGAGACCAGCGCCCGGGCGATGGCCACCCGCTGCTGCTGGCCGCCGGAGAGCTGGTTGGGCCGGTGATGGGCCCGGTCTGAAAGCCCTGTCAGGTTCAGCATCTCCTGGGCCCGCTCCCGGCGCTCTTTTCTGGCTACCCGCTGATAGATCAGCGGCAGCTCCACATTCTCAAGGGCGCTTAAGCGGTTTAGCAGGTTAAAGCCCTGGAACACAAAGCCTATCTCCCGGCTGCGCACCCGGGCCAGCTGGCTGCCCTTAAGGCGGCTGACATCCTTTTGGGCCAGCAGATATTCCCCGCTGTCCGGCACATCCAGACAGCCGATGATGTTCATCAGAGTGGATTTGCCGCTGCCGCTGGCTCCGGTGACGGCCAGGTATTCCGCGTCATCCACCTTAAGGGACACATGGTTCAGGGCATGGATGGTCTCCTCGCCCATCCGGTAGGTTTTTACAATATTATTCAGGATGATCACAGGCCCCTCCTTAATTCCCGCGGCTGGGGAAACCCTGTTCCCGGGAGGGCGTGAAGCTCTCGCGCTCGCCCTCGGTCAGGCGCTCCAGGGCGGGCATCCCCTGCATGCCTTCGCCGGTGCCAAACATCATCTCGCCGCCTGTGGGGCTGGCGCTGGCGTTTGCTTCTCCCCGGGTTAAGACCAGCTGGTCGCTGACGCTCAGGCCAGAGCTTACCGCCACATAGTCCGCGCTGCTAAGGCCAGTGGTGATATAGGTTTTTATCCCTGGTTCCTCCGCGGTCTGCACATGGTCCGCCTGGTAAAGCCAGACATAGCTGCCCTGATTGTCGCTTTGCACCGCGGTTAAGGGCACCAGGAGGGCGTTGGCCTGCTGGCCCACCGCGATGGAGGCGGTGCCGTTCATGCCCAGCTTCAGCTCCTCCGTTTCCGCAAGCTCCAGGGTGACGGTGTAGTTGGTGATGCCGCTTGATACCGTGCCGATCTGGGAGATGTGCACCACCTCCGCCTCGTAGCTTTTCTCCGGCAGGGCGTCCATCTTCAGGGAAGCGCTCTGTCCCGGAGACACGCTGATGATGTCCAGCTCGTCCACGTTGATGGCCATCTGCATCACATCCCCGGCGTAAAGGCTTATCATCAGGTCCCCTGCCAGCATCTCCGCCCCCGCCTGGGCCAGGGCCTCAGCCACGATGCCGCCCTGCTGGGCATAGATCACCGGGTCCTCCAAAAGCGCCCGCGCGGTAAGCAGGCTGTCCGCCAGTTCCTCCCAGGTTTGGAGGGCCGCCTGATATTCCCGGGAGAGCGCCACGCTGCCAAGACTTAGCAGGGCGCCGTTTTTATTCACCAGCGCGTTGACCTTGGGCGTGATGGTATCAATGCGGCCATCCGCGTCCGTGGTGTAAAGATAAGGCATGTTGATCTCAGCGCTGGCCGTGCCCAGCACCACGCCGTTTTGTACCAGCTGCACCTTCTCACCCGCCAGCACCTTGCTGTCTGAGAAGGTCACCAGAGCGCTGCCCTCAGAAACCCGTCCCAGGGTGGCGGCAAAGCTCTGATCCCCGGATATCACCTTCAGGTCAGTCCCGCCGGTGGGGATGGTGGCAAGGCCGGTGAACTCCGCCTTCATCAGGCCGTCAAGGGAGAAGAGCATCAGGGCCGGTTGATCCCTCAGCGACTCTTGAAGGTATTCGCCGGGGTTTACATAGATGGCCTTCACCCGGCCTGCCACGGGGGACTTTAAGGTCTGTGTTTCCTTATATTTCCCGGCCAGGTTGGCCAGGGTTTCATCCTGGGCGATCAGCTGGTCCTGAAGGTCATTGGCGGAGGCTGCCAGGGCCTTTGTGTCTATGCTCAGCACGGCGTCATTTGCGTTGATCTCGTCACCCGCCTGAACGTGCACCGCCTCCACCACCAGGTCAATAGGGGCCTTCAGGTCCAGGGTATCCTTTTTGCTCAGTGAGCCGGTGCTGACCACGGTTTTTGACAAGGAGCCCACGGACAGGTCGGCCAGGGCGTAGGCCGTCTCGGCGCCTGAGGAAGCCTGGCTGGCGTTCTGCTGATAAAACCGGAGTCCCAAATAGCCAAGGCCTGCCACCACCAGCAGGATGACCAGGGTTTTTACAATGCGTTTCATGATGATCCCCTCTTCCGAAATTGTTCTGGGCCAATAAGCCCACTGACACCATAGCAGGCAAACCTGAAAACAACCTGAAATTGCCCGGCGGCTGCTTTCAGGCTCCTTTCAGGTTGTTTCGGTATGATGTATGATGTGATTGAAGCAAGGGAAAGGGGAATGGGGATGCGCATTCTGGTGGTGGAGGACGAGAAGAACCTGGCCCGCTCGCTGGTGCAGCTGCTGGAAAGCCAGAAATACCAGGTGGAGGCGGTGTTTACCGGGGATGACGGGCTGGCCTATGCCCAGAGCGGCCAGTATGACGCCCTGGTTTTGGACGTGATGCTGCCTGGGCTTAGCGGCTTTCAGATCGCCAGCGCCCTGCGCAAGGCGGGGGACGCCACGCCCATTTTGATGCTCACCGCCCGGGAGGACGTGGAGGACAAGGTAAAGGGTCTGGACAGCGGCGCTGACGACTATCTCACCAAACCCTTCACCACCCAGGAGCTGCTGGCCCGGGTGCGGGCGCTTTTGCGCCGGCAGGGGCCGGTGCAGAGGGACGAGGTGACCTTCAGCGACCTGAGCCTGTCCGTGTCAAACGGCATCCTTAAATCAGGAGACAAGCAGGTGCGCCTGAGCAAAAAGGAGCTGGATGTGATGACGCTTCTGATGAACCGCGCAGGCGGCATCATCAGCAAGAACGAGCTGATCAGCCGGGTTTGGGGCGCTGACAGCGAGGCGGTGGACAACAACGTGGAGGCCTATATCTCCTTTTTGCGCAAGAAACTTTTCTTTTTAGGCAGCCGCACCCAGATCACCTCCCAGCGCCGCCTGGGCTACACCCTGGAGGATGCATGATTAAAAGGCTGAAGCGCAAGTTCGTCCTGGTGAATATGCTGGTGGTTTTCCTGGTGCTGACGCTGGTATTTGTGGGCGGGATGACGGCCATCAAGCTGCGCTTTGCCGAGGAATACCGCCAGGAGCTAAGACGGGAGCTGACGCTTGACCTGCGCACGCCGCAGCTGCCCCAGTTCAGAACCCAACTGCCCATGAACAGCCCCTTCTCCCGCCCCCAGCGGCTGACTTTCAGCGCGGTCTTGGGGGAGGACGGCGCCTGGACGCTGCACAACAGCTGGATGCAGGTGGACCAGGACACCCTGGACCTTTTGACCCAAAGGGCGCAGGAGGCCCGGGCGGAGACCGGATTTTGGGAGGATCTGGGCATCGCCTACCTGAAAAGCGAGGGGCGCATCGCCTTTGCCAACCTGCAAAACGAATTCAGCCAGCTACAAAGCAACTTAAGCGCCTGGCTGATGGTGTATGTGGGGGCGCTGGCGCTGTTTTTGCTGATCAGCCTGGCGCTCTCCCGCTGGACGCTCAAACCGGTGGAAAAATCCTGGATGCAGCAGCGCCATTTTATCTCCGACGCCTCCCATGAGTTAAAGACGCCTCTGACGGTGATATTGGCCAATCTGGACATCGCGGAGAAGGAAACGGGGGAGAACCAGTGGCTTGCCTCCGCCCGAGTGGAGGGGCTTCAAATGAAACGGCTGATTGAGGACCTGCTTTTTTTGGCCCGCTCGGATGAGGCCAGGCAGAAAGTCTTGAATCAGCCCCTGGACCTGAGCGCTCTGGTGGGCGAAACGGCCCTGGCCTTTGAGGCCCTGGCCTACGAGAATCAAGTCGCCTTAAGCCTGGATGTGCAAAAGGATATCCGGGTGGTGGGGGATCCGGGACTGCTGCGGCAGCTAAGCGCCCTTTTGATTGATAACGCGGTTAAATACACCCCCAAAGGCGGAGAAATACTGGTGAAGCTGCAGACGGTTAAGGACAAGGCCCTGCTCAGCGTCCGAAATCATCCGGCCCGGATATCAAAAGAGCAGCTGCCGCGCCTGTTTGACCGCTTTTACCGGGCGGACGAGGCCCGCACCAAGCCGGAAGGCGGCTATGGCCTGGGGCTATCCATCGCCAGCGAGATCGCCAGGCAGCACCAAAGCGCCATCAAGGCCAGCTGCACAGAGGCGGAGGGGGCCGTGTTCAGCATCAGCCTGCCCCTGATGGGACAAAAATGAGGGACGGCCGCCTTTAGCGCCGGGGGATTGCGTTGTGGCTGCCGTCGTTGGTGGTCACCTGGCCGCCGTTTATCTCAACGGGGCCGTTGGCGTCCAGGGCCAGAGTGCCCCGGCCGGGGCGCAGGGTGGTGAGGTCCACCTGGCCGCCGTTGATGGTGATGGTGCCGTTGGAGTCAATGGCGTCCGCCCCTGCGGTCACCTTGATGGTGCCGGCGTTGATGATCACCCAGACGCCTTCCTCCGGCGACATCCGGCCCCGGGGCCGGGTCTCGTCGTCCTGCTCCTCGCTGCTGGCGGCGTTGATGCCGTCATCTGTGGCGGTGATCTGGATGTTTCCCCCGTCTATGGTGATGGTTTTTCCTTCCAGGCCTTCATAGGCGCCGGTGACAAGTATATCCCCGCCGATGATGTGCAGGCCGCCGTCCGCGTGGATGGCGTCATCCCCGGTTTGGATGGCATAGCTGCCGCCGGTGATGGTGATATCCCCGTCGCTGTGGATGGCGTCGTCCTGGGTGTTTAAAACAAAGGTGCCGCCTGTTAAGGCAAGCGCTTTCCCCGCTTTTAAGCCCTTGATGCTGGGGCTGTCCTCTGTTTCTGCACCCCTTGCGCCTGACCCTGAAAAGCCCCCGGGGCTTGAGTTGGGCGGGGATGTGCCGCCGTCCCCGGTGGTGATGTGAAAGCTGCCGCCGGCGATGGTCAGCTCGTTCTCCGCCTGAATGGCGTCCCGGCCGGCTGTGATGACAAAGGCCCCGCCCTCAATGCGCACCCAGCCCTTGTCCAGGTCATTGTCAGTGGCGATAATCCCGTCCGAGCCCGCCTCAATATTAAGGCTGCCGCCTGAGACGGTCACGCTGTCCTTGCCCCGCAGGCCGTCCTTTGGCGCGGTGATGTTCAAGCTGCCGCCGGTGACAGACAGCGCGTCCCTGCTTAAGATGCCGTGGGCGGTCTGCCCCCTGACAGTGAGGGCGCCCTGGCCAGAGAGGATGAGGTCTGTCTTCGTGTAAATCGCGGCGTTGGCGCCCTCCTCATCCAGGGAATAGTCTTCCCCATCCTCCAGCGTATTCTGGCTGCCCGCCATCAGGGTGATGGTCACCCGGTCCGCCCGGAGGCCATATATGGCGGGGCCAAGGGGGTTTTTAATACTGGCGTTGTCCAGCACCAGGTGCACCTGGTCTTCCTTATCCGCCTGGACTGACAGCTGCCCTGTCATGCTGCCGGAGAGGACATAGGTGCCGCCCCGGGAGATCACCAGCCCCTGATGCTCTGAGAGGTTGATGCGGGTGGCGTTTGCCAGGGCCTGGGCTGTCAGCGTATCCGGAGGGCTCAAAGCCCCTTCCCCGCGTGCTGCTGCCAGGCATAAAAGAAGCGTCAGAAGGGCCGTCAGGCCCAGGGAACGGCGGATATTTTCAAGCTTCATGGTTCATTCCTCCTTAGGGGCGGGTTGTTCTCACACAGAGTTCTGTAAGAAGAGCCTACCCCGAAAAAGCGCCCTCAGGCAAGAGGCTGGGTCTGAATAATCAGATGGGTTTCAATCTTCTCACATCCATGCCATAATGAAGCCGCAAAATAGCCTGTGAACCGAAGGGAGAAAATGGTCATGCGCAGCGTGCTGTCTATCAATCAAAACTGGCTGTATAAGCCCTCGTTCTCGCCGGAAACTGATCTGAAAAAAGGGGCGGGAGCGGGCTATGAGCCGGTTTGCCTGCCCCACAGCAATATCCAGCTGCCCTACAATTATTTTGACGAGGCGGCTTTCTGCTTTGTCTGCTGCTATAAGCGGGCCATAAGCCTTCAGCACCAGTGGCGGGGACAGCGCCTTTTCCTTGATTTTGAAGGGGTGATGAGCTATGCCCGCGTCTATTTAAACGGCCGGATGGCAGGGGAACACAAGGGCGGCTACACGGCCTTCAGCGTGGAGATCACCGACCTGGTGGATTTCTTCGGGGACAACGAGATCACCGTGGTGGTGGACGCCACCGAGCGGCCGGACACGCCCCCTTTTGGCGGCCGGATTGACTACCTCACCTATGGCGGCATCTACCGGGAGGTGCAGCTGCGGGTGGTATCCTCTGTATATATCCAGGATGTGTTTGTGAAAACGCCGGAGGCACTGGCGGAAGACAAGCAGCTGGTGGCTGACATTCGCCTGGATGGCCTGGGCGGGGCGCTGCCCCGGGGTCTGTCCCTTGAGGTGGCGCTGTGGGATGTGGAAACCCTTGTGGCGCGCCAGGCCGGGGCTGTGGCGTCTGATAATCCCACCCGACTGCATCTAAAAGGCCTGAAGGGCATTGGGCTTTGGTCTCTTAAGCAGCCCAAACTTTATCAGCTCAGCTGCGTTTTGCTAAAGGACGGTCAGGAGATTGACCGCTATGCCCTGCGGATGGGCTTTCGGGACATCCGTTTTACGGCGGAGGGCTTTTTCCTGAATGGTGAAAGGATCCAGCTGACGGGGCTAAACCGGCATCAGGCCTATCCTTATGTGGGCTACGCGATGCCCGGGCGCGTACAGCGCAGGGACGCGGACATTTTAAAGGATGAACTGGGCCTGAACTGTGTGCGCACCTCCCACTACCCCCAGTCCCGCCATTTTCTGGACCGCTGCGATGAGATTGGGCTGATGGTCTTTGAGGAAATCCCCGGCTGGCAGCATGTGGGGGACGAGGCCTGGCAGCAGCAGGTTTTGCTGGATGTGGAACAGATGATTATCAGCCACCGCAACCACCCCAGCATCTTCCTCTGGGGCGTGCGGGTGAACGAATCTCAGGATCACCACGAGCTTTACACCCGCAGCAACGCCCGGGCCAGGGCGCTTGACCCCACCCGGCCCACCGGGGGCGCCCGCTTTATCCCCAACAGCGAGCTGCTGGAGGACGTGTACACCATGAACGACTTCATACACGACAACGGCTACGGGAAGTATCTGGCCTCCGTGGTGCGCAACTATCAGACCTATGACCATTTAATCGGCTGGGACGGGGAGGCGACCGCGCTGAGGGAGCCCAGGGAGGTGACAGGGCTTCAGGAGGAGGTGCCCTATCTGGTGACGGAGTACTGCGGCCATATGTATCCCACCAAGCGCTTTGACCAGGAGGAGCGGCTGGTGGAGCACGCGCTGCGCCATGCCCGGGTGCAAAACGCCGCCCAGGCCCACCCCCATATCGCGGGCGCCATCGGCTGGTGCGCCTTTGACTACAACACCCATGCCGATTTCGGGGCGGGGGACAAGATCTGCTACCATGGCGTGATGGACATGTTCCGCATCCCCAAGCTGGCGGCCTATGCCTATCGCAGCCAGAAATCCCCCCAGGAGGAGATCGTAATGGAGCCGGGCAGCTGCTGGGCCTATGGGGAGCGCAGCATGGGCGGGGTGATCCCCCTGGTGATCTTCACCAACTGCGATGCGGTGGACTTTATCTATGGCGGCCGGCTGCTGGGCACCTACACGCCCGATTTTGCCCGCTTTCCGGCGCTTAAGCACCCGCCTGTGACGGTGGATGACATGACGGCCAACTGGGGCATGCGCTGGGAGGACGCCACCTTTGTGGGACGCATCAATGGAGAAGAGGTGATCCGCCGCTCCTTTGCCAGAAACCCTTATCCAGGCGGGCTCTCCCTGGCCCTGGACGACACACGCCTTCAGGCGGGAGACTGGGACGCAACCCGGGCGGTGGCAAGCGTGAAGGACCAGCTGGGCAACATCATGCCCTTTTTCATCGAACCCATCAAAGTCCAGGTGCAGGGCCCGGGGCAGATCATCGGCCCGGACACCTTGAGCCTCATCGGCGGCCAAATCGCCTTCTGGGTCAAAACCACCGGCCCCGCGGGAGACATCGCCCTCACCGTAAGCTGCCCCCGGCTGGGGGAGGAGGTGAGGGTGGTGATCCGGGTGGAGTAATATAAGTTGTTCACCCAACCTGTATCTGGTAAAAGAAAGAAATTTAAGCAGATGGTTCCGGATACATTTGCGACATATAGGCGTCCAGCTCCCTCCGGGTGCCTCGGAAGGGTCCGGGCGTCTCCATTTTAAGAGAGACCAGCGCGGTGGCGGTTTTCAATGCCGTGGGAATATCGTTTTCATGTCGTTCATTGATATAACAGGCAAAAGTGGTGTCACCCCGTCCGGTGCGGCCGGATAAGTTGATCGCTTTTATGGGACAGGTATAAACTCGCTTGCCGTCAAACACCAGCACTTCACTATGGTGGGTGATCAGTATTTCCCGAGCTCCCCAACTGTAAAGTACTTTGGCAGCTTGAGCGCGGTCACTTAGCCCGGTTAGAATTTCTGCTTCCAATGCATCGGTCTTAAGATAATGGATTAAGGGAAGATATTCCTTCTTCTCCGGCCAATCCTTTAGGATCATGGTGCCGTTTTCTGCATGGCGCAGCATGGTTTGCACGTCAAGGGCTACCATCGCGCGCTGCGCTGCATAGGAAATCATCTCGTTGGGAATATCCCCGGCCACAAGCCCTGCCAAATGCCAGATTCTGGCATTAATCTCCGGCACCTCAAAAGGGCTGTAGGGCTCAATCACGCTATCTACCGTGGAAGTGCGGCGTTCCCGGTCTGGAGTGTGGTATACGTTTTTTGTTACAAATGAAGTTTTGCTATGAAGAGGAAAGACCTTCACATTGGACGCATCGGCAA
>ERZ764778.3060-NODE-3060-length-13622-cov-540.885678_pt1 | contig 13622 bp, 8 predicted proteins | sample MGYA00374951_ERZ764778 | MGnify/ENA primary metagenome ERZ764778 (study PRJEB28918, sample SAMN05720193) | bioreactor metagenome | isolation source: Anaerobic biogas reactor | place: USA:Washington, USA | collected 2015-08-08 ...
CGGCGGGTATGCCAACTTCTGGAGAGCCAAGTTCGCCGGCGGGAATGCCGACTTCGGGGGAGCCAAGTTCACCGGCGGGGATGCCAACTTTGGGGGAGCCGAGTTCACCGGCGGGTATACCTACTTCGTGGGAGCCGAGTTCGCCGGCGGGAATGCCGACTTCGTGGGAGCCGAGTTCGCCGGCGGGAATGCCGACTTCAGGGGAGCCAAGTTCACCGGCGGGTATGCCAACTTCGGGGGAGCCAAGTTCACCGGCGGGAATGCCGACTTCAGGGGAGCCAAGTTCACCGGCGGGTATGCCAACTTCTGGAGAGCCAAGTTCGCCGGCGGGAATGCCGACTTCTTAGGAGCCGAGTTCGGCGGGTATGCCAACTTCTTAGGAGCCGAGTTCGATAAAGAATTAACATTTAACGATTTGAAATTTGATCGACTATATATAACGTGGGAATCGATCAAAGACAAGCTAGTTTATAACGGCCCAGCTTACTTAGCATTAGTGAAAAATTTCAAAGTCATCGAGCAGTTTAATGATGCCGACAATTGCTACTATGCTTACCGAAAAGCGAGCCAAGCCCAAAAGCTATGGTATAGCGAAGACAACCGGGTAATTGATCTCCTCGTTCGATGTTACAGCTGGATATACGCCAACATTAAACGAATTTCCGAATACTTTAGTTGGATCAATAACTATCCCCCGCTCACCTGGATTCGTCGGTTCACTTGGTCTAAGCTATTCGATTGGATCGGCTTGGTGTCGTGTGGGTATGGTGTCAAAGTATGGCCTATAATTCTCTGGGGTTTGGGATCAGTTCTGGGTTTCACGCTCCTCTACAGACTCCTGCCCGAAAGCTACGGAAGATTTGTAGAATCCGGACCGTCAACCATAACCATAGAAGCCCTCAACAATAGCACCCATATCCTCACTTTAGTCCCGGGCGACAATATAGTATCACCGTCTTGGGGCGAGTGCCTCTATTTCAGTTTCACTGCATTGACAGGAGGGACACCCGAAGGACTGCATCCAGCAGGGGTCCTTAGGTATGCAGTTATGATAGAAAACGTTCTTGGGTATACGTTCCTGGCTTTGTTCGTGGTAGTTCTGGCTCGGAAGCTCATAAGATGAAGCGAGGCTCGAAATATTGCCGGCACAAAATCTTCTATAAGAGTGAACTAGAAGCCGGTTATCATTACAGAAGAGAAAGGAGAACCAACTTTCCATTTTGGGCGGAAAATGGAAACTTTGATCTGGCAAAGGCTCTAGGTAATGATTATAATGATACCCAAACTCATCAGCCAAGAGGACTTCGAGAAGTTGATGGATAATCTACCATCCGAGAGGGACCGGCTTATCATCTCCCTCCTCTTCGGAACGGGCTGCAGGATCTCCGAGCTGATGGGAGCGAAGGTGAGAGATGTAGACCTTACAGAAGGGCTCCTCCATCTCCAGGCCCATAAGACGAAGACGAGACGATACAGAGCCGTCTTGATCCCTGAGAGACTCCTCCCTGGCCTCCGGGACTGGACCGAGGGCAGAGGGCCCGGGGAATGGTTATTCCCTGGCCAGAGGGGGGGACATCTCACCACCAGGAGGGTGGCCCAGATCCTAGCCGAGGCGGGGGTGAAGGCCGGGATACAGAGGGCTTATGGCCGGGATCGGAATGGACGGGAGCTGAGAGTCTTAAGTCCGCATACTCTCCGGCACCTCCACGCAATCCGAGCCCTAGACCAGGGGATCCCTTTGAACGATCTCCAGGCCCAGCTCGGGCACGCCGATCTAAAGACGACCTCGATTTATCTGAAAGCCGACATCAACCATCGACGAAGAAGTTACGCTAAATTTTAGGGCAACCGTATATATACCCTAGGGCGAAAATCACCGTGCAGTCCAATACTTCTTTCGCCTCGCCGGAAGTAAGTTTATCTACCATGAAGGCTTTTCTATATAATGGGACCAGGAACGTCCGAATTCTTGACCCAGGAGAAACATATGAGCAAGTACAACGACATCCCAACCAGGGATAGGACACTCTCCATACATCTGCAGCCCAACGAGAAAGCGATGTATGCGGCCACAGCAGACCGCCTTGGTGTGCCGACATCATCTTTTGGCAGACTTTTGTTAAGAGCTGGATACAAAGCAATAGCTAGAGACCCAACTCTATTAACAGAGGTTATGGTATGAAGCTTAAGAAGAGTTTAGAGGTGGTGGGTCCGAACCACCACCGCCTACCATTTAGTCATTCATTCACTCACTCTTTCCCAAGCACAGCCAGGAGAAACACGGGGCCAGGACTCAGGACAAGTGATCTAGATGATAATTCCGCTCTGTGACTTTAAATATGTTTCCTATTCCCGGAGGTGGCGACCGTGAGCTCCTCCCCTCTCCCCGTCTCTCATCTTCGGGGCCGAGGATGCAGGTTTACGATAGTCCCCCCAGCTGGCCACCAGTACACCCGCCGAGATGGGGAGGTGATCACCTACACCGGGAAGAACCCACAGGGGAATGGCTGGGCGGATGAAGGCGGTTCCAACTACACCGAAGACGACCCGAAACTCCAGAAGGCCATCTCCAGCGGCTGGAACCATGGCCTTGTGGGTGGGAGTGGGGGAGTCGTACCCTTCGACGGCGACGACGCCGACAGGCTCCAGGAGCTGGGAGTCTTACAGAAGATCCCCCCCACCGTCCAGGTGGAGAGCCGTCCTGGCCACCGCCACCACCATCTCCTGATCCCAGGCTTACAGAAGAAATTCGTCTTCTACGATCCCATCCTTACAGAAGAAAAGGACGGGAAGATTCAACGGCTCCACCTCGGGGAGATATTGGGGCCAGGAGGCCACGCAGTTCTCCCCGGCTCCACCCACCCCTCCGGGACGAAGTACCATCTGGTGGAGGACGCCCCCCAGGAGATGGCCGAGATCTCCCTGGACCAGTTGAAGGAGATCCTCCGGGGGCTGGAGTTCTCACCCGACCCTGATAAGCACGTATCCTTTGAAGTGGCAGCTGGGATCAAGACCGCCCGGGAGAAGCTGGAGGAGATCGAGGCAGAGGCCAGGAGGGCGAAGGCGAAGAAGACCGACCTCTCCCCCCTCTCTGACCAGCTGGACGTTAGGAGAGTTCTGGACGCCTACTCCTGGACGCCGAAGAGAACGGAGGGAGACGAGGCGAAGGGTCCAGCTCCTGGTCACCGCTCCGAGAGCGGAGACTGTTTCCAGATCAATTTGAGGACGGGGAGGTGGCACTGTAAGCAATGTGAAGCAGGAGGCGATCTGGCCAGCCTGGTGGGGGTCCTGGCGGGGATCATCTCCTGCACTGGCCACGACGACCTCCGAGGGGCGAAATTCGCCGAGGTTTTGGAGGAATGTGAGAAGCGAGGGTTCGTAGAGGGAAGAGAGGCAGACGAAGAAGAAGAGGAAGAGAGCCCCCCCGTGAAGGGAAAGACGAAGAAAAAGAAGGGGCCCTCCATCGCCACTCAGCTGGTTAAGCTGGCCATCGATAACGGGGCCGAGTTCTGGAAGACCCCCGAGGAGGAGCCCTTCTCCACCATCCCCAACGGCGGAGGCCACCTGGAGAACCACCCCCTGAGATCGAAGCGGATGAGGCAATGGCTAAGCGAACTGCTCTTCGCTAAGAACGGGAAGGTAGCGAAGGGCTCCGCCACCCTGGACGCCATCACCGTCCTGGAGGGGAAGGCCGTCTTCGGTCAGACCGTCTACCCCGTCTTCACAAGGCTGGCAGAGCACGACGGTAAGATCTACCTGGACTTAGGGGATGATAAATGGAGAGCTGTGGAGATCGACTCCGAAGGGTGGAGGGTGATCTCATCGGATAAGGTCCCTGTCAAATTCCGCCGAGCGAAAGGAATCTTACCACTCCCCTCTCCCGCCAGGGGCGGGTCCCTGGATGTGCTGAGGCGCGTTTTGAACGTCCCAAAGGGAGCCCCCTGGATGCTGACACAAGCCTGGATGGTCCAAGCCATGAGGCCGACAGGGCCCTATCCTCCACTGATCGTAGATGGTGAGCAGGGGAGCGGGAAGAGCTGGCTAGGCCGGATTATCAGGTATCTCATCGACCCCAACAAAACACCACTAAGAAGACCACCACGAAATGAGCATGAGCTATTGATCTCCGCCACCAACTCCTGGATGGTGGTCTATGATAACCTTTCAGGGTTGCCTAAGTGGCTGGGAGATGCCCTTTGCGTGGTGGCCACCGGGGGAGGGGGATCTGTCCGGGAGCTTTACTCCGACATGGACGAAACCCTATTCGACGTCCAGAGGCCGATGATCCTAAACGGAATCGATGAACTGACGACCCGGGATGATCTCCTGGGCCGAGCCATCCTCATCCATCTCCCCAGGATCAAAGAGAGCGATAGAAGGACGGAGAAGGAGATCAAGGCGGAGCTGGATAAGATCCGTCCCCAAGTATTGGGCGCTATTCTCGATGTGGTCTCCTCCGGTTTGCGAGAGCTTCCCAACGTACACATGGAATCTAAACCCCGGATGGCCGACTTTGCCGAGTGGATAACAGCATGTGAAGGGGCTCTAGGATGGAAGCCAGGGGAGTTTCTGGCCACGTTCAACGAGAACCAAAACGAAGCGAAGACGGCCCTAATCGAGAACGACATGTTCTCCACCGCCCTGGTGGCCATGGTGAAGGCAGCCCCCGAGAACGTCCTGGAGATCACCTCCTCTCTCCTCCTCTCTGAGATGGAGAGGCGGTGCGGGATCAAATACCCCAGCGACCGGCCCGACGGGTGGCCCAGATCTGCGAAGGGGACCCGGGGCAAAGTTCGGAGGATCGCCCCAGCCCTGAGGGTGATGGAGATAGAGGTATCCGAGCGCCGTGGCAATGATGGGTCAAAACTCATCTGTTTTAAGAAATTATCCGTCAGATCTGACGGTTTGGAGTCCTATCCGTCAGGCCAAATAAAAATAACAGAGGACGGATCTGACAGATCTGACGGTCAAAAACAATACTTAGACCCTAGTGGGGGAAGAGCAGAAGGGGAGAAGAGAGAGAGAGAGAAGGGTGATGGTAGTGGGGGTAAAAATGGAAAAAAACCGCCAGAACCGTCAGATCCGTCAGACGGGGCCGGGAGCTACCGGAAAAAATCTGACGGTTTGAAATCCGAACCGTCAGAATCTGACGGTTATCCGTCAGGTGACGAGGGGCTGGGAGCCCTCCTGGAGAGGGAGAAGGAGAGGGACGCCGAAGACGTCGAGAGGAAAAAGACTCCTGAGGCAGAGGCCCGGGACCCCACTCCAGAGGAGGCTGAACTCCTGGGGACGGTGGCAGAGCGGCTGATCAAGAACTGGCCGGAGATCTCCCCAGTGCAATTGAGTAAGGCAGTCCACGACCAGGAGAGGATCTTCATTCCTAGGAGGGTGACGGAGAGGTGGCTGGAGATTTCCGGCTGGCAGAAGACGGGGGCCAGGGTCAGCGGTGGAGATGGGTGGGTTCCATCCTCGGGGGCGGCTTCATGATCACACGATCCCCCCCCGATCCTTATCTGAGGAAGGAGAGGCCCCAGGTGAATCCCGAGGCCAGGAAGACGGAGACTCTCCCGGAGCTTCTAAATCGGGGCCACCAGCTCCTCCTGGAGCTGGACCGCATCCATGCACGTATTCACGATGAGGTGAAGAGCGCCCTGAGGCCGGAGCCCCAGGCATGGAAGGGGGCCAGGCTGGCAAAGGGTGATTATGACCAGGCTTACGCCGAATTGCTTGCACTGAGCAAGAGAATTAACGTCCTCCTCCAGGAGGAGCACCCAGAGCTTTTGAGATGTAACCCTGAGGTAGCTGGAAGCTTCGGCTTTACAGTGGCACCGAGGAAGCGGTAGTGGAGCGGTATTGACACTTTCCCGCCCAAAAATCGATGGTATACCTTAAATATACTGGATTACTACAGTAGTACATGGTCCGATTTGTGAGAACGCTACAGCACAGGATCACGAAACAAGGCCGCGATTTCTATCAGCTAAGCATACCGCCACAGGTCGCAGAAGCTTTAGGACTCAAGGAAGGCGGTCCTGTCTCGATATGTGTCAAATATGCACCTAAAAACGCGATCCAGGTTACGCTTGAGGCAGCAGAAGAGGCGGTTGAGTGATTCAATTCCGGCGCCGGTTGACTAAGAAGATCACGAATACCGGCGTGTCGTATACCTTGGCGATACCAAGAGAGGTCGCAGAGGTTTTGCGGCTTGAGGATGGTGGCCTAGTTTCACTTGAAGCTAGATACCGTTACGACGGTGATCAGTGGATTCAGGACCACTTTGAGATCAGGAACTATGACGATAGCAGAAAGGCTACTATAGAGATATTCGATCCGTCAAGGGTCCATAGTGGCGATGGAACTTATGGCTTCGCCGACGTGGAGATCAAGCCGAAGACTAAAGGGCCATCAAGAGGTGTCGCAGAAGGCAGGATATTCGATCCTAGGCATACCATTCGGCAGCTGCGGGCCGCACTCCGATTTGTAGCGGCAGAGCAACGGGCGGCAGGTCTTCATCGGCGCCGGTGGCGGCGCTAAACTTGACAAATTTGACACCATAAAAAGAGATGTAAGACGCGTTTCAGTTTTTGGTAGGGCTTGCTAGCAAAAGTTTTATGGTGCGATGGCCCTTTTCAGAGAGGAGGAGGGAGATCACTGTATAATTCAATTCAACAGCTGGTACCTGTTGCATTCCGGTCTGTAGCTAACGTGGACTTTCTATGGGATGTAGAGCTGCTGAAGTACGATTCAAGTGAGGTCTTCCTTCATGTCTGATCCTGTCCACTTCGGCCCCGATAACCCCCACCCCCTATCGCAGATGAGGACGGAGCTGGTCTGGGAGGGGAAGTACGACGAGTACGGCCGCCGCCGCCCCGTCGACGTCGCCGGGAGCGCCATGCCGATGCAGAAGATCGAGACGGTGGACATGCCGAGGAGCGAGGCACTTGCATTCGGCCAGACAACTTTGGGAGATATTCGGACAACTCGGCGGGATGATTTTAGGAACATGCTCATCTGGGGCGACAATAAGCTGGTCATGGCCTCGCTCTTGAAGGAGTTCCGGGGCAAGATCGATCTCATCTACATCGACCCGCCCTTCGACGTCGGGGCGGATTTTACGATGCAGGTGGCGGTTGGGGAAGGAAATGATAATGCCGAGAAAGATCAGTCCCTCCTGGAGATGGTGGCATATAAGGACATGTGGGGAAAGGGCACTGATTCTTACCTGCATATGATGTACGAGCGTTTTGTTTTGATGCGGGATTTACTCGCCGAGGGAGGGAGCATATATTTGCATAGTGATTGGCGGGTGAACAGCTATATGAGGTTGGTTTTGGATGAGGTTTTCGGAAAAGACAATTTCAGAAATGAAATAATTTGGAATTATAGTGGTTGGAACAAACAATTGTCACAATCATTTGAAAAAAGACACGATACAATTCTCTTTTATGCAAAAGGTCAGCATCAGACGTTTAATTCATATTTTGAGCCATATGCGTCAAAAGAGGAATATTTGAAAACAAGAAAACAAAAAATCCACGTAGATCCAGACGGTAGGGAATACACACTAGATACGAGAGATGGCGGAGCAAGAAAGACCAAAATTTATATCGAAGAATCTCTCAATCGAGGGAAAGTTGTTGATTCCGTTTGGATACTTGATAAACTAAACAACTCGGCTAAAGAAGCGTTGGGATATCCCACCCAAAAGACCGAATCTCTTATCGAACGGATCATCAAAGCCTCCTCCAACGAAGGCGACCTCGTCGCCGACTTCTTCTGCGGCTCGGGAACAACGGGAGCCGTAGCTGAACGGCTGGGCCGCCGCTGGATCATGTGCGACCTCGGGCGCTACGCCATCCACACCAGCAGAAAGAGGATGATCGAGCTTCAGAGGAGGCTCCAGGCCGAGGACCAGCCCTACCGGGCCTTCCACGTCTGCAACCTGGGCCGTTACGAGCGGCAGTGGTGGCAGAGGGAGAGACTCCAGGGGTTTGATCGTGACCACCGCAAGGTCGTGCTGGGATTCTACCGGGCCGACCCCCTCCCAAATCCCACCCCCTATCTCCACGGCCGGAAGGGAGGGGCCTTCGTCTACGTCGACAGCATCGACTCCCTCCTCACCCGGGAGGAAGTCAGAGAGGCGGCCCGCGCCGCCCGGGAGGCCGGCGGCAGGGAGCTCCACTGCCTCGCCTGGGAGTTCGAGATGGACCTCCGCCTCGTCTGCCAGGAGATCGAGGCCTCCGAAGGGGTCCGGATCAGGCTCCTGACCATCCCCAGGGAGATCATGGAGAAGAACCGGACGACTCCACCGCCTTTCTTCGAGATCGCCCTCCTGGAGGTGGAGCCGGTCTACAAGAAGGCGAGCGGCAAAAAGAAGGTGGACATCCGGCTGAAGAGGTTCATCCCCTCTCTGGCGGAGGTCCCCACCAGGGAGATCGAAGCCATCAAGGAGCGGGCGGCGAAAGACGGCTTCGACTTCATCGACTTCTGGGCGGTAGACTTCAACTGGCAGGAGGGGAAGCCCTTCGAGCACCAGTGGCAGGACTACCGGATCCGAAAAGACCGGAGCCTCAAGACGACGAGCGACGCCCTCTACGATAAATATCCAGCCAAGGGGTCCTATCGCGCCTGCGTCAAGGTCGTCGACATCTTCGGCTGCGACACCAGCATCGTCGTGGGGGTGAACTATGACTAGTACCGACGTCGGCTGCTCAAACCACATCGTTAATCCCGCCGCCCTGGAGCCCCTCTTCAAGCCCTACGAGGAGCCGTGCCGGTACCGGGTCAAGGCAGATAAAGAAGGCGATCCCGCCAAGATCATAAACAGCCGTCGCCCATCCAACATCCCCATCCCCGAGAACCTCCGCCCCGCTGTGAAGAGATGGCGGGAGGGCGACTACCCCGGAGCCTCTGACACCACCCGAGAGCTTCTCCATTACTGGTTCGGCGAAGAGCACCTCCTGGAGATGAAAGACGGCGAACGGATCCCATTCCAGTACTTCTTTTGCCAGCGAGAGGCGATCGAGACCTTCGTCTACCTCTACGAGGTCCGAGCCCTCCGGACCCTATCCGGCATCACCGCCGAGTTCCTTGACAAGAACGCCTACAGCGAGGAGAATGAGGCCGCCTACAGCGCCGCTCTTGGCGTCCATCCCGAGGACGACCGCTGGCCCAAGTACGCCTTCAAGATGGCCACCGGTTCCGGCAAGACCAAGGTGATGAGCATGGCCATCGTCTGGAGCTACTTCCACTCCCTCTGGGAAGAGGGCTCCTCCCTGGCCCAGGACTTCCTCGTCATCGCCCCCAATATAACCGTCTTTGAGCGGCTGAAGGAGGACTTCGGCGACGGCAAGATCTTCGAGAAAGATCCCCTCATCCCCGAGGCCTGGAAGGGCGACTGGAACGTCTCGGTCGTCTTGCAGGACGAAGCGAGCGGAGCCGCCACTGGCGGGCGAATCTATCTCACCAACATCCACCGCCTCTACGACACTTCCAAGCGCAAGAAGAAGAACCAGGTCGAGATTCACGACTGGCTGGGCCCCGCCGTCTCGAAGGCCCGGGCTCTGGATACCGGCGAGGCCCTCCGGGAGAGGGTGACATCTCACCGTCGTGTGATGGTCTTGAATGACGAAGCCCATCACCTCTGGGATCCCGACAGCGCCTGGAATGATGCAATCGAGTACGTCCATCAGACGATCCAGGAGCGGACCGGCGGCGGTATCGTCTCCCAGCTCGACTTCTCCGCCACCCCCAAGGACGACCAAGGCCGGATCTTCCAGCACGTGATATGCGACACTCCCCTAGGCGAGGCCGTCGATGGGGGGATCGTCAAGATCCCGGTCATCGGCCGGGGAGAAGGTCTGGTGGAGCACCCCAGCGACAATGCTGCCGACAAGTACCAGCAGCACCTCATGATCGGATATAGGCGCTGGCAGCTATCCAAACAGGAATGGGAGAAATCCGGAAAGAAGCCCCTCCTCTTCATAATGGCCGAGGATACGATGGCGGCCGATGAGATAGCTCGCTCCCTTAATGGGAGCGACTTGTACCCAGACCTTAAAAACAGGACCCTCAACCTCCACACCCGACTCAAGGGCAAGATCAAATGGGTGGGTGGGAAGAAGAAGGGCACCCCGGTATTCGAACCCAATGAGACGGCTATCACCGATGAAGACCTGAGCGAGCTTCGAAAGCTTTCCAGGGAGCTGGACCTCGGCACAAGCCCCTACAGCTGTATCGTCTCAGTTCTGATGCTTCGAGAGGGCTGGGACGTGCGAAACGTCACCACCATTGTTCCCCTGAGGCCCTTCACCACCAAGGCCCAGATCCTCCCAGAGCAGACCCTGGGCCGGGGCCTTCGGCGGATGACCTATCCCGGGGGCCCCTCTGAGATCCTGACCGTGGTAGAGCATCCTGTCTTCGTCTCCCTTTACGAGGAAGAGCTGGGGGAGGAAGGTGTCTATCCAACAGTCGTCGATGTCAATAAAGTCCCCACCATCACGGTAAGCATCTTCCCCGATGGCGAGCACAAGGATCTGACGGAGCTTGACATGGTGATCCCCGCCATATCACCTTCCTACACCCGCATCCCCAAGATAGATGGTCTAACAATAGAAGATGTACGGGCCCGATTTTCCTCCCTGAAGCCTCTCAAGCTCAAAGAGCAGTCATCCTTCGACGAGGTACATTATGAGGGACGTACCCTGGTCACAAACGAGATCGTGGAGCAGATGACCATAAAGATGCCCCTACTGGAGAGCGGCGTCGGTGCCATATCCTTCTACAGGAGCGAGCTTGAGCATATCACGGGGCTCCACGGGCTACACCCCGCCCTCGCACCCCTGCTGGAGATTTTCCTGACGGAGATGCTCTTCGGGGAGAGGGTATCCCTCTTTGACCAGCGGCTTATAAACCGCCTTGGAAATACGGATGTGAGGGAGCATATCCGGGCAGTATTCGTCCCCCTCCTCCTAAGCAAGAGCACAGTGAAGCTCGAAGAGAGGGCCCTGGGGACGAGCAAGTCTGTGGTCCAGTGGAAGCCCTATCAGGCCAGCCACTCCGAAAACCGCCCGGTGATCAAAGCGCAAAATACCGCCTTCAACCTGGTCCCCTGCAGCAACGCCTTCGAGGCGGATATGGCCAGGTTCCTGGCCCGGGCGCCCGACGTGGCTGCCTTCTGCAAGAATGGGGGGCCCGAGGCGGTGAGGATCGATTATCAGAACCACACCGGCAGGTTGGCCCACTACACCCCGGATTTCTTGATCCGCAAGACCAACGGGGATTACGTGATGCTGGAGACGAAGGGCCGGGTGGACATCGACGTTCCGTTGAAGATCCGGGCAGCCATCGCCTGGTGCGAAGCGGCATCCAGTAGCGGAATCCAGTGGGATTATCTCTACGTCCCTGAGGACATCTTCGGGAAGGCCGACGACGACCACTTAGAAGCTCTCTTCCCCCTGTGCGGGCCTGCAACGCAAAACCTCATCAGAGAGAGGATCGAAGCCCCCCTGAGTTTGGAGAAGGGCAACTTAGAGAGGCTCACCGTGGACGAATTCGTCCTAGAAAAAGATCTGGACCGGCTGCCTCCAAAGCCCAAAAAATGCGTCCAGGAGGCCATCGCTTTATTCAAGTTCTTGGAGAACAAAGAGGACGTATCCTATGCGGCCGTCTTTACTCCTCTTCTCGGTGCCATCGATGAGGCCGCAAAGGCATTCATCATAACGACCCTCAAGGCGTCCATTCCCGGTGATCAAAACCAACGACAGAGGTTCTTCGAGCCTGACTTAACCGTCCTTCGTCCAAGAGACGAAAGCTTCCACAAGCGGCAGGCAATCAACCTGCGCAGGACACTGATTGAAAACGATGGTGTGATGCCCATGGGACTGTTGAAGTGGTGCCTCGAATATGCAAAGAATCCTAAGGTCCCCCCGGGAGGCATCTTCATCGCCGTCAAAACCAGATTCGAGGACCTCGCAAAAACAGAATTATTAGACACAGTTGGTAAGATTTACTCCTTCCGGAATGAGTACATAGCCCATCAGGAAAAAGAGCTAGACGACAAAAACGAGGCCAAACAAGTCTTGAAAGACTGGATCAAAGGGCTCGACCTCATATTAGGGACTGAGCCCATAGCCCAGTCTTAGAACCCGATCTAAGTCGAATCCTGGTATCATCACATTTTTATAAATACTCATTCAGCACGTGAAATAGAGATGTAGATGGTAAAATACGCAGCTATCGACCACCCTTCTGTAATATTCTTCTGTAATGATCTCTTCGTCTTCTGTAGGTACCGCGCAACTCTACAGAAGACATCGCATAAGGCCCCGGGTTGTCTTCTGTAAGCGAAAGGTATTTATCCCATTCCTTACAGAAGACATACTATGAAGTCGGTCAAGGCAGCGGATGGGGTCTACAGGCAGGAGTTCACGCGGTGCAATAAGGAGCGATGCAAGAAATGCCAGGAGGGGAAGGGCCACGGCCCCTACTGGTATCGATACTGGTGGGAGGACGGGAAGACCAGAAAGAAGTACGTGGGCAAAGAACTGCCCGCAGATCTCATTACCGAAGACATTACAGAAGAGCCGATTACAGAAGATCTTACCGAAGATAAAACCTTACCTAAGACCCCACAGAAGACAGAGGCAGGTGCCCAAGTCTGCCCCGAATGCAGCCAGGCCCTCGGAGACGACCTCTCCAAACTGGAAGGCCGCGCCGGGAAGATCTACCATAAAACGTGCCTTAAGGTGGAGGAGTCCCCTTCCTCTTCTGAGCCGACCGTGAAAGCAGCCCTGGAGATCATCAGGGCCTTCCATGAGCAGGGGGTAGAGCCGACTGCGGCGGAGGTGGCCGAGAAGCTGGGAGTGGAGTCCAGGCCCCTTGGGCGGCTCATGAAGGAAGCAGGAGTCCAGGCCCAGAACGTCCACCGTGGAGGGGTGAAGGCCCGGAGGTACGTTTTCGCCTTGAAGGAGAAGATCGAGGCGATGCTGGAGGAGTGAGGCATGGGTGAGAAGAGTCAGCGCATAGTCCCGGCCAGCGAGATCCTGGCCAAGATCGAACGGGGCGAGGACGTCGAGTACGACAATGTGATTGTCAAGGGTGATCTGGACTTGGGCGACAAAACGCTGGGGACGGTACACTTCAGAGATGCTATATTCCAGGGATCTGTTAACTTTGGAGGCACTAACTTCACTGGATCAGCCTCGTTTATCGGAGCTAATTTCAGCGCACGTGCTGATTTCGGAAGATCGAAGTTCTCGGGATATGCCGACTTCTTAGGAGCCGAGTTCGGCGGGGATGCCAACTTTGGGGGAGCCGAGTTCACCGGCGGGTATACCTACTTCTTAGGAGCCGAGTTCGCCGGCGGGAATGCCGACTTCGGGGGAGCCAAGTTCACCGGCGGGGATGCCAACTTTGGGGGAGCCGAGTTCACCGGCGGGTATGCCAACTTCGGGGGAGCCAAGTTCACCGGCGGGAATGCCGACTTCAGGGGAGCCAAGTTCACCGGCGGGTATGCCAACTTCTGGAGAGCCAAGTTCGCCGGCGGGAATGCCGACTTCGGGGGAGCCAAGTTCACCGGCGGGGATGCCAACTTTGGGGGAGCCGAGTTCACCGGCGGGTAT